>Ga0114932_10003353_pt1 | contig 15795 bp, 15 predicted proteins | sample 2SBtaG_2_FD_87286 | JGI IMG/M metagenome (GOLD analysis project Ga0114932, IMG submission 87286) | Deep subsurface microbial communities from Kolumbo volcano to uncover new lineages of life (NeLLi) - 2SBTROV12_ACTIVE470 metaG | ecosystem: Environmental > Aquatic > Marine > Volcanic ...
TTATTGAATATTTATCCAGATTAAGGAATCATCCTGCTTGGAAAACAAAAAACAGTGTGGCTTGGGATTCCAGCGTCCAAGGTGCAAGGGAACTCAATAATGAGTTAAGCATTGATCCAAATGTTTACTATTTTTCTTTCAGCACAGTCGCTAGTGTTCTAGATGAAACTACAGGCTATCATAAACCGGCAGATTTTATCAATAGGGCCAACTATCCCTTAGGGTGGATGATCGGCAGAACGAAGGTGGATATGGGCAATGGAGAAAAGACAGATAAAAGCTGGTTTAAAAATGACGGTACAGTTAATACCATTTCAATGGTCCGTCCCTTTACGGGGGAAAACGGCCCGGAGCCACTGAAACAGTTCCTGCCCGCAGAACCCATCGAAAAGGGTATTTGGAATTTTATGGGGGAATATGCAACAGACCATAAAGGATTTGTTGGCATTTTTATCAATGACCAAAAAAAGATTGATGAAATGATGATCCGCTTTGAGTCCCAAGCACAGCTGCTATACTCACTCCCATAAATTTGTTACTATTTAAGCGGTTTGGGCTTACCTTTTAATGTGGGCAATAAACATAAAATGAATTTTAATGAATTAAAGACCATCCCCAATATGTTAAGTGTCAGTCGGCTGGTTTTGATCCCTGCAATGCTGATTCCCTCTTTTTTTATCGAAGATGAAGCTCTGGCTAGACAAGTTTTTCTGATTATGTTTATTTTGATCGGCGTCACGGACAAATTGGATGGCACATTAGCTCGTTACTTGAACCAGACATCTAAACTGGGGGCAGAGCTGGATACCCTGGCAGATATGGTATTTTATCCCTTAATTGCGCTCTGGCTCTATCGATTTGAAAGTGACGTAGTCGGTGAGTGGTGGATCCTGATTTATATTTTACTAGGGTTATTTTTTCTGAAAATGATAATGGGTAAAATAAAATTTGGTAAAATGCCAACCTTTCATACGATCGGTGGTAAAACATTTGCTGCATCATTATACTTTTTTATGATAATAACAATATTGCGTCCTGATATTGGACAAATATTGTTTCCTGTTTTATGTGTAATTGGATTTTTAAATCAGATGGAAGAAATGTATATTTTTCTAACCCGAGACAGTGTCGATGAAAATATAAAATCTATTTTTACTAAATAATTCTTTTCTACAATTTTTAATCTGTATCCAAACTATTATTATTTTTATCTATAATCTGAATGCAATACAGTCCACTATTCATATCTGATAAAAATATATAATTTTTATAGGGTTGGGCTCCCCAGACCATTGGAGAATTCGGTATAATTCCTTCTCTATGCTGGGGTAGAAAATGACCTATTTCCCTACCTTGCTTATACAAATCTCCTAGCAGTTCACCAGAAATATCCAATATTCTAATGCCACCTTGATAAAATGCAGCCAATAATATATCACCATAAACCCACTGGTTATGACTGCCCGCTTCTGGCACTAAATAAACCGCATCTTCTTTCGGATTATTTGGATCGCTAAAATTGACAAAATGAAATCCGCCTCTTGGGCTTGAAGGCCTGTTGTTAATTAAATTTTCTAACCCATTTGGGTACACTTCATCCCCAGCAATAATATAAAATTCGCCTGTAGATTCACTCAAGAAAGGGAAGGCAGAATGATTTCGAGCTTTGCGATCAGGAAATGATGCCATTTTTATAGGATTTGAGGGGCTACCTTTTCCTGCGTTCATTAACAAAGGATTAAATTTTACGTCTGACCGGTTTTTTTCACTAAATGGGAGCCCACCAATATCAACCGCAACAATACCATCATGCCAATTAGAAGAATATGCAATACCATTTTCTATCCAAACGTCATGAAGCGCATGCCCTGGCGTATCCAATTCAAAGACTCCTACCCTGAAAGGGTTTTGCGGATCTTCAATATTTATAACATCATATTTACGACCGTTATTAACAGCATACACATGCTTATCATAAATAAACGTATTATGAACACCACCGGTCATATCATCATTGAAAGCAGAAATTATTTTTACTTCATAGGGGTCAGAGACATCTAAAATGACAAAACCATTTTTTCGATTTGAGGCACCCTCGCGCGATATAACTCCAATTCGTCCATCGGCAGATATTTTCACATCGTTCACATTTCGAGCATCCACTTTTACTGTATCAATGATTTTCATATTTGCCGGGTCTGTCACATCCCAAAAATGTGCTTCTCCATTCCCAAAGATACTGCCTGTAGCAGCAAAATCTTTTCCTTCATGTTTGCCAACTCCCGCCCAAACCCATAAATCACCGGCTTTAACATCTGAAATCAATCCATGCCCTACCAGCCGAACCTCTTTTTTTACATTACGTGGCACAACTCTTAAGGTTTTCTGATCAGAATAAATTCCTGATGATGCAATAATGGTATATAGACCAGCAGTTTCAGCCACAAAGCGACCATCTTCTGTAATTAAACCGGATGCGGGTAAACCATATTCGCCATAATCCGCCTGACCAGAAAAGGCAAAACGTATGGGCGCATCACTTACAATGCGTCCTGTTCGATTAAGGACGCTAACCTTGAGATGTAACACCTCACCAGTGCGAATCTGGTCTTTTTCAAAGTCTAATTTTAAACTACGAACGGGGTTTTTAACGATTCTAACTTTTAATTCTTCTCTTACCGCACCAGCATTAGCATAGAGAGTCACTCTACCAGTATTTTTTGCTTTCAAGTTCCCAAAATTATCAAAATCTGCTATTGAAGGATCACTTGAATTAAGAATATAATCGACATCCTCTCTAGTCATTTTTGCCTCATCAACCACTGTAACTGTGAATGGGGTTAAAGTGCCAACATAAAGTTTTGAAGGCGTTTTATTAAATACTACTTTATCAATAGCCGGTTTTGGAACCTCAATAAGCATTTCATCTACGGCGCCACGAATACTCCGAACTTTTAATAAAAGTTTACCTGACCTTTGTGGCTGGATAGTTATTTGCGCTACACCCGATTCATCACTAACACGCGGTACGATATTGATACTGGTTCCTGGCCAATCTGGAGTTGGTCCAGTCCCCGGATGCTCATTTGCCTGGTAAATGGCAAACGGTATATTTGCAGGTTCTTGATTCTGATCTACAAGTTTGATATTAACATTCGCCGTTTCACCAATATTGATCTTTAATGAAGGTGGATCAAAAACAAAGTATGTTGAATCATTATCTGCTTTTAAAGAGCTAAAATTGGCGTAATTTTCTTCAAAATCTTTTTTCTCTTGGCCCCAAATCATAGATAGGGCATAAAAAGTAACTAATAAAAACTTTTTCATTATTTAATCCACTTATGTAAGGTTTATAAAATTATTATTGACTATAAATTAATGAAAAAATTTATTTTTCTTATGAAGTTAATCAAATATTAGAATGCAGTGATTTGTAGGGTTAAAAGAATTAAGTTTTAATTGTTTCTTACCTCTAAATTAAAAATGCGCGGTAATAAAATGATTAAGAAGAATAAAAACTTTATATTTTTATCCTTGGTGCTAGGATACAGTTGCACAGAACCAAATAATGATAAAATTGATACAAATGTTTATTCAACTGCCAATATTTTATGTGATCTAAATCGTGAAATATATAATGATGATGAATCAGTTCAAGCAACCAGCCGGTACGCTTGGGAGTGTGATTCAGATAGCCGAAACCTTTCAGGTAATGGAATCCCAGACCATGAAGTGGGCACATTTCCCAACGCTAATAACCCCAATACTATCCGGGCGCAGAGTGTAAATAAAACATTTACCATTTACCCGCTGGTAACATCGGAAACGGGTGTGCCTGTAGGTGGACCCAGGGGGGCCATTGCTTATGCATTAAATAGTGTGAAGTTTGATCCCGGCACAGCAGGGCGGTGCGACGATAGCGGCAACTGCAGCTTAGCCCAAGGACAGGGCCAATGGAATATAGAGGCACTGGGGCACGACACTTTTGATTTTGGAGATGACATGAATCATGCCCATGTCCAGCCCAGCGGTGAATACCACTACCATGGGATGCCTGAACTCTTCATGGCCCAATTAGATAAGGGTGTGGACATGACCCTTGTGGGTTGGGCCTCCGATGGATTTCCAGTCTATGGCCGTTTTGGATATTCCAATCCAGATGATACAAACAGCGCCATCAAAATATTAAAACCGAGCTGGCGCCTCAAATCAAACGGTGATGCTGGCCGACCCGACACACTCCGATCCTTGCGAGGTGGTCCTGCGGGGAATACTAATTTGCGTAAGCCAATCCCATTAGGCGCCTTCACCCAGGATTATGAATATGTTGAAGGCTCCGGTGATTTAGATCAATGTAATGGGCGGATTGGTGTCACGCCCGAATTCCCGGCAGGCATCTATTATTATATGGTGACGGATGCATTCCCGTTCTTTTCAAGATGCTTGAAAGGTGAATTATAAATTGTTTTGTAAATTTAAAAGGCCAAATCAATAGGAAAGAGTTTATCGTAAAGAGGTCAAGGCCTATTAAATAATAGAATAAAACAATGAAACGACTTCTAAGCATATTATTCATTATTGGTTTAATTTTCGGTCAGGAGAAAATTGATCTAAAGAAAAATAATATATCTATAGGAATGTGGGATGAAAAAACAGGATTCAGTCATATCAGCTATACTTATGATATTCACCAAACAGAAAATAGGTCATTTTTTCTTGGCGGTGGTACCAGTATATTGGGCTGGACGGGCACCATGGGGTGGCAGCAATATTTTTATAAATCCAAATTTTCAGTATCATCGGTAATCACTGCGCAGCGGGTCGACAATTTTATGTGGACTGGTTTTATGCCCACCGCATCTATCTTGATGAAATATCAATTATTCAAAAAAGCACAGGTGAAACTGGGGCTAGTGGCCCTTTCCCTCGGGGGGAGTCCCCATGATAGCAAAGCCTTCAGCGAGATATTTCCCTTCATTGCTTTGAATTGGAATTATTAATGAAACGCCTGTGGTTATTATCCCTGGTTATTGCAATAATGGCCTGTTACAATGCGCCGACGCCCCCGTCTAAAATCGGGGGTGCCCATGTCTCAAGTTTTCATTATGAAAATCGTGATTGTGAATCCCTGTTGAGCGAAATAAAATTTTTAGAAAAACGTGAGAAAGAATTGGTAAAAGCACAAGAAGAAAGAATCAAAAAAAGCAAAAATCAGCAACGATGGGCTGAGGGTATTGGTATAGGAGATGGAATAGAAGCATCTGAGTTACACCGTGTACGGGGTGAAATAAAAGCAGCCCGCGGTGTATTTGAAAATAAAGAATGTACGATAAGGTGATAAAATGCTTGCAGTTAATGCTGCTTATGTTTCCCCTTTGGGCCCAATCGAATATCAAAATTAATGGTTATTATGATAAGGTTATCGATAACAATATCCTCAACCTAACCATAAAGAGTGAAAACATACATCCCATTGATAATGAAGACAAAAATGGCATTTTATTGATTAGGAGTGATGGGGGGGAATTGAGTCTAAAAATCAATTGGGGCGGCATATATCTAGGTTTCGGCAATCGGGATGTGACCTATCGCATTGGTCAGGATCTTACCATTACGGAAAATTGGGAAACGACAAACAAACATATGGTTACTATTGCAAAGCACCCTGTGGATCTCATTAAAATAATGCAAGAAAGTACCACCGTGATATTCAGAACAACCCCTTACCAAGAAAGCCCAATTAGTTATGAATTTGATCTGAGTGATTTAAAGAATGTCATAGAAAAATATCCCAACCATTTTCGTTCGATTAGACCGTCATCTATATCTGAAATTATTGGAAATCTAATGACATTAACGCTCCTTACATTTACTTTAATATCTATAATTGGAGGTTTTTGATATATTGCCTTTCAAAACTTGTATATAATTTTTTAATGGTTATTCAAAAATAAAGGGGGTTGCCATGCAGAAAAAATTAATTATCCTGTGTTTCCTGTTTATAATTAACTGCGAAGATTCAAAGGATGATGCACCGGTAACAGTAGAAAAAGGCGTTATACTCGAAACCCTGACGGAAGGTCTTGCCAATCCTTGGGGATTAGCTTTTCTTACTGATGGCAGCATTTTAATTACCGAACGCCCGGGAAAACTACGCCATTACATTAATGGGGCACTGAAAGATATCTCCGGGTTGCCGGATATTATCGCTTCAGGCCAAGGTGGATTGTTGGATATTCAGACTCATCCAAATTTTGAAAATAATCAACGTATCTATTTCACAGCTACTGTCGGATCCCGGTCCGCATTCAGCACCGCACTATTTTCTGCTGAATTTTTAAGTGGTCAATTGGAGAATGTAAAACAGCTTTTCCAAGCTGATATCAAAAACAGCAATAATAAACACTTTGGAAGTCGTATTGTCATAGACAATAAAGGATATCTTTTTGTTTCTTTGGGTGAACGAGACAATCCAAGTTCGGCTCAAGATCTTTCCAATCACAATGGCACCATCGTCCGACTAACGGAAGCAGGGGAAATTCCAACAGATAATCCATTTATATCAACCCCCAATACGAAACCTGAAATCTGGTCATATGGACACCGTAATATCCAAGGTATGACACTCCACCCTCTAACCGGTGAGCTATGGTCCCACGAACACGGACCAAGGGGTGGCGATGAAATAAATATTATCAAAAAAGGCGCCAATTACGGATGGCCACTGGCAACCTTTGGTGTTGATTATGATGGGAGCATTATTTCAAACAAGACATCAATCCCCGGCGCGGAAGATCCACTATATTATTGGGTCCCCAGTATTGCCCCCTGCGGAATGGGGTTTTATCATTCCGATACCATTCCCCAGTGGAAAGGAAGTGTATTCCTTGGTGCTTTGGCTGGGAAACATCTTAATCGTATTACGGTGGAAAACAACAAAGTCATTAGTGAAGAGCGTCTATACCAAAATGTGGGGCGGTTTCGTCACGTGACTCAGGGACCAGATGGGTATTTATATTTCATTACTGAAAGTCCCGGCCGACTATACCGGGCACGGCCATCCAAATGAGAAAGCTTTCTTTATGAAAAAGGTTGTAATTAAAGATGATATGGGTAAAAACTTGATGGTGGATTTGGAAAAATTTATTGATCATATCAATCATTTTCATAACAATGGAGTAAGCATCCATGAAGAGGGGGGCCATTTTTTTACCGTAGATAACAATTTTAGAAAAAAACTAAAAAGGCATTTGAAAGCAATTGATAATAGGTTTGAGCAAGAAGATTAATGTGCACAAAAAATGGGTATAAAGTGAATTATAGATATTTTTTTTATCCATGAAGCGTATAATTTTTACTTTATTTTTATTTGGTTCTCTCATGGCGCAGGAGAAAAAGCCAATCCCTGCCAAAATATGGAATTTTGGTTTCCTAGATTCCAAAACCGGTTTGAGTTTTGTGGGATATTCTCTACTCTTTAAAGGTTCAGACCAGCAACATTTTTTTATTGGCGGAGGCACCATGCTCGCTGCCTTTACCCTTTCTGCTGGGTGGACTCGTTATTTTAATGCGTATAGTTTCTCTACAGTGAGTATTCAAGCCGTAGGGACTATGGGCGGCGATAAAGTGTTGCCCACACTATCACTCGGTGTAGAAAAACAATTGAAAGGGCGGTTATTTATTAAGGGCGGAGTAAATGCCTTTGTGGATATAAAAAAACCAGTGGTTTTCCCGTTTTTATCTTTCGATATAAGAAAATAATAATGTATATCTATAGATCGTTGAAAATTTATATTTTATAACGGAAGACCTTGGCAAATTGCATTGAATTCTTCCAGCAAATAAATTTTAACTTAATGAATCATTTAGAAGGAATAAAGAAGTTAAAAATGAAAATATTATTACAAAGTGTTTTAATCACAATAGTTATTGGTTTTCTTAACGCCGGTGAAAAATTTGATGTTCTGATTATGAATGGGCAGGTGCTTGATGGTACGGGTAATCCATGGTACAGTGCAAACATAGGCATTAAGGATGGTAAGATTTTATACATTGGAAGATCAAAAGCTCAACTTTTGGCTAAGCGAGTAATCGATGCTAAAGGATTAACGATCACTCCTGGATTTATCGATATTCATTCTCATGCTTATGATAGATTTAGATCATTTGCAAATGAGTTTACTTCGGAAATTCCTGGCTATATAGATACTGAACTTAACTTTGATCGTGAAAAGAAACTCCGCCCAGCGCGAAACATGGTTGCACAAGGAGTAACAACACTAGTCACTAATCAAGATGGTAGGAGTGGTTGGCCTATTAGAAATCAGATCTCAAAATTAAATGATGGCGGTTTCGGTCCAAACATTATTTTACTTGTGGGTCATGGCACTCTTCGATTGCTTGCCATGGGAGATGATTATAAAAGAAATGCAACAAACTCTGAAATTAATGAAATGAAACGTCTTCTTAAGATAGGTATGGATGAAGGAGCTTCAGGTATGTCTGCTGGACTAGAATATGTCCCCGGTAGATGGAGTAATACAAAAGAAATGATTGATATAGTTGGTGTTTTAAATGAGTATAATGGAGTTTTTATTGAGCATGAAAGAGGATCTGGAGAGGGCCCAATGTGGTGGTTCCCGAGTTCTCCAGAACCAAAAGGTCAGGCTGGAATACTTGAGTCGATAAATGAGACTATAAAAATTGCTGAAGCGACAAAAGTTAACTGCGTATGCACGCATATTAAAGCAAGAGGTGCAGATTTCTGGGGAGCATCTGCCGCCGCCGTAAATCTTATACAAAGAGCAAGAGATCGAGGTGTCAATATTTGGGCAGACCAGTACCCCTATAATACTTCTGGAAGCGATGGAAATACGACTTTAATACCTAAATGGGTTAAAGGAAAGAATCAGAAAAATTCATTAAAAAATATTATTTCCAATCCTGATAGTGTTAACATTTTGAAAGCAGACATCAGCTTTGAAATAACTAGACGCGGAGGCCCAGAAAATATTGTTGTTATGGATCACAAAAAGAAAAGATATGTTGGGAAAACACTATTGAAAATTAGCCAAGATTTAAAAAAAGACCCTGTTGAATCGGCTATTCAGATTGCTCTTGATGGAGACAAGAACCAGCGTGGAGGAGGTCAGCTTAGAGGCTTCTCAATGTCGGAAGTTGATGTAGAAACATATGCTTCACAAACCTGGATGATGACAGCCTCTGATGGGGGCCTTGCGCTCCCTGGTGATGGTTTTGTTCATGCACGATTCTATGGCACATTCCCTAGAAAAATTAGAAAATATGCAATGGATGTAGAATCTCTTTCTGTTGAAGATGCTATTCGTTCTATGACTTCACTGCCGGCGCAAGTTCTAGGGCTAAAGAATCGAGGTGTTTTACGAGAGGGAAATTTAGCAGACATTGTTATTTTGGATTTTAACACCGTCCGTGATAAAGCAACATTTTTTAAGCCCCATGAGTATCCAGAAGGCATTAAATATGTAATGATAAATGGTCAGTTTGTTGTTGAGAATGGTAAGCCAAATGGTGCTCTTCCTGGTAAAATAATTTCAACTTGGAGATAATAATTTAACGTATGTCCTGTTTATAATCGGTCAATATCTGATCCGCATCTAATCTACTTCTCGAATAGATGGAATAGGATGTGTCCCCTTGATTATACATAGAGATAATATACACACCAATCCAGTTTGTGGATTCGGTGGGTTGGGTTAAGTCTGGCGTTATCACTGTTCGCACACCCATTGACGCCGATTCGCGGGTTACACCGGGCTGATTAAGGGTTGGATTGTTGACGGTTTTTTCCGAAAAACTTTGATCATTTAACACCAAGAATGAATCGAACCCTTTGTCTCGGGTCAGTTCTGCACAACGATATAATAGCATGCGGGTCATTTGGTCTGCTGGTGTATGCTGATTGCCATAAAAACGGACTTCATACATATTTTCGCCCACGGATTTTTCTTCATAACCGCCCATGGATCCCCGGGGTCCATATGTAGAAGCGCATCCCGTAAATATAAGGATTATACTAAAGCCAAGACCAAATTTTATCATAGTTGATTTCATTTGCCCAAAGTTAAGACCAGCTTAACAATTTTGATCTAATATTTCGCCGGGGCTCCTTTTTTAGGGGTGGATTTTTTAATGAATTCCCGAATGTCTTCATTTGACAATTGCAGATCTTTCTTCCGGAGATACATCATATGGCCACTACGATATCCTTTGAAGCTTAGTCGATCTTTCATTTTGCCACTGGGGTCCAGTCGCCACATGGTATATTTCGCATCAAAATATTTTGTGGCACCATCATAGTATCCGGATTGAATCATGGTATGAAGGAAGGGGTTCTGGGCCATGGCTAAACGCAAGTTTTCGCCCGTGTTGTTGCCTGTACGATCCCATGGGTGCACTGGGCCAAACATGTTGTATTTCAAATCCGTTTTGAAATTCAGAATATTCTTATAATAATAATTAATGGCTGGGGTAAAAGAATGAAGCCAGGAGGTCAATTCAGAATTGAAGTCGGGGCGTGTGCCTCCTTTGGTTTTGTCGATGCCCTTATATCTTGAATCAAGGCGGCCCACGGTAAAACCTTCTTCTCGGAGGAGCTCCTTCCAAAAGAAGGATGTCGGTACATCTAAATTGTAAGAAAGAATTGATTCTTTCGATATCCCGGAGTACCGAGCCATTTGTGTAGCTGCTTCCTCCCGTTCTTTTTCATCCACAAAACCGCCTTTGGCAATCACTGCCATGAGTTCATTTACTGCATAATCTTCAGATTGGTCCAATACATCTAAGAGGTCTTGCCGCTGTAGATCTGCTGATAATTTTTTATGATACCATGCGGCTGCAGTAAAATATGGCACGCGTAAGGCTGCCCCTATTGGACCTGCGCGACGACCGCTGCCGGAGTCAATGCCAAGCTCAGTGGGAGAGACCAGAATCACACCATTGAGATACATCCACTGGCGGCCTTGAAGTGCCCCAGCCAAGCCTGATACGCGAGTAGTGCCATAGCTTTCACCAATAAGATATTTGGGGGATTCCCATCTATTTGCTCGTTGAATGAATGTATTGATCCATTCTGCTAAATATTTTATATCCGCATTGACACCAAAAAATGTTTTTTTCTCTGCCTCTGTATCCACAATCCGAGAATAACCCGTATTCACCGGGTTCACAAAAACGATATCTGCCACATCCAATATGGAGTAGGGGTTACTTTTCACACCATAAGGCTGAACTGGATATCCTTCATTATCCACATTCAAAATCATGGGGCCGGTGTAAGCCAGATGCATCCACACGGAGCCTGAACCGGGACCGCCATTGAAGGAGATCATGATTGGGCGTGTATTTTGTCCTTTTACATCCGTTCGTTCATAATAGGTGTAATGGACAGCAGCAATGGGATTACCCGCTTCATTCCATACTGGCTGTGTGCCGGTGGTGGCCTGATATTCAATCCGCTTGCCTTTAATGGTGGTTTTGTGGTTCGTTATTACAGTGGTATCCGCTGGCAGGGATCGGCTTTGGGCACAGAGGCCGCCGATTACCATTGTCCAAATTAGAATCTGTTTCATATTATCCTCCTAAAAATTGTCTACAGTAGGGTATGCGTCGACTACTTCCATTTCACCGGCCTTCCCCGGTTTTGAATTGCCATGTTCCATATCCATGATATCTTTCAAGCCTTTTTAATAAATATTCTTAAACACATTATCTTTTTACTTAATTTTGTATTTTAGGGTGAAAACCAAATAAAATACCAGTCTGTTACAATTGCCGGGCGAGCATTTCCTTCAATTTCTATATTAATATGAAGCTTAATGCGTTTTTGATTTTCCTTTCTTTCAATCACTTCTATGGGCGTCACTCCTGCACGAATTTTACTATCAACTTGTACAGGAGAAACCATTCTTAAATAATCCGTGCCAAAACTCGCAGGGTAACCATCGGTTTCAGGATTTCCATCTAGCTTATAACGAAAGACCTGATAGAGCAACGGCGTTATCAAAGACAAAGTTAAAAAGCCAAAAGCAATTGGTTTCCCCCATGGTGAATGTTTTGCACAAAAATCTGGATCAATATGATGCGGATCTGGATCCAATGTAAGCTGGCCAAAGTTATTTATCATTGTTTGGTCGATTTGCAACCATTTTGAATAAAAAGTGTTATCAATATATTCTTCTACATTTTCTGGTGTAAAATAATTTTTTATCATATTTCTAGTCTTTCAATAGTTGATAAATGCAAATCACGTATTTCCTTTTTTGACGGCTTACCCGTTGATGTCTGTTGTAATTCATCTAAAAAGAGAATGTACTTCGGTACCATATATCCGCCTCTGAAAATTAATGAATGAACAATCTTCATCTGAAGTTCGAAGAAATATCTGATCAGGCTTCTCAGAAATACGTATTTCAAAAACATCCAGAATAGTTTTTTCTTTTGAATCTATTTTTTTATTGTCCCTCATTATTCTGCTAAAATATTCTCAAAAACTATAATTATATAATACTCATTTTATTTGTGGTTTTCTTGCCCGTCATACTTTTGTTATAATTTCTTTAAATGATTTTTTGGCAATCTGCGGTACCTGAGCATCCTTAGCTGGATAGCCGACGGGGATCAAAAGATAGGCTCGTTCGTTTTCTGGGCGCTTTAGTATGTCTCTTAAAAAATTCATCGGGCTTGGGGTATGGGTAAGGGTAACCAACCCGGCGTTATGCAGGGCCGCCAAAAGAAATCCCGAAGCAATACCTACCGATTCATTCACATAATAATTTTTCCGATGTTTACCGTCTGGCTCTAGATTGTAGATTTGTCGAAATACCACGATCAAGTATGGTGCAATTTCCAAGAACGGTTTATGCCAGTCCGTACCAAATTGGTTTAAATCTTCTAACCATTCCTTTGTGGCCCGGTGGCCGTAGAATTCTTTTTCTTCTTTTTCAGCGGCTTTTCTGATTTTTGTCTTTACCTGTGAATCCTTTACAATTACAAAATGCCACGGTTGCTTATTTGCGCCAGAAGGAGCTGATCCCGCTGCTTTAATACAGTTTTCTATAATTTCTATTGGAACTGGTCGATCAGAAAATTCTCGTACTGTACGCCGCTTGATAAGTTCATTTAGAAATGATCTGGAAAGATTTTCCATTTCAAATTCGGAACGTTCGGTGAATTGTAGTTTTTTGAATCCCATGGGTAATTGCCTAAATTAATCTTTAATTATGAAAAAAGAATTTAATCTACTATAGAAAATGAAGCGGCTTTTTGTTTTCATCATAGCGATTTTTTTATTCCTCTTTTTTGGCTGTTCTCAAGATGAGGTGAAGGAAAATGGCAAAGCGCCACTTATTCTTATATCTATGGATGGATTTCGTTGGGATTATTTTGAGAAAACGGAGACGCCCAATTTTGATATTCTCATCTCTGGCGGCGTTCGAGCTAAGGCGCTGATTCCATCTTTCCCTAGCAAAACGTTTCCCAACCACATCACTATCGTCACAGGGAGGTATCCGGAAAAACATGGCATCATTGCCAATACAATGTATGACCCTGTATTTGATGAAACTTACTATATCGGCCAGGGCAGCGCTCCCGTTCTAGATGGAAAATGGTATGAGGCAGAGCCTATTTGGGTTACAGCAGAAAAGCAAGATCAAACGGCCATGACTATGTTTTGGCCTGCGTCTGAAGCGGAAATCATGGGTGTGCGACCAACAGAATATTTCGTATATGATGGATCAATACACCACAATGCGCGGGTAGATCAAATATTAAAATGGCTAGATTATTCTCCATCCAAGCGCCCCGAATTTATTTCAACTTATTTCAGCCTCTTGGATGACGTTGGCCATAACTATGGCCCCGATTCGGATCAAATTATTAGTGCTATTCAAGAGATGGATCGTACGATAGGCCGCTTAATTAATGGGCTGAAATCCCGGGATATATTTGAAAACAGCAATATTCTTTTGGTTTCTGATCATGGGATGGCTTCTATTTCGTCTGATTCTATGATATTTTTGGATGATTATATCAATATGGATGATGTGATGATGGTGGACTGGACGCCAGTAGCGGCCCTTCGCCCAAAAGGCAATGTGGAATTAATCTATGATAAACTTAAAAATGCCCACCCTAAAATGAGTGTCTATAAAAAAGGAGCGGCGCCGATGCGCCTCCATTATAATAACCATCGGCGGATTCAGCCTATTACCGCCATTGCACATGAAAACTGGTCCATTTCAACGCGAACAATTTTTAATAAAGGAGATAATCCTAAACTGTATGATGGGGGAACCCATGGCTATGACCAAAAATATCAATCAATGGGTGGCGTTTTTGTCGCACACGGCCCTGCCTTTAAGCAGGGGATGAATGGTCCTAGTATCTCCAACATCCACCTATACGAAATGATGTGTAATATTTTGGGACTAGTGCCGGCCGTAAATGATGGCAGTCTGGATTCAACCCGAATTTTTATACAACACTAATTTCCCTTCCCACTTTCCTTTTCATTAACCTATAATTGCCGAACTTAAAACGTAGGTAAAATGTTATTATGGACGCAAAATTCATCTGGCTCATCGCTTTTGTAGGGCTCTATTGGGCATATTGTCTTTTCTGGGGATTTAAAGGGGCCCGATCGGCAAAAACATCTGCCGACTATTTTTTGGCAGGACGATCCATCGGCGTATGGGTATTTGTATTAGCCGCGACGGCTACCAGTTTCAGTGGGTGGACATTCGTGGGTCATCCTGGAAAAATATTTACTGATGGCTTACCCTATGCATTTGCATCATTCTATGCCCTTACTATTCCATTAACGGGCGTTTTATTTTTAAGACGACAATGGGTGTTGGGGAATGCATATAAATACATTACCCCAGGAGAAATGTACAGCGATTACTATGGGGGAAATGCCATACGGCTTCTCACTGTTCTTGTTGCTTTTTTATTCAGCGTCCCCTACCTGGGTGTGCAACTTAAAGCATCTGGTAGTCTTTTTAATGTTCTGTCTGATGGCTTGGTTAGCGTTAATTTAGGTATGTTTGCCCTCACCGCTGTGGTGGTAATCTATGTGGCTTCTGGCGGATTGAAATCTGTGGCATATGTGGATTGTGCTCAAGCTATTCTCCTGGCTATCGGTATCGCCATCTTGGGCGGAATTACCATTCATTATGCCGGTGGATGGGGTGGGTTTACCTCAGGCTTAGCCAACTTGGTCAATGCGGATATAACTAGCGGCCAAAACCTGACGCCGGATGGCTACTCCATGAAAGTAGCGATTCCTGGCAGTATTCAAATGGTTTCCGCCGGGTCTAAAGCTGTGGGCGGATCCTGGACCGGAATTATGTGTATGACCTACATGTTTGCCTTGATGGGAATTCAGTCTTCTCCTGCATTTTCTATGTGGGCATTTTCTAATAAAACTCCTCAAGCCTTTCGCTGGCAACAGGTGGTGGCTTCTTCCCTTGTGGTAGGGGTTCTTCTGTTTACCTTCACCATTTTTCAAGGGATGGGTGGACATGTTCTCGTGGGAAATGGCATCCTGGAAAACATTAACGACAAGAATCTTGTCCCTGAATTGATTAATCTATTATCCGATGCTGCCCCATGGTTGTTGGGCTTGTTAGCCGTTTGTGCATTGGCCGCTATGCAAAGCACTGGTTCTGCCTACATGTCTACATTTAGCGCTATGGTTACACGGGATATCTATAAAAAATATGTTTCACCGGATGCTTCTGATAAGACACAAAA
>Ga0114932_10003355_pt1 | contig 15794 bp, 13 predicted proteins | sample 2SBtaG_2_FD_87286 | JGI IMG/M metagenome (GOLD analysis project Ga0114932, IMG submission 87286) | Deep subsurface microbial communities from Kolumbo volcano to uncover new lineages of life (NeLLi) - 2SBTROV12_ACTIVE470 metaG | ecosystem: Environmental > Aquatic > Marine > Volcanic ...
AACGCATCAAGGCTGTCTTCCAGAATCTCGGCCGTGTATTCACCGGCGGCGGGCATAATGTCCTTGCCGTGCGCCGGGGTCGCCACCCCGGCCTTGCGCAGGATCGTGTGAATCTGGTGTTCGATGAATTCCGGGTTGCCTTCCTCGGCGATCATTACGGCCCGTTTGCCGCCGCAGAAATCTGAAATCTGGTCCGGAACCACGGGATGCAGGACGTTCAACACCAACAACGGAATGCGCGTTTCGCCGAAGTGATCGGCCAATCCCAACGCCTGCAGGCGCCGGATCACGCTGTTGTACAGACCGCCCTGCAAAATAATCCCAACATCGTCCAAATCGCCCCCGTACAGATCGTTGAGGCCGTTTTCGACGACATAGCGCTCCGCCGCGGGGCGGCGCTCATGGACCTTCAATCGTTCATGGGCGTAGGTGACGGGCGGATGGGCCAGCCGGTCATAACTGAAGGCCGCCGGTTCCGCCATGGGGTTGCCGGCGTTGACCGGGGATTTCTGATTGTCCTTACAGGTGAACCGGCCCTGTATGTGGCAGGCGCGGGCGCGAAGTTGCATCATCACCGGCGTCGATGAGGTTTCGGAAAGCTCAAAGGCTTTCTCCACCATATCGACCATGACCTCCATGTCGGGCCTGGGATCAAGCAGCCAGATGCTGGATTTCATGGCCATCGCCAAGGTCCGTTCCTGGATCACGCTGGCGCCTTCGCCGTAATCTTCGCCGATGACGATCAAGGCGCCGCCGAGCACGCCGGGCGACGCCAGGTTGGACAGCCCGTCGGAGGCGACATTGGTGCCGACGATAGATTTCCAGGTGACGGCGCCGCGCAGGGGGTAGTTGATCGAGGCCCCCAACATGGCGGCGGCGGCGGCTTCGTTGGTGCAGGTTTCCACATGCACGCCCAGCTCATCCATCAGCTCTTCCGCATCGACCATGACGTCGATCAGGTGCGAGACGGGGGCACCTTGGTAACCGCCGACGTAGGCGACACCGGACTGCAGCAGTCCCTTGGCAACGGCAACGATGCCTTCGCCGTAGAACATTTCGCCGCTGCCCAGGCGCAGGGTTTCGACTTCCGTCTTAAAGGAGCGCTCTGTACTCATTGAATAATTTTCCTCGCCTTCTCAATCACGTGGGCCCCCTGGGGATCACGGGGGATCACGGCGGATCACGGCGCAAGCGCCTGTTTGAAATTATCCGGTATGGGATGCGCCGTCAGTTTGCGCGAGCCATCCGGATCGGCCTTGCACCAAACCCGCTTTTGCCAGCCCTCCGCGATCAGGGTCTCGCCGCGGCGGATGAAGTGCGAGACGGTGAAAGACTTGGTGCCGAATTCCGAAACGTGGCACTCAATCTCCAGAAGATCGTCGAGCATAGCAGGAGAGCGAAAATCCGCATTGGCGCTGACCAAGGGAACGCCAGGAACCCCGAGATCCTTGAGTAGACGTTCGAACCCGAATCCGGCCTTGTCGAGCAGCAGGTGGGCGGCATCGTCCATCCAGCGAAAATAGTGCGGGTGGTAGATGATGCCCGCCGGGTCACAGTCGGACCACCTCACGTGTACGGCATGTACGTATTTCATGGCATTTCCTTCGAGCTGTTGATCCAGGCCTGCAAAGGCCAGGGTCAACATTTTTGAACCCACGTCCACGGCCGCGAACCCGGGATCGCAGATGATATCTCGATCCTATTCATAGTCCACAGGGTTGGCAAAGATTGCGCGCCGCCGCCTGTTCCTGATATTTGGCAGGCCTGACGTGTCAATTTCACCACCAACGTGACGTAGGCGTGGCGAAATTCTTCTACCTCAATTCGCCGGGCACCACCACAATGTGAGCGTCGACGGAGACGAAACTCGATCTTGGCGGGCTGGCAATCGACGATAATGACATTGAACCCCGCCATACCCCCCGATGACAACCAAACGGTTCTTGCGGCTACCGCCGACATGACGCCGTTCGACGCGCGCATTCACGCGCTCAGACAACAGCAGGGACAAATGGCCGGGTAAATATTGTGTTCGTTGTGCGGTGATGGACCCATGCTGCGCCCGGTGGACCAATGGGAAACGAATTTCGCGTTTGCCCCGGCCTCCGATGATGTGTCACGGTCGCCGACCCTGCCCGGCAACTTGAACTGACAATGAGCGAATAAGATAATGAGCGCGCCGGATACATTCGATGAACTGCGGATCGCGTTTCACGATAATTACGAAACGCTGAGCCCGCAATTGCAGCGCATTGCCCGAACGGCCTTGGAAGACCCCAATACCTTTGCCCTGGAAACCATCGTCAATATCGCCAAAAAGGCGGAGGCCCAGCCTTCCAGCCTTGTCCGTTTCGCCAAAGCCTTCGGTTATTCCGGCTTCAGCGACATGCAGAAAGTCTTCCGGCTGCGCCTGATCGAAGGCGTGCCGGCGAACCGCGGCCGCATTTACGATCAACACGAAAAACTGGAAGAGGCGGCGCAGGATGATCCGCTGTCAATCTTAAAGGAACTTTCCGAAACCTCGATCGATTCATTGACGTGGCTGCAGGAAGACACGACCGCGGAGGCCTTGAAGGCGGCCATGGAATTGTTGGCAAAGGCCCGTCAAATTTACGTGCTAGGCCAGCGCCGGGCCTTCCCCGTGGCCAGTTATATTTCCTACGCGTTGACCCGCATGGAGACGCCCTGCCATCTTCTTGACTTTGTCGGCGGGATGGCGCCGCAGCAGGCGGCGCTGATGACCGCGGACGATCTTTTGATCGCCGTTTCCTTCGCCCCCTATTCGCCGGCCGTTGTCGAAATCGTCAAGGAAACGCATATCCGGGGCACCCCGATCCTGACCATCACCGACACCCTTTCGAGCCCGCTCAGCCGCTATTGCAGCCATTATTTCACTGTCCGCGAATCCAATTCTCACCGGTTCCGGCCGCTGACGGGCTCGATGGTCCTGGCCCAGGCGATCGTCGCGGCTTTCGCCTATTATCGGGACGCCGACCCGGCCTGACATCCGGCGGCAGTTTCGGATAAGTGAACGCCCTGTCGCAGGCAGTGTCAGACTAAATCAGTTTGAAACGAGAATGGGCATCCCGTAGCCTTCTTGGATGAAAAGCCTTTTCCGATGCTTCAACAGATCGCCCGCGGGGATCCGCCTCACGGCAATGATGTATGGACGCTATCGCCACAGCAGGTCGAAGACCTACTGTTCGAGCGCGGCATCGACATTTGCGACTGGACCGCGCGGTTCTAGAGCATTTCAAGAACGATCAGACCTGTATCCGGAATTTGTGATGTAATTCCGACATTCCTCGGACTGGAACTGATCGAGAGCGTTGGCAATGGCTTTCCGGTAGTAGTTTGGTCCAAATTCTCTAGCTTAATGAATTCTCATTTTATTGAAGTTGTATGGTCGATTTTCGCAGGTTATTTATCAACCGATTTGCATTTTTTGCTCCGAAATGGAAACCGAAGCAGCGAATTCGCTGGAATGGAATTCACACGTTATGTGGCGGTGCACAACGGGCGCCGTTAACCGGATGCTAACAGCGCGGCTTTCATAAGTACGAATGACGGAAAAAGACACCAAGGGTTCCGGCTGGTTCTGGACGCTGTTCAAGTGGACGGCGACGGTGGGCGTGTGGGGGGCCATTGCTGCCGCTGGTATTGCTGCCTGGTACGCCACGGATTTGCCCGATATCGATGATGCCCTGCAGGCGACACGGCGCCCGACAGTGACGCTTTTGGCGGCCGATGGGTCCTTGCTGGCGACCCGCGGCGATCTCTATGGGCTGCCGCTTCGGGTCTCGGACCTGCCGAAGGTTCTGTCCCAGGCGGTGTTGGCGACCGAGGACCGGCGGTTTTACAGCCATTTCGGTCTTGATGTCATCGGCATCGCGCGGGCCGCCTACCGCAACGTTCGCGCCGGGCGCATCGTCCAGGGCGGATCGACGATCACCCAGCAGGTGGCGAAAAACCTGTTCTTGACCCCGGAACGGTCGCTGAAACGCAAGGTTCAGGAGGTTCTGCTGTCGCTGTGGCTGGAGCATAAGTTTTCCAAGGACCAGATCCTGACCATTTATCTGAACCGTGTCTATCTTGGGGCCGGCACTTACGGTGTGGATGCCGCGGCCCGGCGTTATTTCGGGGTGCCGGCGAAGCGTATGACGACCTATGAGGCGGCATTGGTCGCCGGGCTCTTGAAGGCACCCAGCCGTTATAATCCCCGCGCCAATCCGGGATTGGCCAAAAAACGCACGGCCCAGGTGCTGAAGAATATGATTGCCGCCGGGTATTTGAGTGCGAAGCAGGCCAAGGCGGCCAGCGATCACCGCCAGCGCCGGCGGGCCGCCGCCGGGCCGCCGGGCCGCTATTTTACGGACTGGGTGTTGGATCAGGTCGCCGATTATCTGTCGCCGGGAGATCGTGATATTACCGTCACCACGACCCTCAATCCGGCCCTTCAGGCGGCCGCCGAGCGGCGGTTGAAGGCGGCTCTGGATGGGCCCGGCAAAAAAGCCGGCGCGAGCCAGGGTGCGCTGGTGGCGTTGGCCGGCGATGGCGCCGTGCGCGCCCTTGTCGGCGGCCGCAACTATGGCGCCAGTTCCTTCAACCGAGCCACCCAGGCACGCCGCCAGCCGGGTTCCGCCTTCAAACCCTTCGTCTTCCTGGCCGGCCTGGAGTCGGGCATGCGGCCGGGAGACACCGTCGAAGACGCCCCCATACGTATCGGCGATTGGTCGCCGAGAAATTTCAAACGGCAATTCCTGGGACCGGTCAGTATGGCCGAAGCGCTGGCCCGCTCTTTGAATACAGCGGCGGTTCGCGTCGGCCAACGGGCCGAAATTTCGCGGGTCGCCCAGGTCGCCGCCCGGTTGGGTATTCCTGGCAATATTTTGCCGACGCCAAGCCTGGCGCTGGGCACCCATGACGTCAGCCTGATCGATCTGACAGCCGCTTACGCGGCCTTCGCCAATGGCGGCACGGCGGCCTGGCCCTTTGGTATCCGCAACATCACAGACGGTGGCGGCAAGACCCTTTACCGGCGTTCGGGTTCGGGTCCCGGCCGGGTCATTGAGGCCCGCCATGTGGCCGCCATGAACCAAATGATGAGCGGCGTCATCGCCGAGGGCACAGGCCGCGCCGCGCACCTGGACCGGCCGGCGGCGGGCAAGACCGGCACCAGTCAGAACCATCGGGACGCCTGGTTTGTCGGCTACACGGCGGACCTGGTGGCCGGTGTCTGGGTCTGCAATGACAATGGCGCGCCCATGAAGCGCGTCACCGGCGGCGGCTTGCCGGCGGTTATTTGGCAACGGTTCATGACCGATGCGCATCGTGGGCGGGCCAAGCGCCCACTGCCCGGCGTCAATGGCCCGGTGAAGATGCCGACAGCACCAAAGGTTGCGAAGTCGAAGGCTGGCGTGAAAGCGAAGAAAAGCCTGTGGGACCGGATACTATCGGTCGTCACCGGCAATGAATGACGCATATATCAGGCTCTAGGCGCTCTCTAAAAGCTCTTTCAGACTGTCCAGGGAAAGGGGTTGGCGGGCCACCCCGAGAACCTTCCGGCCATGACCTTCGGCCAGATCCCGCGCCAGGCTGATCATGCCGTCATCCAGGCCGCTGGAAAAAATAATCGCCGGCGCATAACGCAAGGCACCCAGGCGTTTGGCCATAATCAGACCGTCCTCGCCCGGCATGTTCAGATCACATATGGCGACATCGAACGCTTGTTCGGTGTCGGTTGCCATGGTTACGGCTTCACTGCCGTCACTGGCCTCTTCGGTATTCTCAATACCCAGCGCTTTCAGCGCTTTCTGCATCGCGTTTCGGATGGCTTCGTCGTCATCGACAATCAAAACACGCATTCGTGAGAATTCTGCCATGCCAGCATCCCCTTGAATTATCCGAAGCGCATTCTGCGGCCGGCGCGTGTCTATTGCAATCGGGGTCAGCGCAAAAACACCGGTCGTGCACCGGTAGATGCGTCATATGAAAACTTACGGTGGTATTAGGCCCGGTCAATACGGCATTGGTAACAATTGTTCCTAGCCGAGCGGACATGAACGTAGGCAATCTCGGCCCGCTCAAGAAGCCCGCCGGCGTATCGGTCGACGGCATCGGTCTCGATGACATCGCCTGTTCCGTAGACGATCCGGTGATCATGGCCGTAGCCGCGGACCAGAAACCGCGGGCTGCCCGTCAAGATCGGCGGGCGATGGGTTTCGCCATGGAACGCCGGGCAGGCGTCGGCATGCACGAAGATCGGCCCGACCTCCGCATAGGGCTGGGCGTCCGGGAAAGGCCGGTGCGCCAAAACCAGATAATCGTTCCCGGCGGCCACCTGTTTCAGACAATGGCGGCAGGGTACGCCGGACCCGTCCGATGTCCTTCTTTCCGGTGCGTGGCCATTGGCATCGGGCCCGCCGTTCCGATAGGTAACCACCAGATCGCTGGCAAGGGGTGTATAGCGGGTCGCGGTCATTGTGGGGCTCCATTACGGTGATTGACGCCACCATCAAACCAGATGGCCGGTTACCCGCCCACCCGATCCTTGCGCCAATCATACGGCCTTGCCGCGCCAGGGAACGAATGCCGGCACCCGTGCCCGGTAGGCCCGGTAAGCATCGCCGTGCAGGCGGATCAGCCGGCGTTCCTCGAAGCGGCTGCCGATGATCAGATAGAGCGATCCCCAAAGGGCCGTCGCCAGGCCGTGGTCGTTCCACGCCGCGCTCCACAGCACCAGGAATGCGGCACTGTACAGCGGATGGCGGATATAGGCGTGAAATCCGCCGGTGATCATCGCCTCGTCATCGACCACCATGGCGGCGCCGGCCTTCGCCGCGCGAATTTGGGCAAGGCCGGAAAACTTGCCCAGATCATAGGTCCTGAGAACCAAGAACAGCATGGCCCATCCGGCGACGGCCATGGCCGTCAGGACGCTCCAACCCCAACCGCTGACGGCGAAACGCGGCAACCCGGCAAACGCCCACGCGCCAATTTCCAGGACCAGGCCGAGATGAACGGCCGCGATGATGTTAAAGGCGAGCCGTCCATGCGCGCCGAACAGAGCCCGCAACCGCCGCCCGGCCAGCCAACTGTGCCCGACACCGAAACTCAGCCAGGCCAGCAGGTAAACGCCATGCGCCCAGTGATGGGGAAGGTTCGCCGGTTCGACGCTCAGGAAGCCTCTCCGGCGGCGCTGCCATCCAGGCGCGCGATGGTCGCGGTGGTCGAGAACCCGTCTTCCAGGTCCGCCAAAAGGACGCGCCCGCCCCACGATTGGACCTCCGTGGCGCCGACAACGTCGTCGACGGCATAGTCGGCACCCTTCACCAATACGTCCGGTTTCAAGGTGTTGATCAGGTCCAAGGGCGTGTCCTGGTCGAAAATGACACAGATGTCGACGGCCGCCAGCGAGGCCAGCACGGTGGCGCGGGCGGCTTCCGCCTGTACCGGGCGGCCGTCGCCCTTCAGGCGCTGCACGGAGGCATCACTGTTGAGGGCGACGATCAGCCTGTCGCAGGCGGCCCGGGCTTGGTTGAGCAGCGAGACGTGGCCCGGATGCAATAAATCGAAGCAGCCGTTGGTGAACCCGACCTTCAGACCCTGGCGCCGCCAGACGTCGGCCCGGTCGCGGGCCTGATCGCCGCCCAGCAGTTTCGCTTCGGCGCGGGAGATATCCTGGTGGTGCAGGGTCGCGATAACTTCCGACAGATAAGCCGCCGCCGTGCCGGTCTTGCCGACGACAATACCGGCGCAGACATTGGCCAGACGGGCAGCATCATTGATGGTCGCTCCGGCGGCCAGGGCGCCGGCGACCGCCGCGACTACCGTATCGCCGGCACCGGAAACGTCGAATACCTCGCGGGCCTCGGCCGCCAAATGATGAGTGCTATCGGACGCGGCCAGGATCATGCCGTCCTGGCTCAAGGTGACGAGGACCTTGCCGAAATCATGAGCGGTGGCCAGGGATTTGGCCGTCGCCGCCGCGTCGTCCAGGGTTTCCGCCGCACCACCGCTGGCTTCACGCATTTCCTTGCGGTTCGGGGTAATGACATCGGCGCCGCTGTAAATGCTGTAGTCATGGCCTTTCGGATCGACAACCACGGGCTTTCCGGCAGCCTTGGCAGCCGCAATAAGCCTGACGGCACGTCCGTCGGCCAGAACGCCCTTGCCATAGTCGGACAGGATCAGCACGTCATGGTCCGCCAATGCCGTTTCCGCCGAGGCCATCAATTTTTCTGCAGTCGCCTCGGTCAATGGCTCCGTGGTTTCAGCATCGGCGCGCAGCATTTGTTGGGTGCCGGCGACAAACCGGGTTTTAATGGCGGTCGGCCGGGCCTGATCGCGTATCATGATCGAGACGGCCGTCTTCAGGGCGCCAATTTGAGTTTCGATCTCGATGCCGGCATCATCGTCACCGACGAGAGCCGCCAGCGTAACCTGGCCACCCAGCGCCGCGACATTCCGGGCAACATTCCCGGCCCCGCCCAGCATGGCCGATTCGTCGTGTATCCGCAGCACCGGCACTGGCGCTTCCGGAGAGATGCGTTCGACCTCGCCGGTGACAAACCGGTCCAGCATGACGTCGCCGACACAGAGAACCCGGGCCTTTGCAATGGCCGATACAACGCCGATCAGATCACCCGATGTCGTCATACCAGTCCCAATTCGATTTCCAGGGCCCCGCACAGCATCTGACCAAGCGTAATGTGCATCTCCTGAATGCGTGCCGTTGTTCGTGACGGGACCACCAGAAAAGGGTCGGCGACGGCGCCCATGCGGCCGCCGTCCTTGCCGCCGAAGCCGGCCGCGATACAGCCCATGTCGCGCGCCTTGGCCAAGCCGCGGATGACATTTTCGCTCTGGCCTGAGGTGGATATACCGATCGCCATGTCACCGGGCTTAGCCAGCGCCGCCACCTGGCGGGCGAAGATCTCATCAAAGCCCAGGTCGTTGCCGCCGGCGGTCAGGGCCGAGGTGTCCGTGGTCAGCGCGATGGCGGCGATGGGCGCGCGGTCGGTCTTGTAACGGATGGTCAGTTCGGTGGCCAGGTGCTGACAATCGGACGCACTGCCGCCGTTGCCGAAAAACAGAATTTTGCCGCCGCTTTCGATGCAGATCTTGGCGGCCGCGACCAGCGCTGAAAAAGGTTCACGCATGGCGGAACGGGTCGCCGTCACGACCTCGACATGTTCATCAAACTCATCGTCAAAGAAGGCATTTAAATCCATGTTCAACCCATCACAAAACGATCCGTTCGCCCGACCGCAGACTGTCCATGACGGCCAGGGTGGCGGCGCTGGTTTCGATCAATTCGGCCTCATCGATGGGCGCCGCCGTGCCATTCGCAACGGCCGCAGTGAAGGCCGTAAGCGCACCGACGAAGCCCTTGTCCTGGGTTCCTTTCCAGGCTGGCGTCGTGTTATCGCCGACAACCTCGAACGAGCGGAAATCGTCGACAATATAGGAAGCGCCGCCGGCATGGGCCTCGATCCGTTCCTTGCTGGCGCTCCCATCACCGAGCGCCGTGTACAGCACCGTCGCCAGGCTGCCGTCGCCAAAACGCACGGTGATGACAGCGTCATCGCAGGCGCCGTCGATTACTTGGGCGGCGTCGGCCTGCACCGACACGATCGGGGCGCCGATTAAGAAACGGGCAAGATCGATGAAATGACAGGCTTCTCCCAATAGGCGGCCGCCGCCTTCGTCAGGTGCGTGCACCCAGTGATCCGCATCGATGGCGCCGGCGTTGACCCGGATCGAGACGACTTTCGGGCCGGTCTTCGCTGCCAGCGCACCCTGCAGCCGGACGGCGGCCGGTGCGAAACGCCGGTTGAAGCCGACCTGGAAGAAGGCGGCTTCATTGCCCGCACGTGCGGCGATCACGCCGTTCAGGCCTTCCCAGGTCAATGCTAAGGGTTTTTCGACCAAAACGTTCATGCCTGCGTTCAGGGCCCGCGACGTCAATTCGGCGTGCGAATCGTGGCGCGTCGAAATCAGCACCGCATTGATGGCTTCAGACGCCAGAACGTCGCCGACGTCAGTTGTCGCGCGCCCGAAGCCGAAAGTTTCAATCCCGTGTTCGGCTGTCGCGCCGCGTTGAGTTGCGAGGGTATGCAACTGCACGCTGCCCATCCTCTTCAAAGCCGGCAGCAAAACGGATTTGGCGAAGTTTCCCGCCCCGACGACACCCAACACACAGGCCGCACCGTTTCGGATAGCGATATTGAAGTTCGGCCGAACAACCCGGGTGGTATCTTCGGGATAGCTCAGGACGACGCCCAGATGTGCCTCGCCGCCGCCGGTCACCAGATCATAGGCCTGGGCCGCGGCGTCGATGGGGAAGCGGTGTGAAATGAGCGCCTCGACGTGCAGTCGCGCGCTTAATCGGGGCGACAGCAGGCGCAGGGTTTCGCCCAGGTTCTCGGTCTCTGTCCAGCGCACCCAGCCATCCGGATAGCGAACCCCGCGGGTTTCGAAGTCTTCGTCGTAGCGCCCCGGTCCGTAAGACCGCGAGACGATGATGTTAAGTTCCTTCTTCATGAAGTCCGCGTAGGGGAAGGCGGTGCCCGTCAATCCAACCATCACGACCCGGGCCCTGTCGCGCGCCATGGCGGCGGCGGTCTCAAAGGGTTCGGCGGTGTCCGTGGCGGCGGCGATAATAATGCCGTCGCAGCCGCGGCCGGCGGTTAACCGCCTCACCGTTTCGGTCAATCCGTCTTCGGCCAAGTTGGCGGCTACCTCAGCGCCCAGGTCCCGGGCCAAATTCAACCGCTCGGTGTCATAATCCAGGGCGATGACCCGGACCCCCGAGAGGGTCAGAAACTGGGCCGCCATTTGTCCGACAAGACCGCATCCCAGTACCGCGACCACGTCGCCCAAGCCGGCGTTCAGATTACGCACCGCGTGCAGGGCAATGGCGCCGAGTGTGCCGAAACTTGCGGCTTCATCGGTCACGTCATCGGGAATGGGCGCCACCAGATGGCGCGGCACGGCGTTAACTTCCGCGTGGTTGGCGGCGCCGGCGCCAGCCATGGCGACCCGCTGGCCGACGGCAAAGACACCTTCCAGCCCGGCGCCCACGGCGGTCACCTCACCGGCCGCCGAATAACCCAGCGGCAAGGGCTCATCAAGGCGCGCCATGACCGTCTGGAAGGTTGCCTTGAGGCCGTCGCGCTTTGCCTTGTCGATGACCTTCTTGACCAGATCGGGGCGCGCCTTGGCCTTGCCGGCGAGGCTTTTGCGGGCGAAGTCGACGACCATGCGTTCAGTGCCGGCGGAAATCAGTGATGTCTTGGTCCGAACCAAGACATGCCCGGCTTTGACTTGCGGTGCCGGCACGTCCTTGAGCGCCAGGCGACCCGTCCTGCGGCTTTGGATAACCTGCTTCATGCGCTCTTTTACTCCACTTTCACCCGTATATGCAAAGACCTGATTCCATTGGGAAAATGATCGAATTGACTTTGTTCACCGGCAGCGCCGCGCTATGAAACTAAGATGTGCGGAATCGCTGCCCTGTTCGCCTATCATGCCGACGCACCGCCGGTTGCGCTGGGTGAGTTGTTGGAAATCAACAAGGCGATGATCCGGCGGGGCCCGGACGGCGGCGGGCATTGGATTTCCGACGACAGCCGCGTCGGGTTGGCGCACCGGCGCCTGGCGATCATTGACCCGGACCCGCGTGCCAACCAGCCGATGAATATCGACGGCCGGTTCCATATCACCTTCAACGGCGAGATTTACAATTACCGGGCGCTGCGCAGCGCCTTGGTCAGTGCCGGGGTTCGCTTTGTCACCCAATCGGATACCGAAGTCCTGTTGCGCCTCTACGAGCGCCACGGTGCCGCCATGGTCGAGAAACTGCGCGGCATGTTTGCCCTGGTCATCTGGGATTCCGTTGAACGGCGCCTGTTCTTGGCCCGCGATCCTTTCGGCATCAAGCCCCTCTATTTGGCCGATGACGGAAAGACATTGCGCACGGCCTCACAGGTCAAAGCGCTGTTGGCGACCGGCCGGGCCGGCAACACAGGGCCCGATCCGGCCGGCCATGTGGGGTTCTTCCTGTTTGGCAGCGTCCCCGAGCCACATACGCTTTATGCTGATATCGAGGCGCTGCCGGCAGGCCACTCACTCACCGTCAATGCCGATGGCGGGCGGCATCTGGTGCGGTATTTTGATGCCGGTGAAATTCTAGCCGACGCCGATGACCAAGCCGAAGCGCCCGATCTTCGGAGCCTTTTGTTGGACAGTGTCCGCCACCATTTCGTCGCCGATGTGCCGGTCGGTGTGTTTTTGTCGGCCGGCCTCGATTCGTCGACCATCACGGCCCTGGCCGCAGAGAGCGAGCAGGGCGAACTGCGCACCTTCACCCTTGGGTTTGAGGAGTTCGTCGGCACCGACCGCGACGAAGTGCCGCTGGCGGAACTGATGGCGAAACGCTACGAAACGACGCAGTTGACGGAGCGCGTCGCGCGATTGCATTTCGACGGCGCCTTGCCGGATCTTCTGAAATGCATGGATCAGCCGACCATCGACGGGGTGAATACCTACTTCGTCGCCCGGGTCGCCGCCCACGGCGGGCTCAAGGTCGCACTTTCGGGCCTTGGCGGCGACGAATTGTTCAGCGGCTATGACAGTTTTCGCCAAGTGCCGCGTCTGGCCGCCGGGTTAGGGTGGATTCCAGGCCTCGAGACGGTTGGGCGATTGTTCCGCAAAGCCGTGGTCCCGGCGATGGGACCGATGATTTCGGCAAAATACGCCAGCCTGTTTGAGTTCGGTGGCTCCATGGCTGGCGCCTATCTGTTGCGGCGCGGCCTTTTCATGCCCTGGGAACTGGCCGACGTCATGGACCCGGAACTGGCCGCCGACGGCTGGAACCAGCTGGCACCGCTGGTCCGCCTTGAGGTCGGCATCGATGGCATTGGCGCCGCCGAGAACCGGGTTCGTGCCCTGGAAATGAACTGGTACATGCAAAATCAGTTGCTGCGCGACGCCGACTGGGCCGGCATGGCCCATTCTCTGGAGATCAGGGTGCCGTTTGTCGATGTCGATCTGTTCAAGGCCCTGGCGCCGGTGCTCGGCACATCGGCCGGTCCCGGCAAACGCGATATGGCGTCAACGCCGCTTCCAGCCTTGCCGCCGGATATTCTGAACAGGCCGAAAACTGGATTTTTCGTGCCCGTGGAACGTTGGTTGTGGCAAGCCGGCGGCGGCGTCAACGACAACCGCGAGCCCGGTCTCAGGGGCTGGGCGAAACGCGTTTATGCGGCCCAAACGGGCGCTGTCTAAGGCTTAGGCATCGATCGCATTCTTGAAATAGGCGATGGTTTTTCTGAGCCCGTCGGCCAAGGCAATATCGGGCGCCCAATCCAGCACTTCCTTGGCTAGGGAAATATCCGGACAGCGCTGCATGGGATCGTCCTCGGGCAAGGGCTTGAAGACCATTTCCGATCCGGTGTCCGTTTCGGCGATCACCAATTCGGCCAGTTCGCGGATCGTGAATTCACCGGGGTTGCCCAGGTTCACGGGTCCCGTCACGTCATCCGCGTTCATCAGTCGGATCAACCCTTCGACCAAGTTATCGACATAACAAAACGACCGGGTCTGGGTGCCGTCACCGTAAATGGTGATCGGTTCGCCCTTCAAGGCCTGGACAATGAAGTTGGAGACGACGCGGCCGTCGCTGGGATGCATGTTGGGGCCATAGGTGTTGAAGATACGGGCCACGCGGATGCTCATGTCGTGCTGGCGCTTGTAATCGAAAAATAGTGTTTCCGCGCAGCGCTTGCCCTCGTCATAACACGACCTGGGGCCGATGGGATTGACGTTGCCGGCATACGTTTCGGGCTGCGGGTGAACCTTGGGATCACCGTAGACCTCGCTGGTCGACGCCTGCAGAATGCGCGCCTTCGTGCGTTTCGCCAGGCCCAGCATGTTGATGGCGCCGTGGACACTGGTCTTGGTGGTTTGCACCGGATCGTGCTGGTAATGCACCGGTGAGGCCGGGCAAGCCAGATTGAAAATCTGATCGACCTCCACGTAAAGCGGAAAGGTCACATCGTGGCGCATCAATTCGAAATGCGGATCGCCCAGGAGCGGCGAAATATTGTCCTTGGTGCCGGTGAAAAAATTGTCCAGGCAAATGACATCGTTGCCCTCGGCAACCAGCCGGGTGCACAGATGGGAACCGATGAATCCAGCACCGCCGGTGACGAGAATACGGGAACGTTCATGCATGAATTGGGTTTAGCACCCCGGCAAACGCCGGGCAATCGGGAAACGCCGGGCGACGGGAGTTCGGTTCAGGTCTGCAAGAACCGGCGTTGTTCGCCTTCCAGAACCAGACAGGTCAGGCAGCCGCTTCGGTAGGCCTGGGTATCGACGCCGATGCGGTTATGTCGGATGACAGGCTCAAATTCGGGGGTGTGACCGTGCACGACGACCTGGCCAAAATCCTCGTCCGTGTGCAGAAATGGGCCTCTTATCCATATGAGATCGTCATCTTTCTGGTGCGATACGGGAATGCCCGGTCGAATGCCGGCGTGAACGAACAGATAGTCGCCTTCGCTGTGCGTCATCGCCAAACGCCGATAGAACGCCAGGTGGGCCGGCGGCAGAACCTCAATCAGGGCATCCCGCAGATTATCCATATCGCCATACAGATCGGCCATCGAGGCGCCGCTGGTGCGGTAACTGTTAAACGTCGTCACGCCGCCATTGAACAGCCAGTTTTCGCCCTGTTCACCGGTTTCCACGAAGCGCAGCAGGAAGTCCTCATGGTTGCCCTTCAAGTGGACGATTTGAAAGTTGGGCAGGGGGTCGTGGATGAGGGCATCGACAACGCCGAAGGAATGCTGACCGCGATCAATGTAGTCGCCTAAATAGACGAGGACCTGATGCCCGGGGCCATCGACGCAATCGGCCAAGATCAGCCTGTGAATGTCTTCCAAAAGGTCCAGCCGGCCATGAATATCGCCAATGGCGTAGACGCGCGTGCCCGCCGGGACCCTTGGCGGCAGGGCCTCGAAATCCGTTTCCAAGCGGCGCGCATTCAATCTCATGGGGTCTATTATTCATGCCAACCTTACAGAATTATGAGATGATTCCGGTTTGTTCCCATATTCGGTGATAATCGAAATTTAATGGTTCCGGTCTAACTTTCGTGGCACCTTAGCAAAGGTGCGGCACGCGGCGTGGCACATGGGGATTTTGGGATAGCGAATGGCTGAATGGGGCAACGCTGCGGCAGGTGCCAACGACCTCGACGACACGGAGGAATCGCTTCTACTCACCCGTCTGAACCGGATCGAGTCCAATGCGGCCGGGTATTTCGTCGTCCACTTGAACCTTTCCAAACTTCGGCCCAACCACAAACAAGGGCACTTCATCGAGATTGCCGCCAGGACCTTCGACATCTTGGTGGACAACAATGATGCGACGCTTTTTTCCCTGACCAACAAAGATTTGGCACTGATCTGCCGCAACGTCGATGTCGACGACGTGGATGGTGCCGTTGAGAAAGTACGGGGCCTGTTCAGCGAAGACCCGCTGACGGAATTAGATGAGAACGCCTTCGATGATGCGTTCTCAACTTGGTATGACCTGTCGAACCCCGAGGATTTTGCCGCCTTTTTCGCGGTCATCACCGACCTGGCCGTGGAAGCCGAACAAATCCAGGCGGCGGAAACGGCCCGCGCCGACAAAGAACAACAACTGGGTGAGCCGCTGGGGCCGTCGAACCTGAGCGAAATTAATAAAAGCCTTCAGGGCATGCGGGTCGCCGATATGATCAA
>Ga0114932_10003356_pt1 | contig 15794 bp, 16 predicted proteins | sample 2SBtaG_2_FD_87286 | JGI IMG/M metagenome (GOLD analysis project Ga0114932, IMG submission 87286) | Deep subsurface microbial communities from Kolumbo volcano to uncover new lineages of life (NeLLi) - 2SBTROV12_ACTIVE470 metaG | ecosystem: Environmental > Aquatic > Marine > Volcanic ...
TCCATCTTCTTGTAAAATTCTTTGAAAACTAGAAAAGACTTCCACTTTTTCCCCACCGTCAGGCGTTGGTGTTGTAGTAAATACAACTCTATCTAATCTAACATCATAATTGTCTCTGTTTTGCTCTATTCCGTTTACGAATACTTTGACATCTAAACCATTTAATGCAAATGGTTTTCCACCATTATCTCGAATACTATTTCCATCTGCATCGACTCCACCAAATGTGGTTTGATTTGCTGTAGCAGTCAATGTGTATTGGTCTAATGCAATACTATCTTCAAGTATAATTTCATCGCCTACTGCTTCAATTATACCTTCTGCACCAGCACCTTCTGTATTTTCATCTTCAAATATTACAATGTCTCCAGCAGAATAACCTGAACCTGCATTTTCAATATATACATGTTCGACTGGACCTCTTGATAGTCCTGTTACAACTGCTTTGGCATCTACTTCGCCTGTATCTAATTTTGAACCAGTAAAATTAATGACATCGTTTATATTATACATCGAACCAATCGATGTGTTTTCAAATAATATAGAAGAACCATCTTCTAATAATAATTCACCATTTTCGTTTTCTAGACCAAATGATGTTGAAGACTCATCAGGTAAAATATCTGAAATAATACCTTTAACATTTGCTACGTAAGATGTTATACCGTCTCTATCGATTATCGATACTTGTCTGTTAGGTTGAAATTCGCCTCTATGTGTTGTGGTTATAGAAATAGAATATCTAAAATTATTTAAATCAATAATTTGTACTTGTTCTATTACAGCTTCTGCATCGATTATAGATGCATCATTCTGATTATATTGTACTACTTTATCGGTTGCTTTTGGTTTACCTAAACCAGAAGTCATAGTTATATTCATTCTTCTGGTTTCTTGCCAATCTGAATCTGAAGCTGATGTTGTTTCGTCTATTGGATATTTAATTGTGGCATTTTGACCAAACAACAATCTCATTAAGAATTGAACAGATTCAGGTGTACCTTTTTGTTTGTACAATGAACCTATATTCTTAAGAGTAAGTCTTTTGTTTTGTGTATCTTTTAGGTCAAGAGATGGTATGAAATCTTTTTGAAAGTATTCTAAAAAAGTTTCAAGTGTTGAATCTATGTCTGAGTAATCTAATAATCTATTATTTGCAACGACTGAATTTTCTTTGTATGTTTTAATTGTTGCAGTTTGATTACCATCTCGACCTTTAATTGTTTCGCCAATAGCGAAACCTGTTCCTGAAATTGTATCAACGATAAGTGTTTTATCATTAATAACTTTAATTTTTGCAATAGAACCATTTGATTCGCCGTAGATGTATTCACCTACTTGAAATGGGTCGATTGTACCTTCTTGTAAAAGTTTAGCGTTTGCTATGTCGGGTGCAGTTGGGTCGGTACCCTCTTCGATAAGAAGTGAACCTCCATCGATTTGAGTACCGTCCTCGAACTTCGTACCTTCTAGTGCTTGAATTGTATCAAGCGTAATTATTTCACTCTCAAGATATTCGAAATATGCTTCAAGAAACGATTCGAATATAGGCGCTTCATCTTTGATATAATCAGGAAGAAGCGAACTAAGTCGAGTCGATAATCTATCTACAATGTGGTCTTGATGAGCCATAAATTACTACTTATTAATTAACCGTTGCACCAATGTTTGATACAGGATACCAAACTGAAGCAATTGCTATCAATATCACTGCTGAGTTTGATGGCATTACTAATGAATCAGATGATGTTCCTGTTACCCAATTTGATGATGGTACATCAATGTCAGCATTGATTGCTACATCATCTTTTTTACGAACAATTATTTTAACCTGTCCTGCATGAGTCGGTGCTCCGAGAGCAACGGCTAAGTCTACACCACCAGATTCACCTGTAAAATCTAAAAATGTTACAGCTTCTCCAGCAGATATACCAGATGATACAGCTGATGACTCGTCTAAAGACTCGATATCATCTAATGCTATAAAAGATGGTATATTGTTAAACAATCTTTCTAAAGTTAACTTTTTGTTAACTGGTGTGCCACTAGGACTATCTACTATGTGAAGTAAATCTCCTGAGTGAATTTGCGCCTCGTCTATTAAATTTAGCGCTGTTATTTTTTTATCCGCCATTTTAAGTTTCCTCCTATAAAAACCAAGTTAATGGGATGCTACTTACGGTAATTTCCGTAATCACTTTATACATATTAATAACTAGTTGATGATGTAGATGAATAACCTACACCAGCACTACTTTCACCACTTGCGATGGTGTCTTCTTCACCTTTGACACTGATTCTATCGATATCAATATCAATTAAAGAACCTCGAATTGCAATGACATCATTACTATTCGGTATCAAGGTGAATTCGATTGATGTGTCTGTATTAATTGTTGATGTAATATTGACGGCATTAATCGAAATCTGTCCTGAGACATAGTCTATTGTACCTGCCTCGCTGTCTTGTATTGACCTTACTCCACCTGACAGAATGTATCTTCTAATTTTACCATTTCCGTCATCATCGAAGTATTGTATGTTTGTTGAGTCTCCTGTAATATAAAAACCTGTTGTTGATGTTATACCACCAGACGTTGAATTATGACCTGCATGAGGATTATATAAAGAATTGCCTAAATTCACTTTGAAACCAAGAGACTTATTTAAAGTTATTGATGCCTTTTTAGCTAATCTTATATTTGTAATATTTGAAAGTATAGACTTCTCTGATTCATCGATAGCTTTCACTAGATTTGAATGTCTAAAAATTGCATCAAAGTTATTAAGATTTGTATTGTCAAAATTTATAATTGAATTTTTAACTACAGCTTCGAGTTCACCCTTAGATAGTGTAGTTTCATTATCGTTGTATTTAAATGTACTTGATATTAAAATTTTAATAATTTCTGGATTAACAATGACTGGTCTTACGGTCAACATGTTAAGTTGATTTAACTTAAGTTGCACGTCTGCTTTTTCCACTTCAGAAAGATAATCAGCATTTTGAGGTTTCAACGATACAAAAACTTTTCCATATTCAGGTGGGTCATTGTCTTCACCACCCCATACTGCTACTGCATCTGCGTTAGGGTAGTATTCTGAAACTTTTGCTTTGTAGTCGTTTAATGTAACTAATCTGTTTTGTGATGTATAGAATTTTGTTGCTTTAAACTTAATTGATTCGATTGATTCTTTTTCTGCGCCACCATTTGCAGGTGATATGGTAGTGACCGTTGCGTTTGAAAATCCGTTAACTGATTGTAATAAAGAAAATATTTTTGCACCATCAGCGTGTACTTCATCTACAACGATATAAGTTACACTGATAACATCTCCGTCTTTTAAACCTTTACCTAAAACATTGTCACCAAAATATACTTCTAAGAAACCTTCTTCATTTTCTTGAGTATAGAAAACTTCTGAAGATGATGTTATGCTAGACACATCTGTTGATAATGCAAAAGTGGTGTCTACACCAGCTGAGTTGACTGAAACTGAAAGTTTAGACCTATCGACTCTAGCATTTGATAAAACAAATTTTGCATTTTTTATTTGTGAGTCGAATACAAATGAGTCTGTTACATATGTTCCTTGAACAATTTCAACCGATTCGTAATTGAAATCATTTACTGATACACTTGGTGTAACTGACTTTGAAACTACAAATTCATAAGTTACGCCATCAAAGACTGAACTAAACTTATGACCTCTTGGTAAAATCATATCGTTTACACTTGGTATTGTTCCATCTGGATTTAGTACGCCGTTAAAATCGAGAGATACGGTGGCACTTGAAGCCTTTTCTGTTGCAGGTATGAAACCTAAATCTTTTGCTCTTGATACAACATTCTTTCTAATTTGTGCTGAGTCTAAAAATAATTCTGAAGCAGCTATGTTAGTGTTTACACCACCAATATGTTGAGCATACGCTAACATATCAATGAGAACTGACATTGTAGAACCTTCAAAGTCGTAGTCTTTAAATTTATCTTGACCTTTTAAGTATGTTTTTATGTTTGATGCAATAGCATCGAAATCTAAATCTGTTGCGTTTATATTTGAACTTTTTATTGACATTATCTTACCCTTGTTACCGTAAATTCTGATGTTTGGTTTGGTAGACCATTTGTTATACTATAGAATATTCTTACATCTAGACTATTTGAATCGCCCATTTCTCCTAGTTCCACTGAAACATTGAAAACTCTAGGTTCTAAAGATTCTATTAAAGATATCAATTCTTTTTTGAATCTTGTTTTTTTTCTTGACGAGTCTAATTCAAATAACATATCTCTTACACTACCACCAAAATTTGGTTTGAATGGTCTTTCAAACTTATTTGTAAGTACAATATTTCTTACTGACCTTTTAACTGCATCTGAATCTTTTTTTGTTGTTATATCGCCAGTAACTGGATGTGGTTTCATTAATAAATCCAAATCTACATAAGCATCTTTTACTGCGTTTACTTTAGAATTTGGTTTTAGATACTCAGCCATAATACTATTTATACAATTACTTTGGAAGTCCTGTTGAAGGAGCTGCACTTCCGCCTACAACGTGTGTATGTGTTTTAAGAGATATACCAGCACCTTTAACATCACCACTTGCAGTTATAGTAGAACTATTAGTTTGAGAACCTGATACATTTAAAGTTGATTGCAATTTCGTAGCACCTGTTACGTTTAATGTTCCTGTTACGGTTGTGTCTGATATAATTTCTGTACCAGAGTTACCTGTCAATGTAACTTTACCTGAAGAAGATATATCAGTAGTTCCGCCTATGTCTCCTTTGAAATTACCACCTATATCTCCTGTGAAATTACCTTTTGTGATTGATGATGTCACGTTACCTTCAGATATGGTTTCTGTAACGTTTCCTTTTGCTACCGTTAAGTCAACATTACCAGTATTAACATTGATTGTTACATTACCACTCTCAACAACAACATCAGCATTACCACCAATATAAACTTTATCATCTTTTGCTGTAACGGTGACATGGTCGTTTACTATTTGATGAACTTCAGAACCGTCTTTATGTATTTCATAGAAAGTTCCAGACCTATGTTGAACAGCAAGTCTTTCTGCACCAACTGAATCGTCCATCTCAATTAAATGACCTGATTCGGTATGATGAACTTTATTGAAAGGATACATTGTACCACTTCTGTCGATTGAAAGTTTGAATTTTTCTGGTAAGTTATCTCTGATATCATATGTACCTTGACCTCTTGCAAATCTATTGATGTCTGATTCATCATAATAATCTGCTAATGGGTAATAAGGTAAAGTTTTATCTGTTGGTTCAGTAATAGTACTTCCTGAACCGTCATAATTTATAGTAAGTGAATCTGGAAGATGCGGTGATTTATCTAATGCTAATGCTAGACTATTTGGTCTCTTACCTGCTGGTGGATTTAAACCATCTGCTGTATCTTTATAATCAGCTTCAGTTGCTCGTCTTGGGTCATTAAAACCTTTATCAGGTGACCTATCTAGTATTTCACCTGTAATTGTTTCTTTATATCCTTTTTGAGAATAACCTGCAACACCACCAAAGACAACAAAGTCTTGTAAATCATCGTCACGAAACATTCCAAAAACACTAGAACCCTCAACAAGTCCATGACTATGACCAAATCCAGATAAACTTGCACTTGATGTTGGTACTAAAACTTGAGACCATGGTAAGTCGGGTGTTGCAATGAATTGTTTATTGTCTGTATGAACACCATGTACACGAACTCTAACACGACCAATTTGTAATGGGTCGTTTCTATCTTCAATTATGCCGTAGTACCAATTAGTCATCTTGCTTAAATCCTTCATAATCTTTTAATGGGTCGACTTTTTTGATTTCTTCTGCAAAACTTTCTTTGACTACATTCATGACCATCGTGCCTCTTGCCTGTTGTGGATTTATGACGTGATGTATATGTGTGATAAGATATCTATCATCGTTTAAAATATCTTCATCGTTTTTATCTATAACACCACCAGGCAATTTTAAATTAACGACCATACCTGATGTCATATCTGTTCTAGCAGGTATTGTAACTTTGTATGTGTGTGATGATAAAGCAATTGACATACTATTTCTTTCTAACATACCTGAATCCATTTGTTCATTTCCTACATACTGAGATGTGTCTTGCAAAACTTGTTTATCACTAAATGCATTTGTAGGATTTACACGATAGAAAGTTCTATCATCGATACTTTTGTTTAAAGCAAGTTCAGCACCTATTTCGTTGTAAGTATAATCTTCATCATCTGTTAAAGGTATTACACCCATATGAACAACTTCGTCTTCGTCTAATCTTAAAAGTGGAAAACCTGATAGATGTTTTTTGCCTTTCTTTTTAAAATTTTCACCTAAATCGAATACGATTTCTTTTTCTAATTTACGAATTGGGTCATACGTTTTTAGCATAGAACTATAAGCGCCTGCTGATATACCTCTTACGGTATCGCCTCTTTGTACTATTTCGAAATGTAAAATTCTAGTTGATTGTCCGCCTAATGGTTCATTTGAACCACGATTCTCTTGGTCAATATCAAAGTTTCTCGGTAAGAAATCAAATTCAACAACGTGGTCATTTTCGCCACTCACCATTTGATTTAGTGACATGAACTTAAACCCACCTATCAAAGTCTGATAAAAGAACATGCTATTTTTATATACGGCATCTTCTCCCTTATTGGCATTTTCTACGATATAGTCAATTAACTTTGCAATAGACCAATTAGGACATATCAATTGTTGATTCTCGGGCAATGTTTCTTCCCAATAATCAATTCTATTATTTTTAGGAAGTTTTTCAAATTGTGCATCTTTAAGAAGTGTTTGTAAAAGTATTTCTGAATAAGAACCTCTCATGACTTTAGATAATCTTTTACGTATACATGTTAGATATTTTGGTTCTATAATGTGTAGAACATAACCATAAGTATGAAACTCAGGTGCCCTCATATTAGAAACTTTATATACTCTAAAAACTTTTTCAACTGAGAAATCACCAGATTCAAATTCATGTTGAAGTTTTGCACGATAACGAATTGTTATGTGTTCTTGACCTAAAATTTTATATCGTCTAAAAATACCAAGACCATCTGCAATAGATAATCTGCCTGTTAGAAATCCCTCATTGATAGATTCGAAAATATCTATTTGACCACAAATACTTTTGAGGTCAATAACATCTCCTTCTTGATTGACGAGTGTGATAGAATCAATGACTACCTCACCTGGTATAAAATTTTCACTCATGACAACATTACCTTCTCAAATCTTCGAACAACTCCGTTGATAAGGTCAGGTCTGATAACTTTTATCTTTCTCTTTTTTTCGTTCTCTTCTATTTCGTGGTCTAAAATAGACACACTTGTAAATCCTGAAGCTTCAGAATTACGTTTGATTCCTGTTGTAGGATTTTTATATTCAAAAATACCATCTACTCTATTAACTACACTGATTGGTGTTTTTGAACCGTGAGTTGTGCTTACAGCACCTGTAATAGATTCGTTTGCTTTAAATCCTGTTGAGTCGACTGCAATTCTTTTGAATGTTGGTTCTACTGATACAATTCTGCCTTCTGCTGATACACTTGTTATTTTTTCACCTAGTAAAAATTTTGTAATGTTATTTGGATTTGAATTATTGATGACATCTAATGAACTCGAAAAGATTAAAAATTGTCCGTGATATTTTTTGTCTAAGTACTTAGCAAATATTTCATTGTCCATATACCAGTCATAATAATTTTCAAAATCATTTACTAGAAAAAATGTCCAGTGTAAATCTGGATTGCCATATAATCTTGTTGCAACTACATCTGGTCTATCACCTTCTTTCACTTCATAATTTGTATATTCAACTAAAGAATTGACTGCATCTTGTTCTATTTTAGATTTACGAAACCAATCTTTGATAAAGATGATTTTACCATCATCCATTTTGTATTGTATTTTAGGAAAGTTTTTAAAGAATTCGTTTGCCATTATGTATTACCACCTTCTTGGTCAAAGTTCTGTCTTGAACGTCTATCAAAAATACTATTACCACCATCTGCTAATGCATCAGCTCTTTCTTCGTTTGACCTTTCTACTAATCCGTTTTCTGATTGTTTAAGAGCAGATATTCTATTGTAATTATTTTGACTAAGAATTCTGATTTCTTGAAATGCTAATGTCATAGATGTTTTTAATATTTGACCATCGTAATACGTTGCAAATTTTTGACCACCTGTATGGTCAACTTCACATGATGTTAAAACAGAAGGTAGAAAACCATCTATCTTACCAGCTACAGGACCATCAAAGTAAATATCAAAGACATTTGGATAGTTAAAATAGTTAGGTGTTATTTGTTCTTTTGACCCAACTTCTTTTTTATTTGAACCTTTGAAAAAATTTACTGACGTTGTATTTGGTAACATAGAATTTCTAAACGTATAAATTATTTCATTTACTAGTTTTGCTTCATTTGGTGACCTAGGATAAAAATCGAATGTAAAATTCCAAGTTCTAAAAGGTATACCTCTAAGTGTTTGTTCTTCTCTTGGATTAACTGCTTGACCTACTGCTAAGTTTGATAGACCACCTGTTATTCCGTCTGTCATTTCGGACATCATACCTGAAATCATTTGACCTGCATTATCGCCTATTGCTTGTGCTAAATCATTTTGTGGCGAATCTATCGCCTTTTTGATATTCATTACAGCAGTACCTAAAGCACCCATACTCTTTACTTCGTATTCAGTTACAGCAGTTGATACAATTCCGTCTGGTACATATAGTGCAATTGAATTAGCTTCAGTTGAAGAATTTTCACTTCCGCCTCCTACATTACCAACATCTCTTCTAGGGCGAATATCAAACACTAGATAATTTGCTAATTCATCATGTAAAGGATATACTAATTCTACAGGACGATTACTAGGTACTGATTTTAACAATTTTTTTGAAGTTAAGTTTTTTGCATCAAGACTACTTTGTAAAGAACTTCTTCTATCTTTAATCTTTTCTAATACTTCTGCTTTTTGTTCGCCTAATGCATCTAAAGCAGTATTGTAATTAATTGATTGTAATTTAGCTGCAACTCCTTTTAAAGAGTTTACGGCGTTTTGTGCTTTATTGAATTTACCAATGAGTTTGTCGATATATGCCATGTGTATAAATACCTTTAATCAAATTATGTAATACTATTTATGTCTAAAAAACCATATAGCGGCAGATTCAAACCAAAGAACTACAAAAAATATAAAGGCGACCCAACAAAAATCTTCTATCGTTCTCTTCTAGAAAGACGATTCATGGTCTGGTGTGATAATAATGATGCAATACTTGAATGGGGTTCAGAAGAACTTATCATACCTTATAGAAGTCCTATCGATAAAAAAGTCCATAGATACTTTCCTGATTTCTATATAAAGTATATAAACAAAGACAAACAAATTATTAGAGAAATCATCGAAGTTAAACCAAAGAAACAATTATTCCCACCTAAAACACCAGAAAGAAAGACAAAATACTATTTCAATGCTGTAAATACTTATGTAATAAATCAAGAAAAGTTTAAAATGGCGAAAGAGTATTGTGATGATAGAAAAATGAAATTTAGAATTCTAACTGAAGAGGAAATATTACCTAAAAGAAAATGAAAAAACTATACATCTTCGATTTAGACGGAGTGCTCATCGATTCAATAAAAAATATGGAGATGTCTTGGAACATTGTAAAACTTCATCACAATATAGAAGTTTCTTTTGATGAATATAAAAAACATATTGGCAAACCATTCTTTGATATATTGAAAGAATTGGACATTACTGAATCGCATCATAAAATTAAAGATACCTACGATGAAGCTTCAAATATGATGATTGACGAAGTTGAGATATACGAAGGTGCAATCGAAACACTAGAAAAGATAAAAGAAGCAGGAAGTAAAATTGCAATTTGCACTTCTAAAGATATGGTAAGAGTAGAGAAAGTTATTGCGAGTTTGATATTAAAAGGAAAAAAATTTCCAAAATTTGATTACGTTTGTGCGCCTAAAAAAGGTCTAAGAGGTAAACCTGCTCCTGACCAATTACTATATACTATGGCATTCTGTAATGTTGACCCACATGATGCAATATATGTTGGTGATATGCCATCAGATTTGTATTGTGCAAACAGAGCAGGTGTTGATTTTATATATGCAAAATATGGATATGGAGAAGTGACATGCGAAGTCTCAGCGGACCAGATAAGTCAAGTAATCTCACTATAGGTTTTATACCTGCAAGATGGCATTCGTCTCGTTTCGAAGGCAAACCCCTAGCAAAAATTAATGGCATTCCCATGATACGTAGAGTTTATGAAAGAGCTCTCATGGCAAAAAATTTAGACAGCGTAGTTGTGTTAACCGATGACGAGAGAATAAACGATTATTGTTCTAAACGTGAAATGCGTTGTATTGTTATTGAAGATGAATGTCGAACTGGTACAGACAGATGTGCAAAAGCTATAGAACTTGTAGATGGTTCTAAATTTGTAAACATACAAGGTGACGAACCTCTGATAAATCCTGAAGCAATCGATACACTCATAGAAATTCATAACGATGATATAGGCGTATCTAATGCCTTTACAAAAGTTCAAGGCATGTACAAACAACACGATACAAATATTGTGAAAGTAGTTAAAAACAAATTATCCCTTGCACAATATTTTTCAAGACTACCAATACCTTTTGCACAAAAAGAAGAGATGCCTTTCAATCAACAAATGGGTCTTTATTGTTTTAGTCGTAAAATGTTAGAAATATTTCCAAGACTTGATGTTGGTGCTCTCGAAAAGGCAGAAAGTGTTGAGATGTTAAGATTTCTAGAAAGTGGTTACGATGTGCAAATGGTAAGAGTAGAAGATGAAGGTCTCTCCGTAGATACAATGCAAGACTTAAAAAGAGTAGAGGAGTTTCTCAATGCCTTTAATTAAACACATCTATGATATCTTTACAACTAATAAAGATGAGATAAAATCAATTTACAATCAGATTGGCGTCAAAGTCAAATACGTGCCTTTGAAAGATTTAAAACCATATAATTTAGAACTGACTCATAATAAGGAAAGTAAGGGTCAAAATGTTAAAGCACTGATTGACAACATAAACACAACTGACGAAAATAGTGATGCCTTTATAGGCGCAAAAGTTTCTTGGTTAATAGAACAACAAAAAACAATAGGATTTTATTCTACAATACAAGGTCATCTAAAATTAAAAGACGATAGATTTAATATCTTTTTTCATCCAGGTTTGTCTAGAATTTATGCCATGATAATGTTGGAATTATGGGATTCCAAAGTGATTGTTTGGGATGAAGATGATTTGCTGGATTCCCCCGCTTTGTCATTTGATGAATGGATGAATATTTTCTCGGAAGTTCCAATAAAAAATACATTTTGCACATATCATAAACACATGTTAGAGATGCATGTTGGCGAAGACCGAGATGATATGCGTTATATGGAAAAAGTAATCAAAGACGAAATTTATTGCAATCAGAAACCTATCATAATAGGCAACTTAGAAACATCGTTGAGTAATTACTTCAGAACTGAAGGAGACAATGGCGTTTTCGTAGAGACTAAAAACGATTACGAATTCCAAGAAAAAGATTTATGGTCTCTTTTACTTCTTTATTCACAAAACTTATCACCAATAGAGTTCGAAAACTATACGATTTATCATAAATAGTAGTATGGGTCTACTAGAAAAATTAGATAAAGAATCACCTGCTGAGTTAGAAAGACGTTCAAAAGAAAGTCTTACTTGGTTTAGAAATCGTATTCGAAGAATAAAAACCAACTCAGAACAATTTTATAAGAAATCTGGATTACAAAAATCAAGAAAGTTTAGACCTGAAGGTCGTATGTTTACATATTTCTATGACCCAAAATACAAACAAGTTATGCCCTATTACGATAACTTTCCATGTGTGATGATAATAGAAACATACGGCAATAGTTTTTTAGGATTAAACATGCACTATTTACCACCAAGATTGAGAATACGTTTGTTAGATAAGTTGTTTGAGTATACAAACAATGATGACTTTGACGAAACAACACGTATCAGAATAACTTGGAATATACTGAATAGTGTAACACAATTACGAGCATCTAGAGCTGCTGTAAAAAAATACTTAACTGCTAATATAAAAGGTTCTGCGTTAGAAGTTGACCCTAAATATTGGGACATAGTATCATTTTTACCAACTGCTCAATTTAGTAAAGCAAGCGTATTAGATGTGTATAGAGATAGTAGAGAGAAAATAAATGGCTGATATATTCGGAAAAAGAAGAACAAGTATTGATGAACTTCGATACAAATTTGACCAAGGTGCGAGAGCAAATAGATTCGAAGTAACAATGAATTGTCCTAATCTTGGATTTGCAATAGACGGTGTTAGATGCACGTCAGCAGTTTTACCAGGCAGACAAATAGAAACCACAGATTGGTCAGAATATGGACCAACAAGAAAGATGCCCAATCAAATATCTATGGATGGTGGAGAAGCTGCATTTACATTTTTATGTGATAGTTCATTTGCTGATAGATTTTTAATTCAAGCATGGCAAGATACAATCTATGCATCTGACTCAGGAGATAAAGTAGGCAATTCTGTAAATCCACAATTTTCGTATTACTATGACTATGTTGGTGAAGTTAATATCAATGTCATGAATCGTTCAGAAGACGATGTCTTAAGATACACATTACATGAAGCATATCCAGTATCATATGCAGCTCAAGAATTATCTATGGAAAGTACAGATGATATAATGAAGTTTGAAGTCACAATGGCATTTAGAACGTTCACTACAGATTACATAAGTGATACCAGTATGTTCAATTCTATAAAAAATACATTGAACAAAGGTTCTAGAGCTTTGGGGGCATTCAATCAAGCACTTGGTGTTTTTGGTAAAAGTAATAAAACATTATCAAAATTCCAGGACAGGATAAATAACCTAAACGGTACATTGAATAGAGTCGATGATATATTCGGCTAATAGGAGTAAATTATGGCGTTACCTATACAAAAGGCACCAGAATATTTTTGTGAGTTGCCTTTAAGTGGAGAACAAGTAAAGTTTAGACCCTTTCTTGTTAAAGAACAAAGAAATCTAGTTCTTATGCAAGAAGGTGAGAATGAAAAAGAAATGTATCAAGCTTTATCTAATTTAGTTAAAGCAGTTTCATTCGATAAACTAAATGCTGATGATATGGCATTAGCAGACCTTGAATATTTCTTTTTACAAGTACGTTGCAAATCGGTTGGTGAAACCGTCAAATTAAACATACCTTGTAAAACAGAAGATTGTAAAGGAGTTACACCATATGAGTTGAATTTAAATGAGGTAGATATTGATACAAAAGAAATGCCTGATTCAAAACTTCAACTAAGTGAATCTTTAGGAGTTGTATTGTCGCCTCCTAAAGCAAGTGTTCAACAAAAGTTAGATAGTAAAGATGAACAAGCATCATTCTTTGCAATATTGAAATCTTCTATTGAACAAATATATGATGAAGATAATGTCTATGACATGCTTGATTATTCTGAAACAGAAGTTGACGAGTTTGTTGAGAGTTTGACCGTAGCACAAATCGAAATGATTGGTGAATGGTTGCAATCAATACCATCTCTGAAACATGACATTGAACTTAAATGTCCTGTTTGTGATACCAAGCAGATAGTAGAATTAAAAGGACTAGAAAATTTTTTTTAGTAACCCTTTCTCACGAATCGGTATATAATTACTATCAAACTAATTTTCAGTTAATGCAACATCATAAGTATTCGTTAACTGAACTTGAAGAGATGATACCATGGGAAAGGGAGATATATATAAAACTTCTCATGCAACATCTTGAAGAAGAGAATGAACGTGTGAGGCGTCAACAACATAAGAGGAGATAATGGCAGAATCAGTAGAAAGCAGAAATGAAGTAGAATTAGATTTAGAGAAGTACGATACTCTAATTAATAATCTTCATGAAAAAGAAAAAGAAATCGCTAGACTTAAAGCTGATGCACAAGCACAAAAGAAATCTATCGAACCTAAGAAGAAGAGAAGAATTCTCGATGTCTTCTTAGATGATAATGATGTAAATGAAAAGGCTATCGTAGGGTTTATATCCTTCGCAATGATGGTCGCATTTGGTATTTTCGATTTAATCACAGCAATGGACGGAACTCCATTAGAAATATCTGATACTATCTATACATCATTTGTTGTAGTAACACTTGGTTGTTTTGGTATCAGTGAAGCAGGAAAGGCATTCGGTAAATAATGGCAGAAGCAGTACAAGTCAACGATAAACTAGTAAAAGATATTGTTACTAAGTTTACAACACCTATAGCAGAAACATTTAAAGCAGTAAAGCAAAGTGTTGGTGAATCTGGTGCAAAATTTTCAGATGGTCTAAAAGAACTATCTGGTGGTATGATTGACTTGCAAGGTATCGGAGAATCCGTAAGTAATAAATTGGCGGCGTTTGGAAATCTTTTTGCACCAATTTCAGCATTATTTACTTCTTTATCAAGGTCTACTTTATTCTCATCAAAAGCAAAGAAGGAAGAGTCCAAACAATCGAAAAAGAATGCAAAAGAAACTAAAGGATTAACTTCTAAATTTAAACAATTAAAATTAGGCGTTGGTTTCTTAAGTTTAAAATTTTTATTGATAGTTGCAGCTGTAGGTGCCGTTCTTGTTGTTCTTTACAAACTTGCTAAAAGTTTTGGTTTTGTTGGCATTCTTCAAGCAACATTCAATACTCTTCAAAATGTGATTGGTCGAGTTATGAATATGTTCGATGCATTTATATTAGGATTAGATGATATTTTTGGATTTCTTGGAGATGAACAAAGAAAAGACGTAGAAAATAAAATAGTAACAAGAACCACCGAAAGAGCATTAAGAGAACAACGAAGTAAAGATGCCGACCGTGTTGCAGAAATCAATGCTATGGAAATATCTGATGCAGAAAAAGAAAAGAAAATACGAGAAGAAGGTTTAATAACAAATGAGATGTATCTCGATTCTCAAGGTAGACTAGTTGAAGAAATTGATGGACAGGCAGTTGCAATAGAAGGTGTAGGACAAGAAAGATTCATCGATAAAGTTGATGATGAAATAGGTGATAACTTGAGAAGTGAAGCATTATCAAAACAAGGAATCACCGTAGAAGAACAAGAAGAACGAGAAGAAGAAAGACGAATGTCTGCACAAGCTAATTTCACTGCTCTGACTGCTCAATTCAAAATGGCTGACCAAGAATCTCAGGTTGCAACAGCACAAACTAAACTTGATAAAATAAAATCTAAGGGTAAAGGAAAATTCGAATCAGAAGAAAGATATCAACAAAGATTAAAACTAGCAGAAGAAAATCTTGCAGAAGAACAAATAGGATTACAACAACTGCAAATGATATCAGCTCAGTATCAAGATGAAGAAGGTCTATCTGCTGAAGAAAGAATCAATCTCATGGCAACTGAAGGTAAAGATGGTGAGGCATATAATAGATTTGATTTTGGTGACCTTGAGAGAGAGTTCGAAGAACTAAATCCAAACCAAGAAATTAATAGACAACAAGCTAACATGACATTATCAGCTGTTGGTAATTCTGACTTACAATTACAAACCGGTGAAAGATTACAACAAAAAATGGATGAAGGTAAAGAACTAACAAATGTTGAAAAAGATTATATGAACAACATTATGCCTATTGTCAATAA
>Ga0114932_10003358_pt1 | contig 15785 bp, 16 predicted proteins | sample 2SBtaG_2_FD_87286 | JGI IMG/M metagenome (GOLD analysis project Ga0114932, IMG submission 87286) | Deep subsurface microbial communities from Kolumbo volcano to uncover new lineages of life (NeLLi) - 2SBTROV12_ACTIVE470 metaG | ecosystem: Environmental > Aquatic > Marine > Volcanic ...
ATTTGATAATTTAATATCATCAATTTCTATTTCTGAAAAGCTTTTAAGTATTTTTTGAACTAATTCATGGTTTATTACCTTTTGCTTTCTTTTTTCAAGATCTTCATTTTCCTGCTTTCCATAATTAATTCCTTCTTTTGAGCCATCACTCTCAATTATCCAATTTAATCCTGTGATAGCACATAATCTTGTTCTTATATCTTGTTTACTAATATCCGTATTTTCGATTTCTTGAATTTTTATATATCCTTCCTTAAACTCAATAATTGAGCACTCATTTTTAATTGTATGAAGTAACATCATTTCCATCTTCTCTTCTAAGAAATGAAACAGACCTTCGACACTATCTAAATTGAGAAGTTTTTTTTTACGTCTTGTGGAATACTAGGTTGGGTAATTTTTGAGCTTACATCACCGCCATCTAGAGATTCTAAAATTTCCTCAGGAGTGATTGTGAGGTTCACATGAGATATTTTTATGATAGTCATTTCAAGTGATAGCATTTCATTATATGAGGTCTTCATATCTACTAATGCCTTATTAAACATTTGCCAAAATCTTGTTAAAATTATTATTGATGCTTTTTCTGCTATAAGATTACATTTTTTTAACTCAAAATCAGATAAAATTAAATTTTTTGCATTACCAATTTTACAAAGAGTAATCTTATATGATATTTCAATTAACTCCTGCAAAATCATAAATGGTTCTGCCCCCTTCATATATAACTCTCTAATAATATTTAGTGCATCATTTAACTTCCCCGTTAGTATCAAATCAAATAAATTATAAATATATTCTAAACTAACAATACCCAACATTTGCGTTATAGACTCCACATCTATAATATTGTCTTTACATGTAAGGATGGCTTGATCCAAAAGAGATAAGCCATCCCTAGCAGAACCTCCAGCAGCTTTTGAAATCAACATTGAAGCTCTTTCTTTGATTTCAAACCCCTCTTTCTTAGCAATATTTTGTAAATAACTGGCTAATTCTTCAATAGTCAATCTATGTAGATCAAATCGTTGACATCTTGACGCAACTGTCAACGGTATTTTTTTTATTTCCGTTGTTGCTAAAATAAATTTCACATGCTCTGGTGGCTCTTCCAAGGTTTTTAATAAAGCATTGAAAGCACTATTGGAGAGCATATGAACCTCATCAACAATGTACACCTTATATCTAGCCATAATAGGCTTATATTTAGCATTTTCTATAATTTCTCTAATGTCTGCAACTCCTGTATTGCTCGCTGCATCAATCTCTAAAATATCTTGATGCCTGCTTTCCTCAATTGATACACAGTTTTTGCAAATCAAACATGGTTCAAAAGTAGGTTTATTATTTTCATTTTTTGTGCAATTCAATGCTTTGGATAAAATTCTTGCATATGTTGTTTTTCCAACACCCCTTATACCCGTTAAAATATAAGCATGATGAATTTTATTACTCTCAATAGAATTTTTTATAATCCTAGTAACATGAGATTGAGAAATAATATCACCAAATATTTTCGGTCTATATTTTCTCGCTAATACTTTATATTCTGAATTCTCATCATCCATGTTTTCAAATAGGTTATCTCGCATAATGAAGAAACATAAATTTAAACTGATTTTAAGCTATAATTTTTAATACAAGGTTAATAATAAAGGAAAATTTATAAAAGTACATAAGCTAATTATATAAATAAAAAAGCTCACTAAACTTATGGCTGTAGACAAAGATATTTATTTATGAAATTATCTTTCTTTTAACAATTAAAGGGGATATCAATGAAAGACTTATTTAAAAAATTTGAAGCAGCTTTCGCTATAGCGGAAAAAATTAAACCTTGTGTCGCAGCTTTTAAAACAAAAAATTATGAAAAGAATCCAATAAAAGCCGTAGATCTATCAGTAAAAATTTCCAATAAATTAGAAACTGAATATGGTCTAAAAGGTAATGCCGCAGAATACCTAAAATCTTTAGTTCGGGATGCAATCAAGGCTTTTGATTCAGTATCTGCTGACCTTAAAAATCAAGAAAATTTTGATGCAGCTAAAGCGCTTGTGGGTAATGGTAAAAAATTGATAGCGGATCAAAAAAGTCTGGTTTCAGCTATTATGCAAGATGTTGCTGATGCTAAAAGTTCACCAGCTATAAAGGAATTTGAAACTGATAAAGTAGATGCAGGTATTGATTTATTTGAAAACATCATTTCAGCTGTTTGTACTGAAGTTGAGACTCCAACAGAAACAATTAAAGAAGACCTATAAACAATTTTATTCTACATAACAAAAAGTTCAGCAACACCACCACACTGCTGGACTTTTTTATTTAATCACTAGACATTATAATTGGCTTTTTTTTGCCATCCACATAGATTACCTATTTCTGGCTAAGTAGAAATTGTTACCATTTGAAATATTACTTAAATCCTAGTCTCCTCTCTATTAATTTTACAAAATTATCCAATCTTATTATTTACGAATATATATATTAAAACGTAATGAGCTTTTTTAGTAATTTTGGTGTTTTGCTGTACCTTAATAAAAATTTATCGATACTAAATTCACTAGGTTGAAACAATGAAAATGAAAAAATGATTGATGATAATAATATTGGATAATTCCAACCACTTGTGGAATTCTTAAGCCAAGCGAAATGGTATCCATATTTCAATCCAATCATAGTAGTAATGGCTAAATATAAAGTTAGCACGATGGATCCAATTCTTATTAAAAATCCACAACTAAAAGATAAGCTACAAAAAAATTCTATTAGCCCAGTGGTAATTACAATTGCAGTTGCAGTTCCTAAACCTAAATTATAAAAGTCATTTATTTCTTTTGACTGCATCATACTTCCTTCAAATAAACTATCACAAAAATAAGGAATAAAATCGTATCCTAATAAAATTCTTATAAAAATACTTAGCCAATATAAATGATAATCGCTATTTTGGAATCCTAATTTATAGATTTGGTGAATACTTGATTTAGCAATAAATATAAATTGAATTGCTTTAATTAAAAAAATCAATATCAATATATATACTGGCATTTTAAAACCTATTAAACTACAAAGCCTCAAATTTATAACAAGTGTAAAACCACTTAGCAAAAATGATGGTACAGGAGCTACCAATTCTAGAACAATAAAAATGATAGTTAATAAAGAAAATGTTAAAACATTATATCCAAATGTCTCAACTACAAACGCTGAATTATTTATTTCATAAACTTGAAAAATAAAACTTAAGCACATTAAAAGAAGCTGCAGAAAAATTAATGATTTAAAATCAATCACTCTCATAAAATATTACAGTATGACACTTATTATCTAGAACTATACATTTATTGAAAATTTTTTCCAAGATAAATTCTACGTACTTGCTTGTTTTTAACAATATTTTTACTGTCATCGCATGCTATTACACTTCCATTATACAAAATATATGCCCTGTCGACCAAAGCTATAGCTTCTTTAACATTATGATCAGTAATTAATACTCCTATATTTTGTTTTTTTAAACTCCTAATTAACTCCATTAAATTATCAATTGCTATTGGATCAATACCTGCTAGTGGTTCATCAAGTAAAATATATTTTGGCTTCATCGCAACACATCTTGCAATTTCTAATCTCCTCCTTTCTCCACCTGACAAAGATATCGCATAAGAAAATCTTAAATGCTCAATGGAAAATTGAGCCAACAACTCCTCTAATCTTTGCTCCCTTTTAAGCTTATTTTTTTCTATAATTTCTAACGCTGCCATTATATTTTCTTGAACAGTCATACCTCTAAAAACTGATATTTCCTGTGGTAGATATGCAACACCTAATTTTGCACGATATGATAATGATAAATTTGTTATATCGATACCGTTAAAAAATACTTTTCCAGTATCAGGTCTTACCAAACCAGATATCATATAAAAAGATGTAGATTTCCCTGCACCATTTGGACCTAACAAACCAACTATTTCTGAATTTTTAACAGATATTGTTACATTTTTAACAATTTTCTTTTTAGAATACGTTTTAGATAAATTTTCAGCTACTAACATTTTTATTTACTTTGAATTTTGCTTTAATTCGCCCTTTGATTTTCTTATTACCTTCTTTTTTAGAACTCAATTTCGATACCTTAGTTTTTAAATTGTATGTAAAAATATCTCCTGTTATTTCATTATTATCACTTTTATATTTCACATTATCAATAATTTTTAAAACATTATTCTTTTTCGTGTATTCAGCCCTATCACCTAAAACTAATTTGTCAAACATTTGCAATTTTACATTATTAAAAAAATCTATTTTTTCTATTTTTTTATTTTGGAAAAAAAGAGTTAATTTATCTGTAGAAATTATAATATTATCCTGCTTAACAACAACCTTACCAAAAAAATCTGCTTTTTTAGCCTGAACGTCTATATCTAAATTTTCAGATTCAATACTAATATCTCCAATATTTGAATCAAATGCATATGAGCATACATTCAATAAAAAAAACAGTGTAAAGAAACTTAATTTTAACATTATATATTTAAACATTTAAACACAGGCAGCCTATAAGCTGGGTTCTGTAGATACTAAAATGTATCTGATGGTTATTCATCTCGATTTAATGTTGCCATTAAACTCTAGCAATCTACCCGTACTCTTAACTTGGAATATAGCATACTTAAGTACTACTTGATCTTGCTTCTAGAGGGGTTTACCATGCATTCTTTATTACTAAAGAACCGGTAAGCTCTTACCTTACCATTTCACCCTTACCCATTACTAGGCGGTATATTTTCTGCGGCACTTTCCCTAAAGTTACCTTTGCTGGGAGTTATCCAGCTCTATTATCCCATGAAGCCCAGACTTTCCTCTATATATTATATAGCAACCATCTAGCTACCTGTTGGATTAAAATAAAACAATTTTAATAAAAAATCTACTTAGAATATGTAATTAAGTTTGCAAAAAAGTATTTTTTAGAATAAAAAGTATATATTCCTAGATTTTAAGTGGAAAATAATAATTAATTCATAATTAACAAATATGCTAGCATCCTTATTAGGATTATTCTCGTCTGACATGGCTATCGACCTTGGTACTGCAAATACATTAGTTTATGTTCCAACTCAAGGAATTGTGTTGAATGAACCGTCAGTTGTGGCTTTACTTCATGAAAAAGGCTCGTATATACCATATGCATTTGGAAACGAAGCAAAAGCGATGCTTCGAAAAACACCTGCAGATATTAAAGCGATTAGACCATTAAAAGATGGGGTTATCGCAGAGTTTAAAGGTGCAGAAGAAATGATAAAACACTTTATCACTTCAGTTCATAAAAAAAGAAGTTTTTTTGCAAGACCGAAGGTAATTGTATGTGTACCATATGGCTCTACTCCCGTAGAAAGAAGAGCAATACAAGATGCAGTAGAAAGCGCAGGAGCAAGAGAAGTATACCTAATATTTGAACCTATGGCAGCTGCTATTGGCTCAAATTTACCTGTTACTGAACCAACTGGATCAATGGTTGTAGATATTGGTGGTGGAACCACCGAGGTAGGTGTAATATGCCTTGGGGGCATTGTTTGCGCTCAATCCGTTAGAGTTGGCGGTGACAGCATGGATGAAGCAATAATATCGTACATAAGAAAAAATCATAATCTCTTCATCGGTGATTCAACAGCAGAAAAAATAAAAAAGGAAATCGGCACTGCGAAAAAAAATAAAAAAGAAGAAAAAACTATGGCGATCAAGGGGAGAGATGCTGCAACCGGTATTCCAAGAGAAATTATGCTAACTGAGTCAACTATAGCAGATAGTATTGCTGATCCAGTATCACAAATTATAGATTCAGTAAAATTAGTGTTGGAACAAGCTCCACCTGAATTATCTTCGGATATTGCAGATAACGGATTAGTACTCACAGGAGGAGGTGCTTTATTAAGACACTTAGATACAATAATTAATGAAGCTACAGGCTTAAAAGTTCAAGTAGCAGATGAAGCATTAAATTGCGTTGTACTGGGAACTGGAAAAGTTTTAGAAGACTTTTCACATTTTAGACATGTATTATTTCAGCAGGAATAAATGAATTTAGATATTAATTTTAAGAAATTTAAAAAGGAATTAATTTTTATTCCACTTGGGGGTTCTGGTGAAATAGGAATGAATTTGAATTTATATCATTACAATGGTAAATGGATAATTGTAGACGTAGGGTTAGGATTTGCAGAACCAGATTTACCTGGAGTAGATATAATTGTACCCAATATAAATTTTATAATTAAAAAAATCAAAAAAGATATCCTTGGCATAGTATTGACACATGCTCATGAAGATCATATTGGAGCAATACAATATTTATGGTCTGAAATAGAATGCCCTATCTATGCAACTAAATTTACATCTCTTATAGTAAAAGCTAAATGTAAAGAATACGGTTTAACTAAAAGAATGAAGTTTATTGAGACCACTTCAAATAATTCATTTCACTTACAAGATTTTAAGATAACCTTGGTCCCAATTACTCACTCTATTCCAGAAATGAATGGATTAATAATTGAAACAGATAAAGGAAAAATATTTCACACAGGTGATTGGAAATTTGATAATGAGCCTGTTGTTGGAGAAGCTACTAATGAAAACACATTATCAGATATTGGAAAAAGTGGTGTTTTAGCATTAGTTGGAGATTCAACTAATATATTTCAAAAAGAACATTCTGGCTCAGAAGGAGAACTTGGTCGTAATTTAGAAAAATTACTATGCAGCTACTCTAATAACATGATTATCGTAACTACCTTTGCATCAAATATAGCAAGGTTGGTATCCTTGGTCAAAGCTGCTAAAAAAGCCAAGAGAAAGATAATACTACAAGGCAGATCATTGTGGAAAATGTATACTGCAGCTAAGGAAGCTGGGTATTTACAAGAGTCCATAATATTTGATGAAAAGCATTTTAAGAAATTCAAACGACATGAAATCGTTGTTATCTGTACTGGGTGCCAAGGTGAGGCATTAGCCATGACTAATAAAATTGCCAATAAGACTCACCCTCAAATTTCATTAAAAGAGAACGATATAGTTATATTTTCTTCTAAAATTATTCCAGGAAATGAAAAAAAGATATACAATTTATTCAACAAACTTGCTGAGATGAACGTCAATGTACTAAGCGAAGCAAATGAATTTGTCCATGTATCCGGTCATCCATCTGCTCAGGAAGTAAAAAAAATGTTTAAACTTATTAAACCACAAATAGCTATACCAGTTCATGGTGAGGCAATTCATATAAACGAACATTGCAAAGTGGCTAAAGAATCAGGTGTAAAACATACAATAAGCATTAGAAATGGAGACGTTGTTATCATTGATCCTGAAGAAACAAAAAAAATTGGAGAGGTAGAATCTGGACATTATATAATTGATGGAAATTTGATTCTAAACTCAGAAAATATCATTATAAATCACAGAAAAATACTTAGAGATAATGGAGCTGTCTTCATTTCTTTAGCAATTGATAGTGCAAAAAAACATATCAGCCAAATTTTTATTTCTGCTCCTGGTGTGTTAGAAGAAGATTTAGATCAAGATATTTTAGATTCATTAAAACTTAATGTTTCAGAAACTTTCACCACTTTATCAACTTTAGACAAAAATAAAATCAAACATTCTATCGAATCATCAGTTAAAAAACACATTAGAAAACTAATAAATAAATCACCTTTAATTAATATAAATATTTTCTTTATCTAAATTTCAATTTGTTATGTTGATTAGAATAGCAACTAGAAACAGTCCTCTTGCCGTAAATCAAGCATTGATAGTTGCTAAAGAACTTCAATTTCATCATCATGATATAAAAATTAAATTAGTAAAATTAAAAACCCAAGGGGATATTTTACTGAACCATTCTTTATCAAAAATAGGAGGTAAAGGATTATTTCTTAAAGAAATTGAGCAAGCCATAATTAATGATGATGCAGATATAGCAGTTCATTCTATGAAGGATGTTCCTGCAAATCAAAATAAAAATTTAGAAATTAATTGCATTATTAAGCGTGGCAATCCAAAAGATGCCTTTGTCTCTGTTAAGTATAAATCTTTTTTATCTATGCCAAAAGGAGCAACAATTGGCACATCTTCGCATAGAAGAAAAGGACAAATTTTATCATTGAGACCTGATTTAAAGGTCATAAATCTTAGAGGAAATATTAACACTAGATTAAAAAAATTACAGAATAATGAGGTTGATTCCATTGTACTTGCAGCCGCTGGACTAGAAAGAAATAATCTAAAAAAAGTTATAAATCACTATTTTGATATCGATGAAATGCTTCCTGCAATCGCGCAAGGTGCAATTGGAGTTCAAAATAAAAAAAATAATGATGAAATAAAAAAAATACTACAGCCCTTAAACCATAAATTGACTCAATTAACAATTGATTCTGAAAGATCATTTCTAAAATCTTTTAGCGGTGACTGCTCGACTCCAATTGCTTCTTATTGTTATGTATGTGGAGATAAACTGATACTAAAATCAGGCTATTTTGATGAAAGCGGTAACTCGCAATTTTATACACTTGAAGAAGGTAACATTGATAAAGGCGATATTTTAGGAATAAAATCTGCAGAAAAAATTAAAAAAATCATTTATTATTAAGATTTTATTTTTAACTCACAAAAAAGCTACCACTATTAAATATTTTATGATAGCTTTTATGAATATAATTTTTTAATAAAACAGGGTTTAAAAACATGAACTTTAAAGATATCTCAATCTGCGCTACATTACTACTTACATTGACAGTTGCACCAAATTCTTTTGCTGCACAAAATAGTGATGCTAATTTAAAACAAATTAAATCTTCTGATTTAACTAATCAAAATAACAATGTAGTTACCACAGCTCCAACTACTACTGATGGAAATGTTGATCAAAGTGCTAATGAAGATCAAACTAATAACCCAACTCAAGATCCAAATTCTGATCAAACAGCTCAAAATACTGCAGCTGGCACAGCAGCAACTCCAGATGGTTCTCAAAATAATCAGTCAAATCAGCAAAATACTAGTAGCCAAACTAATACTGCTACAGCTACAACCGCAACTGGAATTCCAAACAGAAAATAATTTTATAATTGTAAAATTAAGGTAGTTTAATTTATGAGTTTGATAAATTAAGCTACTCTTCTGTTTATGCAACAGTTGTTTAATAATTATAATTTCAACTAAATACTAAGTCATTAGCAGACGCAAAAGGAAAGATACGGTTGATACCATATAGAATATGACATCGTGTTAACTTTGATCGTTAATCAGCCTAATTAATGAAAAATGTTTTGATTTATCACAAAATATTACCAAATACTTAATTCATAACAATTGTTACAAAATAATATTAAAAAACTAAACCACCAATTTTTTACTTATAGTCTCCCAAATCATATCAAATTGATTAGAATTAACTAAAAATAAATGAAAATTTTCAATTAATATAACTCTGAGAGGATCAAATATAACAAATGCTATTTTTCTATCATAAATATAAATTGGTAATGGGAAAAAATACTCAGATGGAATCTGCCTATACTCTTTATAACCTTGGTGATCAACATCGCTATCTCTATCACTAATTAAAATTTTGCAATCTAAATTTTTGACCTTTTTCATTCTATTTTCATGCATCTCAAAATATTCCTTATCAAGCATTTTGGCCAGGAATTTTTTCTCAATTCCACTCATTTTAACACATCCAGCAACATCTTTAACTGAATCATATATATCATTAAGAAGATATATAAACCCTTCTCTACCATCTAATGTTTTTATGACATCAAACTTACTCCTTATTCCATCGTTAACTAAAAATTCAACTTTAGCATTTTGAAAAGCTTGATAAATCTTGCCAGCTGTTTTACTTGTTAAGTGATGTTTTTCATTTTCTATATTTGCAATCGTTGCTTTTGTTAAACTACATCTATTGGCTAATTCTGATTGCGTCCAGTTTAATAATCCTCTTGCAGCTCTAACTTGAGCACTCGACATCATTATCTGATGATCATTCTTACTCATATCAAACATAATAATATTATTCATACTTATTTCCTTGGTAAACAATATATATTAATGCAAATACTTTACAACAACTATTAACTATATTCTTTATTCAATCTATCAAATATTAATTTTTTACGTATCATTGGTAATAATTTTTTGAGCTCAGGACCGTGTTCTTGGCCAGTCAAAACAACTCTTAGTGGTATAAATAATTTTTTACCCCTTAAATCAGTATGCTTTTTTATTTCTTCTATCCATTTATCCCATGTACTCAGATCAAATTTTTCGTCCGGTAATAAATTTTTTGCTAAATTAATCAACTCCACATCAATAATTTTAGTCTTAATATCATGTTTACAAACCGTATACCAATACTTTATATCTTGAATATCACTTACATTAGCTCTTATAGATAACCAAAACTCCTTATCCATATCTTTTATACTTAATTTCTGAAGTATACCCTGTATCTCATCAAATTCTAATAAGTGTAACATTTTGGTATTAAAAGCTTTTAATTCATTATAATCATACTGAACAGTTGATTTACTTAATTTAGAAAAAGAAAACTCTTCTATCAAATGATTAAGACCTTTTCTGGCTATAATACTATCAGAACTTCCAATCTTTGAAAAAAATATCGCAACAGATAGCGGTAAATTCCCTTTCTCACGCAATTCTTTAAGGCTAAACCCCCCTTCTCTTTTAGACAATTTTTTATCTTTTGTTGTTAACAATGATATATGGCTAAAATTCGGTGGCTTAGCTAACAAAGCTTTAAATAGCTGTATATGTATCGCACTATTAGATATATGGTCTTCACCTCTAATAACATCTGTTATTGCATATTCAATATCATCCACAACTGAAGCTAGGCTATAAGTTAACGTTCCATCAGTTCTAACCAATACTGGATCACTAAGATTTTTTGCTTCAAATTTTAAATTACCCCTTATCTTATCATTCCACGATATTGCTTCCTCGTTTAATAAAAATCTCCAATATGGCTGCACCCCTTTTGCCTCTAACTCCCTTTTTTGATCTACCGTTAATTTTAGTGCTGCTCTATCGTATATAGGAGGCAAATTTCTACTCAATAAACTTTTCTTTTTTACAGCTAATTCTTCTTCTGTTTCATAGCAAGCGTATAACCTACCTGCATCAATTAACTTTTGTTTTGCTTCCTCATATTTAGCTAATCTACTTGATTGCTTAAAATAAACATCCCAATCAATACCAATCCATTTCAAATCATCTTTTAGAGCATTGATATACATCTCTTTAGACCTTTTAGTATCTGTATCATCAATTCTCAATATAAATTTTCCAGAATTTGATTTTGCATATAACCATGCTATCAAAGCTGTTCTTAAATTACCAACATGTAAAAATCCTGTAGGGCTTGGTGCAAATCTTGTTATAATGGTCATATAAAATTCAATCTTGTGTTATTAATTCATTGGAAGGAAAAATATTTTTCATACAAACATTTTCACTTACATATAGGATCTTATCAATACTTTTTAAATTAGTTTTTTGAACTGCTTCATAAGCACTATCAGCGTCAATTTTTTCAACTTTATCATTGAAATATAAAAGATACGATCCACTACAATTACTTTTGACCTTAAAAGAGGGGAATTTATAACTTTTGAATTCCTTATTCTTTATATTTTCAGCAAAACTATCTTTATAATTGTTAAATTCAAACTTTTTAGTATTTGTCATGTTAATAATGCTACTTTTATCAATCTAATATATATATTAAACTTTTTTTCTAATTTTGGTAAAAAAACTTTTCATCAAGCTTGTTGCTTTTTGTTGCTCAATTCCACCATATATTTCTGGCACATGATTATGTGTTTTGGAATTGAACAATCTAACACCATTTTCAATAGCTCCAAATTTTTCATCATAGGCCCCAAAATACACACGTTTAATTTTACTGAATGCAATTGCTTGGGCACACATTGCGCATGGTTCAAGCGTTATATATATCTCACAGTCACTTAAATTTGCCGTCTGTAGTTTTTTTGTTGCCTCTCTTATGCAAAGAATCTCTGCATGAGCAGTAGGATCGTACTCAGATCTCATTCTATTAAAATTAGTTGAAATTATACCATCATTACGTACTATAGCTGCTCCAACTGGCACTTCATTTTCTTTAATCGCAAATTCAGCTTGCTTCAAAGCATGCCCCATAAATTTGTTTTTATATAAACTAACCACCCTTTTCAATTTCACTTACTAATTTATTATTCCCTGCAATAACTCCTTCGTATACATTAAGCCCTAAATCTTTTTCATTTAGATCTCTAACAACACCCCCAGCTTCCCTAATAAGTATCAAACCTGCAGCATAATCCCATAAATGCAATCTTCCTTGAATTAACAAATTTATTCTTCCATCTGCTAGATACGCCATTTCTAATGCTGATGCTCCAAAAATTCTTATTTTGCTATGTCTTGCATGAATAAAACTTAAATATTTTTTCATTTTATCATTACTATTTGAGTCATCATGAGTGGCACAAATTACTCTTTCATAATCATTATGGGCTGCCACTCTTATTTTTCTTTGTGTACCTAAGCTATCTATTAAAAAAGCTCCCATGTCTTTACCTGCCCAAAATATTTCATTGTTAACAGGATTACATACAACTCCTAATAAAATAGTTGATTCATCTTTAGTAATCTTTGCCAAAGCTACAGATATGCAAAAAAATGGCACTCCGTGCATAAAATTAAATGTGCCATCGATAGGATCGATTATCCACTTATATTCCGCTTGATCAGAATCATCTTTCTTTATGCTTTCCAAAATACCGCTTTCTTCTGTGATAAAACTATACTCCGGTCTGCTTTTTTGTAAATGGTATATCAAGATTTTTTCTGCAGTTAAATCCGTTTTTGTGACAAAATTAGCAACGCCTTTTTTGGAAACTTGCAATTTTTCAACTTCATAAAAATCTTTAGTAATTTTGACTGAAGCCTTTCTAACTGCTTCTAAAACAACATTTAGGTCTGCATTAAAATTTTTCATTACATCTATTTAATTTGCGATTGAGATAATTATGGACAAAAATATCAATAATTCAATTAATAATTATCTTAATACTCGGCATCACATAAAACAACGTTAGCTATTTTCTTCTAATACCTAATTCAAAACCTCAAAAATACTCTTTATCTTCGCAGTTGATTTTTTCTTATTTGAAGAATTTAACTGATGGTTATTTTTATTGGCAGTCTCTTTACTGAAAACTTTTTGTTTTACTGATTTAGTATTTTTATGTACATCAGCGCTATCTTTTTTTATATCCTGCACTATATCAAAAATTTGCTTATGAGAAAAATCTTGAATTATACTTTCTGATTTAGAATTGGGATAATCTGTCTTTTTGCCCTTCTGCTTGATGCTATTATAAACTATTTTATCTTGATTAGAAAAAATTAAACCATCATTTTGCTCAAAGTCTCTTTTTACGCATTGATTATCTTTCCTTATTAATGGAACATGCTCTATATCAACAGGGTTATGCGCATAATTGTACGCCTTATAGATAATAAAAGAAAAGATAATTATGCTTGTAATAACAAACAATGCTCTAAATATAAACCTCTTATATGCTTTGTGATTACTGAAAAAGAATGATCTCTTCTTTCTTGTTTTGACCTTATTTTTCTTCAAAGACATAAAAATCTCATTATAAAAATTCTATTGATTTTCTTAACTTAAAGACTCCAAGCATATTTATAACCATGAGAAGACCGCCTGAAACACTCATAACAAGAATAACCTGTTCCTGACTATAAAATGAGAAAAATATAAATGCAAATATAGAGTAAATAATATATAAATACTGACCATATTTTTTATTTAAATATTTTGCACATTTCTGCCCCACAACCAAATAACCTGTTATTGTTGTAAATCCTGCAAATACAAAAAGAACAGCCATAAAATACTCAACATTTGGCAAATATAATTTTAATGCACTCACAACATATTCAGATGGCTGCAACCCTTTAACCTCCCATATTCCTGTTACTAAAAGTATTAGTATACTAATGGTACAAATCAGTGAATCTGTAAATAGTGCAAATATCGACATTCTAGCCTGCTTTTCCGGATACATGGTTTGTGTTTCACTTTGAATTATTGAATCATAACCTATTCCTATATCTCCAGAATAAACTGCCCTAGAAACACCATAATGAGCAGCTAAAAGTATACCTCCAGATACAAAACCCCCTACTTGAGATTTATAATCTAAAAACGATGAAAATATTAATGAAAATATACCTGGTAAATCAGAATAATGATCTACTATTATCCATATCCCAAGCGCAACATATATCAACATAAATGGAGGCATCATTGCTGAGCATACATTTGCAAATCTCTTAACTCCTTTCACCGCAGTCAATAATATAAAAAACAAGAGCACACCTATAACTAAGTATCTATTCAAAGAAAACGTAGTTACAATTGTATCAGTTAAAATTAAAAATTGAGAGACTTCTGCCCCATATATACACAGTAAAATACATACCATTACAGGTAAAACTCTATTCTTAAAGGCAACTCTAAGATAATACATAGGACCACCATCAAATCCTTTGTCATTATTTTTGATTCGGTATTTAATCCCCAAATAAACCTCAGAATATTTAACTAACATCCCAAGAAATGAAGCAATCCAAAGCCATACAACACTTCCAGGCCCACCAATTGTAACTGCGCTAACAACAGTAACTATATTACCTAAGCCTACCATTCCACCAACTGATGCAAAATATAATTTTATAGGATTAGTTCCTTGCTTATCTTTTCCCGCGCATGCAATTAAATCTTTTACATAGGTTTTTAACCTAAATAAAGCTCTAAATTGGAAAAATTTCGAATAAATTGTTAAATATAAACCTACCAATAAAATTATTATCAAACCAATATAATCCCATAGTATAGCATCTAATTGCGTTAAAAATTCAAATATTATCCCTGTCATTGATGTTAAATTATATAAAGTTTTTTATAACTAATTTTTAAATTGATAAAAACTTATACATTATCGGTACTCATTAAACAACATTTATTAATTTGACGTTAACCTCTAAAGTAAGCCAATAAAAATGAGATAATATCATATAAACTTAAAACCATAGCCACGATTCTAAAATGAAAGGAGCTACAACGTAATCTTAACGTAACCTTAACATAAATGTAACACTTTATATGTAGAATACAGGCATAAAAGATATATTAATTTGAGGTAAAAAGTGATTGATTATTTTGATAATACTACAGATTCTGCAATAAACTTATAGTTTTCTGATTTTAAAGCTAAAGTTATTGCGACTTTTATACCATGTAAAAAACTGCACCATAGAATCTACTTGATCATCATAATTAGATTCTGGGAATGAAAAAAGCTCTATTTCAAAATCAGCTAACCAAGATGAATCCTTAGGAAGGTATAATTTACCTGCTTCTATGATGTTTAACGTTAGCATAAACCGAACTAATTTTGATTTCTTAGGTAAAAATTTAATGATTGGTATCTTGGAAGTAGAATTTATATCTTGAATTATTTGCTGACCACTAGCCTTATCCTCAATGATAATTCCATTTGGCTTATATTCATTGTATTTTTCTACAATCATCTGCTTTAAATCAGGGTAACTCAACTTCTTCTTAAATACATCGATAAGGTAATAAGCATTATTGGTCA
>Ga0114932_10003359_pt1 | contig 15776 bp, 24 predicted proteins | sample 2SBtaG_2_FD_87286 | JGI IMG/M metagenome (GOLD analysis project Ga0114932, IMG submission 87286) | Deep subsurface microbial communities from Kolumbo volcano to uncover new lineages of life (NeLLi) - 2SBTROV12_ACTIVE470 metaG | ecosystem: Environmental > Aquatic > Marine > Volcanic ...
ATGGTACGATTAGTTTACAAAGGTATAAGTAGGATATTTATTGTTACCTTTTGCATTTCCCCTGTCCTGTCAAGTGGCTTAGGTTCAGAGAGGGGCTTATTTAGACGATTTTTTATAAAAACAAGGGAAAGGAACGTAGGAATGGCGAAAGCGTGTCTAAGAGGACGTGAGGGGCTTCTATGAGCAAGGGAATAAAGGAACGAACAGGGTGTACAGCTCATGTCTTTTTGCTCCCAGAACCAAACGGCAAAGAGTCGTTGGGTAAATGCAAGAAGTGTGGGGCTACTAGAATGCACTATAACTCATATGAAATGGTATTCAATGGTTGGAAAGGGGAGAATAGAGGGGCTAAGGCTTCTAGGAATAAAGGAAGCAAGGAATGAAGGAAGGAGCCAGGGCAGCTCAGGTAAAAATCCTGGCGTTTCTTAGTATAATATATGTGCCTTCATTATTTATGAAGACAGTACTGGACGAAGGAATCAAGGAAGGGGGCTTGACGAAGCCCTTTTCCTTATAGTAATATGTTTAATGTAGTTAGATACTAATGTTTCTTATTTAGGTCTGCTCCCCCACCACCATAGTGGACAGGGGGAAGGAAGGAAGGAAGAGAATATCTTATGCCCTTCATACAGAACCCTAAAATAAGAGCCTAGATATCAAACTACAAGATACGGAACTGGGGATGGTGAAATTAAATTTATTTAGCTCACCACCCCTTTCCATTACTAGACCCTGATAAACAAAATTTAAAACTGATTATTTAATTTAAAAATGAGGGTTGACACAAGGTAAAACTTGTAGTACAGTAATAAATGTATCGGTTAGTTGATGAAGTGGTCTGACGCTAGAAGTTGACGAGGGAGATAGACGGAACGGAAAGTAACCTTAGGTGAAATCCCATTCTATGAAATCATAAACTCTAAGGAACGAGAAACGTTTTTTCCACTCATCAACATAACTAAACAGAACAAAGTATGCGAGGGTTGTCAGGGAGATTAGTAGTTAATGAACTGACCACAGAATGTGTTAATCCAACTACCCATACTTATTTAACAACTTAATATTAATGACTGAGTGAGTGAACAGAGGTCCTAGACAGCTTTCAACAACCCTTCATAAAGCTAATGAAGACGAACTGAGCTGCAAGAGGTAAGAACAATAAACGCTAGGCTAACGGAATCAAGACCTCAGTCAATATTTACTAGGGTAAATTCCCAGTTCTAATGCATCTCTTTAAGACATGGATGATGAATCCTCTCTAATCAGTAACCTGTATGAGCAGAGTAGCCAAGCGATTAGTATAAACAATGTAATAGTTGGAAGAAGGGGAAGCCAACAGCCCTAATTATTTATTTAGTGTTGGTGGGTTGATGAAATGTTAGCTAATGGATTCAACTTGCGTGGCAGAATTGTCCTAATGATAGAAGACAATGCTTAGTTTACACGAACCAATGGCAAATGCTGAGGTCGTCCTAAGCTAGATGTAACGAGGTAAAAGATGTAGGTGCGTAAGCTCTATCCCTCAATGTTACTTGGATGTGCAAAAGCCTGTACATTCCGATACCAACACTAAAACTATTTATTAATCACTCAGGAATGGAACAATGAGTGATTGAAGGTGGGAAGTGGGTTTACACTCCTTTTCAATTAATGCCCTAGCGAAAGCTGGGGTATTTTTTTTATCCAGAAGCAGCTCCACCTTCCAGGCAGCTCAAAGAGATATATCTCTATCCCAGCTGCACAGCGTCCTGGCGGCGAACTGGGAGATGTGGTATGATGGGTGAATGCAAAATATATTGACACAACCAGATACCGTAGTTGGAATAGTCTTCAATGCCGAAGGGCAGGTGGCGATTATTCGTAGGAACTGCCCACCCCAAGTAGGACTATGGGCTTTACCAGGAGGTGAAAGGTGGGAATGGGAGGAACCGAAAGCAGCTATTGAGAGAGAGGTCTATGAGGAGACTGGGATTGTAATGCAAGGAACAGAGCTACTGGTGAAGGAAGGAAGCGTCCATTACTTCAAGGGCCAAGAGTTACTGAGAGATGTCCAGTTCTATGAAAATGATTTTGACGCTCAGTGGGAAGTTTCTGATTTTGCATGGGTTGATGCCGACAACCCCATTGTGTACCAAGCATATCCTGATAATAAAAGAATACTTGACAAGTATATTCTGTAGTGCTACTATACTTGTAGTGGAGATGCAAAGCTAGGTTTTCCAAGCGAGTAATATACGTAGGAGTTGAACCGAGTTAGATAATGGAAGTCTGTAAAACGTATAATAGTCAGCTCGACATCTAACTCCTCCACTAAAAATAAATAAACTAGTGTAAGGAGAAACAATGATTACACTCAAAGACTTATCAGTGATAAGGGAAAAGATTAACCAAGCAGTAGAAGAGATTGCCTCTGAATACGATGCTAAGATGTCCATAGGAAATATAAGCTATGGTGGGTCGTCAGAAAATGTAACTAACTTTACGACTAAGGTTACTTGCGAAGTAGGTGATTACACCGACCCTATGTTAGCTTGGCGAATGGAACAAGACTTAGGAATAACTGACACCAACAAGGTGTTCAACTATAAAGGGAACGACTATCAATTCGTTGCTTACAAGAAAAGAGCGAAGAGATATCCATATGTATACAAGAATGTGGCAACAGGCGAAATGCGTAAGTGTGCTACAAGTTATGCACAAATGATTGTCGGTTCTAAATAAAGTGTGCTAAGATTATTTAGTGAATGAGAGCATTCGTGCTTTCCTTTGCTAGTTTTACCCCTCACTCTTAATTGATGTGGGGGGTTTTTTTATTCCAGAAAGAAAGTGTTGACAAGTATTTATAGTAGTGTTACTATACTTATAAATAAACTAGTAATAGGAGAAATAGCTATGCATCAATTAACAGGTATAGTAATTACAAAAGAAGATGCCCCTACTTTAAAAGAGGCACAGCAAAAAGCAGAACGAGTTATGGACGAATATTTATGTAGTCATAGTGGCGAAAGACAAGGCTACTTTGATTGGTATGCAAATCATAATGAAGGTCGTTGGTCTGATGACTCTGAACTGGAGTCAGTAATGGACTTAGCAACCGAAAAGGGTATGAACGCTTTTAATAGATTAAAAGGTCATAACCTAGAATATAAAAAACAAAGCCTAGAAAAGATAAAAAAAATTATAGCGACTCACACCGATGAAGAAATATTAAACGCTAAAGATTGGGAAACCTCTTATCATTTCCGACAATTCGGCGAGGGATATGGACTAGGCAACTATCTTTACGATAATGAGGGTTCTAGTCTAAGTGATGGTTGGTGGTTAAATTCATACATGAAAACTACTGATGACAAGTGGTTGGTTTTATTTGACTGCCACAACTAACTATGATATTATTAAATAAATAAAACTAATAAAGGAGCAGAAATGCAAGACAATTACGAAAATGACTCTTGGGAATACATCGGTACTATCGGTGTAGATAGTGGACAAATGATGTTGTCCGACCCATGCTACGTTAAAGACTTTGCAGAAAGTGATGATGTAGTAAAGATGATGGAAGTCATGAAAGATGGCTCTGACAATAGCTTCTCTTACTCAGGAGCCTGTAGTCAATCTAACACGCCTCAACAAGCAGGGGTATTAGTAAATGATATCGGTGCTGAAATGGGAGTGGTGTGCAGTTCGGGTTTTGGCGATGGTGGTTATCCTGTCTATGTGAAAAGACATGACTTTGGGAAATGGGGCAAAAGAGTTGTAGAAATGAAAATAGAATTTGTAAATGAAGAAAGCGAGGACTAAAATGGAAGATTTTAATTCTGTTATTAATAAATTACTAGCTGATGGAAATGGTCTGTCAGCTAAGGAACAACAAGTACTAAGGTACAGGTTGATAGACAATAAAACTTTGCAGCAGGTGGGAACGCTTTGGGCAATGTCTAGGGAACGAGTGCGACAGATTGAAGAAAAAGCGTACTGGAAACTCGGAATAGGTAGTTCCAAAGACAGCATTAATGCGTTGAAGAAAATGCGTAAAGATAAATGGGAACAAGAAGTGCTTAAATTACTAGAGCTTGTAGAACCAATTAGGCTAAAGGAAAAGAAAGCCTTCACCGAAATCTTCAAGGATTTGGGAATGAAGCACTCTCTTATTACAATAGCTGTGACAAGAAAGTTCTATGAAAAGTATCCAATGCAAACTCCAGAAGGAAGAGTGCTTAATGATAGAGATAGGAAGATGATTGAGTACAAGCAGAAACATCCCTACACTACACAGATAGAATTGGCAAAGATGTTTAATATCCACGCCCCACAGATAAGTAGGAAGTTTCAACAGATGGGTGTCAAATGGACTGATGTCAGGAAGGGAAAGGATTACACCCAACCAGTTGTTACCGATGGTATCTATAAGAATCATTTTAAGTAGAATCTCTCAACCCAAAGAAGCCCTCAGTTATTCGTAGCTGGGGGTTTTTTTATTTGTCCAGTCCTGCCAGGCAGCTGGGAGCTAAAAGAGATATATCTCTGTCCCAGCCAGGAGGCTGCGTACCTGGCAAAATCACCTTGAATTTTTTCCAATTTAATTCCAATATTATTCCAATTTGCAGGGAAGAGATTTGGTCTAATTAGTATAACAACAACTAACAAGGAGAAGAGTATGGAAGAGATACTAAGTAAACTAAACGAAATCCAGAACCAACTGGATGACTTGGATGGGAAGATGGTTGAGGTGCATGGTTACCTGTGGGGAAGTGAAGGACTAGGGGGCTCACCTTATGGCAAGACTACTTTGAGGGCAAGGATAGGGAAACAGGTAGAGGAAATTATAAACAACTGGAAGGGGGCATAATGGAAAGACTCTGTGGAAGTTGCGAAATGGCAAACGATATAGGAGGGGAAAGTTGGGATATTCATATTTGCGTTAGTGAGTGTGAGTGTCCAGAACATTAAATCCAGAGCAAAAAAAATCCCCCTAGTTTTTACGCTAGGGGGTATGAAGTTAATTTATAGTGTTACCACTCAATATTGTATTTAGTCTTTAACTCTCGGACAGACATTGGTCTGAAGTGTAGGTCTCTTTCTATACCTAAGCCAAACGCTCCTGTATAGCTTTCCAACTCATCAAGACTCCATGTCCCAAATTCAGCATCTGTAATATGTGCCAAACCAAAAAATATTTTATCTTGTGGGTCATATTCTATAGCGTACCAATCCCCCGAACCTGTCGGGTTGAAGTAGTGAGCAATGACCTTTGTGTCATCGCTTACATCTTCTTGTGGTTGTTTTTCAAACTTTGTTAAAAGTTCCTTTGTTAAGAGTTTCATTGTATCTCCTTTAATAGTTTTATTTCCTTTATATTATATGACTTTTCCTGTGCTGTCAAATCTTTTTTTCTTTAAGCTGGAATAACTTCTGCCCTGCCCTACTGGAGAAGACGCTCCCAGAGATATATCTCTTTGAGACTCCAGCTGCAAAATTTAACGGGGAAGGCAATTTAACGGGGAGGGTTTATAAATAAAAAATCCCCAGAGAGAAATCAAAAAACTCTGGGGATTATTTCGGAGAGTGTAACTACTTAATTCATATAAAATTGTTTGTAGTTTGAGTCTAGTTTAACTCTTGCTAATATTTCACTTTTTAAACTTGCAATACCTTGTCTATTAAATGACGCTTTGGAAGAACGCAAATTATATTTTTGGTCATCTAGTATTAACCACTTTAGTAAAGCGTCTCTGTCGTAGTGTCTTAAATCTCTGTAAGTAGTATTTAAATCCACTTCGGGCATATTTCTTAACTTTGGTATGGGTTTATAATATTTACTCTTATATGGGGAGTTTGTCTTTGGATTTTTCATTGTCCTGTAATTCCTTCAAGTTCCTATATTTAATAATAGGTCTAGTTACTTTCTTAAAATATTTTTGTTGGGCTTTTGATTTTATGTATATCGGTTTCATTTTTTCCTTTGTGTGCGACCTACTCTACAGAGTAAGTCGCTTTATCAACTGTTATTTTTTCTAAAGTGTTTATGTTAATCATTCGGTATGCATTTTTTTTCATATCGAAAACTACTGCTAAACCCTTTTCATTAGGGTCAAACATTAACTCGCCACCCTTAAGATGTTTTTTAACACCTTTTCTGCAAATCATTTCTCTAGTTTCGCCATTCTTTTTAGTGAATGTTACTGCAAAGATTTTACCTTTGCTAGAGTTGATTAATTCTTTTGCTTGATTTTTTGTTACGATTTTCATTTCGTTTCCTTTTACTAATTTGTTTTATACTCTTATATTACATGGTTTTTTTCATGGTGTCAAATCTTTTTTTTAATTTCTTTAAAGCATTTTTTACAATACTTTTCCACATACCAAAAACTCCGACCATTTTGGTCAACTAGTCTAATTGTACAATCCCCACATAATGCAAATTGATTACTCATTTTTTTACTCCTTTGTTTGTTTTTATTGTCTACTTATAACTTACAAAATTTAACCCAAAAAATTGTGGTTTTAGGTGAATGATAGGTGAAAGATAAGTGAAAGATTTAACCCGATTTTTTTCTGGGGCAGGTCTGAGCTGGGGAGCCAAAAGAGATATATCACTCTCCCAGCTGCAAAAAATTTCCAGTTAAAAAAAGGCAAAAAAAATACCCCGAAGAAAACATAAACTTCGGGGCATTCAAAGGATGAATGAATTACTTGTATTAAAATTCTAAGTCTGTTAAATCAACTTGTTCATCATTTTTATGCTTTGGTAATTCTTCACTTATCCACATATCAATTTTCTTTGCAGTTGTTTCATTAGGTATTAATCCAAATGATACAATCATATTCTGTAAAAGAGTGTGGAAAAATTGTAGTGTTTGGCGATTGCCTGTAACTAATGAACCATTAATTACATATTCGCAAACTCTAGCAATTTCATACGCAAATGTTTCTTTGCTTGGTTTTCCTTTGTAGTGAGCAGTAATTTCAACACTTGGCAAACCTGCCTGTGCTAATTTTTCACGTACCCATTTTCTGTCATATAGTATTTCTTCGCTCATTGGTTCATCCCCTCATAGTTAGCTTGTAACATTTGTGAGTATTCGTAACAATCATCATTGCATGGGTTTTGTTCCATGTAACATTCAACATGATTTTTTTCCTCAACAATTGGTGGCTGAACAATTTTAAATCCTAAAGCCTTAGCTTGTTCTAAAGCAGTTTTTATATTTTGTTCTGCCTGTTTTTTTATGTTTTCTTGAAAGTTCATTTTCTTTCCTTTGCTTAGTTTTTTATTATGTATTTATTATAGGGGTTAACTTTTATTTTGTCAACCCCTATTTTTTTATTCAATTTTTAAGCTAATGCGTTTTTAACGCCTTCAACTATTCTTTGTCTAAGACTTCCATTTCCCATTGGTGAAACAATATTTCCACCATATAGATATGCATGGATTTCTTTAATTTCTCTTTTCAAAATTGAAAGCTGAAAGTTATTAGACTCTATCACTTTCATCATTATTTCAAAGTCTTTTTTTGTTAATTCGTATTTTGTTTCTTTGTTCATGATTTCTCCTTTATGAACTAGTTTTTTTTATTTTAGAGGTTGGCTGTATCTGTTCGGCTTGCTGTTTCACGTTCCACTTATTTTAAGTTTCGGCTTCTGTCTTTACCTTTCTGTTTCCCCAACCTCATAATATAATTATCACACATATTAATAAACTTGTCAACTCTTTTTTTCTTTTTTCTTTATTCATTTTCTTTATTGGTTTTTTAATCCCCCCGAAAATTTCCAGTTGAAAAAGTGGGGGGATTTTTAAAGATTATTTAATTTTTTCCTTTGTATCTAGTCATTGAAGAATGTTCTTTAATTTTACTTACTACTTCTTCGGGTAACTGATGAAAGGTATTATTATGAATAGGTATCCCATATTTACTATCTGTAAATTGAACAGCATACGCTTTTTCGTCATAATCCTTTGAAATTTTTGTTAGTATTTGAACTCTTGGATTTAATTTAAATCCATCTTTAATTTCGCTAACATCTAAATGAATAGCCATTTGAAAGATAGGATTATTATTTAATTCCAAAGTCTTTTCTTGGATTTGCGTTAACATATCCATAAATGCATTTGTTGAATCATCGTTTTCATCAATGCGTTTTAAGATTTTTGAATTATCAACAAGAAATGATATTCGCATTTCATACATTTCCATAGTGTCTTTATGAATATGATTTGAAACTAAATGATAATATCTCACATTATCAAATTCCATCGCCTCAATTTTAATAGGAGAAGTGTTTTCACTCATCGTATTTCCTTTGTGTAGTTTTTATAGATTAAAACAACCTATACAAATAATATACACGATATTTATATTTGAGTCAAATCTTTTTTTACAGGGATACTATCAAAACCACATCACAACCTTTATTTTAAGGTCAATATTAAGCCCATACACGCATTTTTTTATGTCAGGGGTACTAGATGTCCAAAATGCAGACCCCCCCGTTGTACTAATACAGAACTTAGGTATCCTTTATAAGGGGTTCCTAGAGATTCTAGAAAATTGAAATTTTTCAGATTTCGTTAGGTTGGATTATTTATAAATTATAAATACGTAGGTAGGTATGTGTGTAGGGGGGCTGCCGAATAAAAATTAAGGGGGCTAGCGATTAAGCCAACCCCCAGACAGAACAAAGAAAGGATGAAAGGTGAATTTCGTCTTTCTTTTAAAATACTCTAGTAGTATAGCATAGCTATGCAGCTATATGCAAGGATAAATGAATTATTGCCATTACAAGCGTAAATATGAATACTACGGCACCTATTTTGGTCATGTAAAGCAATAGCCAGATTCGCAGGAAGAGTCTTCTAATATCTCTGGAAAAACCTGTTGATTCTTCAATGAACTTAACGGTATCCTGGTGCTAGACAGATACTTACCTTTTGGATTCATTAAAGTGTCTATCCTCTCTGCTCTTTCAAAGTCTTTAGGGTTTTCGTGATTAAGTTCTATAAATCTACTAGGCGGCAAGTACGGGCATCCCACACAAGCAGACTTAGGTGGCATAGGAAGCCCCGTCTCTGCTACTATCTTTATACAATCTGCCCTACGCAATTTTAAGTCCACCAATGGGAACCTATTTACGTCTTTCTTAGCCTTTGGTTCTTTTACCCTATAAAACTCATCATAATGAATACCAAGCTGTGCAACCCGTGAGACAGTGCCGTATTTTTCCCGTATGTAAGTATTTATCGGTTGTATCTTAAATTGGTTTGTACATTGTCTCTGTCCTATACCTTTATCTCTGGAATGATATGGAATCGGCAAAAAACCTTTGTTTTCATTCTTTGTTAGATTATTGTGTAGATATGTTTCTAAGCTACCGTATTTACTCTGGACTATTTTAAAGTTATACCCATGTGACTTTACATACTTTTGAATCTCTAACATCTGTTCCATGGTGTCAGTTCTATCCCACCCTGTGTCAGCGAATATTATTTCATCCACTTTTTCTCTATCTGTAATTGGTTTTATTTCACCTCTTAGATTAAGAATGATTAGGGCAAGACTTGGTGTACCACCACCATACGATATGTATTCTATTTGTTTCATACTACTCCTTATTATACTCGAAAAAGCGATAGCTTTGAGAGAGGGTGTCCCAAACGTTGGGCTACGCCCAACTATGGTATGCGTGCCATAACGATGCTTTCATGCAATCGCACAACGGCACACTGAGGACGCTTATCGATAAGTCGCCGATATCTAAATTCCATCTCTCGCAACCTCACACCTTTTGGTTGTTCTTGTTTAAGTTCTTTTTTAATCCTGACTAAAAACTCAAAATGTTTTTTCATGTCCAGTCTATCCAAGATTCACTATGTAATTTTTTAGCTAAAATCCTAAATCCCTCTCTTATAGGCACTCTAGGTTTTAAATTCTTATACGCTATTAAATATTGATTATCAGAAGGAATAAATCTTTTCTTTCTTTTGTGTGACTGCATTCTAGGGATATTAGGTAGTTTATTACCCTTAACCTGTTGTGATGTCATAATGCCATCTTTTACCAATTTTTTTCTTTTACCCCGACCTATTTTACCTAACTCTTTTCTAGTAGGCATGGTAACTTCCCCATGACAATTTCTGCACAATATTTCAATATTTGAATATTCATTGTTATAAGGATTTTCATCTATGTGATTATGTTCTAATACAGCTCGACCTGTATATTCATTCTTAATATCATAACCACATTTTTCACATTTGTTTCCAACCTCTTCTTTTTTCAGGTCTATTAAATAGTCTGCTAATCCCTCTAAATCTTTATAGGAACCATTTATTTCACCTTTTCTCCAAAGTTCATAAACTTCTTTTTGCCATCTAGACTTATCGCTCATACTTTGTCCATAAGTAATTTAAATGCATAACCTGCTTGTAGAGGTACGACTCCGTTGCCGAGTATCCTGAGTCGGTCAACCCTGTTAAGTCCCACATCCACCCCATTAACCATTCTACGAACATAGGATTCAGCCTCAGATTTTTCCAAGGCTGGGGAGAGGTCTGGTCTTTCTTGCCTGATTCTTTCCCACTTTTCTGATTCGGGTCCTGGGGGGAAGACATCCATATCGCATGTTCCGTCTGCCAGTCCAAGTTCGCCGTTCTGTAAGAGTTCGGGCTTGACCCCTTCCAATCCCTCGTTGATGGCGTTGACCATGCTTTCGGGTGTAGTTGAGGTATTACTTGCTCCCTCAGATTCGATGGAGTCTTTCTGCCTTTCCTCGCTCCTTGAAATTGTTTCTGCATTGCTTCCAAGCTCTTCGGTGGCATTGAGTCCAATGTGTTCGGTGTCATCCAATTCGCTACTACGTTGGCTGAGTGGTCTCTCAGTTTGTACTGCGAGTTTAAACCTTTCCTCATTTCTTTCACGCCACCCTCGCCATCCGAAGCTGCGGAGGTACGCCAAGATGAAGATTCTTGCCCTACGGTGGGTAGCTCCGACATCGGAAGCTTTGACATTACCCCATTTTGCGTCATACCCCAATTCGGAAAGCGTTCCAAGTATGGGGTCGATTCCGTGTCCAGTAAGGAGACCTGGCACGTTTTCCAAGAAGATTCCTTTGGGTTGTACTTCGCTAATAATTCGTTTGATGTCGTCCCAAAGCCATCGCTTGTCTTCTGTTCCTTTTTTTGCTCCTGCGACTGACCATGGTTGGCAGGGGAATCCTCCAATGACCCAATCCAATTTTCCACTCCATGGCTTGCCATCGAAGGTGTTGGAATCTGTCCAAATAGGTGCATCATCCAATAAACCTGTTTGCATCGCCTTGACCAGTACTGAGCTGGATGCGATGTCTCTCTCCACGTAACAGACTGTTCTAGCATTGGGAACAGCCAATCTAAATCCAATGTCGAGTCCACCTCCTCCTGAGTAGAGGCTGAGGACATTTTCGGTATATGTATCCACATTTTTTCCTTTCTTCTGTCTCTTAATCTAAATGTAACATAGTTGTTACCGAAATGTACTTTATCACAAGTTTTTTAAAAGTACAATTACTTAGTGAATAATTTAGTGAAAGGGCATAAATTGACAAAGTTCGTAAAATGGTTTCGTAAACCTGTATCATCCAAAAAATATAATTTGGATAGAGTTTTACATATAGAAGATGATTATTACCATCCGACTTACAAACCATCAAGGGAATTAATCATTTATTATCTAGCCCAAGTGTAATCATGAAAGATAAAAAATCATCAGCATACGTCATGTTTTTTTACATGACAGTTCTTTTAATCGCTGTGTTTGCAGCTGTCTAATTTTCTTATTTTCTTTTTCTTTTATATATTTTCTTTTTCTTTTGTTCTTTTACCACAAATAAATACTTAGGGGGTTATTAGGGGGATTTTGTGATATCATTGATTCCAGACAAATTAAACAAAGAAAGTTGGTATAATAAATCATGGATGTAATTATTTTTATTGGGAAATGGCTTTTAGTCATTACAGTCATAAATATAGTTTCTTGGACATTTTTTCCAAACACTATGCGAGAGCTAACAAAGTTTGAAGCAGAGTGGAGAAATTACAAATTAAAAAAATGGGCGAGACTAAAAGAAAAAAATGTTAAATAACCAACAATCAGATTTAAATGGGCTTATAGATTTTTTAATTGCTAAAGAAGCTGCAGATAGTGCAGAACATTTAGCAGCTCAACAAGCAATGGGGCAAAAATTTAAAAATGCTCAAATTCAAAGTGCTATACCTCAGTCAGGTCAAAAACAAGACACAATGGGACTTCCCCCAGATGACCAAAGAATTTATTTTTCAAGTTCTGAGCCACCTAAAGACTTTTCAGGAACAATTTATGTAGGTGAAAAAGGAGCAGCATTTTGGGTTGCATCACCTGGGCAAGAGGGAGTACCTCCGTCTAAGTCTAAAAAAGACTCAGGGGAAAAATCTAAATATGCAGATTATGCTATTGATTTTGATTCTCTCCCTGATAATAATTTATTTAATTCTGAAACATCTTTAGATAATGATTTTCAAAAAACTTTTACAGATTTACCACTCTCCAAAGTGAGTGAATTTATAAACTCTAAAGAATTTAAAACTAATCCAAAATACTTAGGTTTAAAACACATGTTTGAATATTCAGTGTTATCTCAACATGATGGAGCATTTGAAGGGCAAAAGAGTTTAAGTGCTACATACGACACATATGAAAATATTATTTTAGGTGAAACCCCAAAACCACTAAAACAATATAGTTGGGAAAAAATTAAAAATGGTTTACAAGGATGGGGAGGTAGTGGAAGTGGTAACTCCAGTAATAATTACATGAGATATTGGTGGGGCGAACTAACAGACTCCCCCCTTACATACTACGCTGGAAAACACAATCCAGATTATACTGGAATATATGCAAATGATGCCGAAAGAGATGGCATAATAAAAATGTTAGAAGATGCTATTGAGGGTGGTCTTACAGAAATTAAAAATCTACCAGACATTGGAAAATATCCTTCCCCTAAAACAAAAAAAGCAGCTAATGATATTTTAAAAAGAATCAAAGCAGGTAAAGAATTTGATGATGGATTCCATAACAAATTTAATAGCACGATAAATGCAGATTTAATAGAAATGCGAGATAAAGCTTATGCACCTCTTAAAGGAATGTCTGATGATGACATAGCAAATCTTCCTAAAGATGAAAAGAAAAAACATATGCGTGCTCTTTACAGACAAACTTTTGAAGACATGCAAAAATTATCTACGGCTATTTATTCACACACCCACCCTGGTGAAACTAAGATAAGTGTTTGGAGGGGTGTGAGTGGTAAAAATGGAATGATAGAGGCTTTTGGAGGAACACCAGGATTACCCCCTAGTTTAACAGGTCTCACCACAGAAAAACTATCAAAACTTACAGGTGAAGATTTACAATCATTTGAAAATGCAGGACATGAGGTAATGACTAATGTTGCTTCTGCGGCAGGATTTACTCACGATGCATCTCAAGCAAAAGGTTGGGCTGACACAGCTTTAATTAATTTAGAAGTAGAACCTAAAGATATCATAGCTCCGTATCCTCTAATATCTGGAAACGCAGGACATGCAGGTGAACATGAAATAGGAATCTTACGAAAAGATGCTGGTGGCAGAATGGGTAGAGTGTGGTTAAAAGAAGCAGGTGAATATGGAAGTATTAAGATAAAAGGACAAATGGGCACATACAAACCTGTTGAGGTTAAACTGCCTGATGAAGATTGGGGTAACCCAAATAGTCCAAATCTCTTAACAAACTTACATCAAAGTTTAGGCGGCTCTAATTCTGGTAGCGTTATGGAAAGTAAAAATGGAAATAGTTATTATGTAAAATATGGAAATGAATCTCAAAGCGTAGTTGAACATCTTACAAATCAACTATATCAAAAAGCAGGAGTTCCAGTTCATGACGCACAATTAATTTCGTATAAAGGTAGTAATGCATTTATAACACCTTATGCAAAAGATGCTAAAGATATGTCAGCATCAGACATGGCAGGAAATGGTGATGTACAAGAAGGTTTCGTTGTAGATGCTTGGTTAGGTAACTGGGATGTAGTTGGTTCAGGTAACAACAATATTAAAAGTATTGATGGTAAAGCCATCCGAGTTGACGTAGGTGGTTCACTATATTTGAGAGCAAATCAAGGTATGAAAAATGACTCTGAATTTTTTGGAGCAACTAAATTAGTAGATGAGTTAGAAAGTATGCGAGGTAAAGGTCCTAAAGGTGATATGGCTAAATGGACTAAACCTGTTTTCGGTAATCTTTCTGATGAACAATTTAATGCAGGAGTAGCAAAATTAAAGAATGTTTCTAATGAAGATATTGCAAATTTAGTAAAAGATAGTAAAATACCTGATGAGTATAAAAATAAATTAGCTCATACATTAACAGAACGAAGGAACTCAATTTTGAAAGCATACGATGTTAAAAAACAAGAAACGGTAGAATTACCTTACCCTAATCTAGTAGATGAATCTAAGTTGGTTACGCTACAAATTACCTCCGATGAGGATAAATCTGATTCAGAACAACGAAAAAAGGCAAAAGAAGACGACCAAAAATAAGTATAATAGTACATGTATACTTATAAATGTACGGTAGTTAAGATTATAGATGGAGATACGATAGACGTAGATATTCATTTAGGCTTTAATGTTATTTTACACAAGCAAAGAATAAGATTAATGGGAATCGACACGCCAGAATCTAGAACAAGAAATTTAGAAGAAAAAGCTAGGGGATTATTATCTAAACAATACATGATAGATAAATGTCCTGTAGGTTCGACTATTACTCTACATTCTTTAGATAGAGGTAAGTTCGGTAGAATCTTAGGTGAAATTTGGGAAGATGGTATAGAAGCCCATGAAGATAACACATTAAATAAACGAATGTGTCTTGAAGGTTTTGCAGTAGAATATTACGGTGGTAGTAAAGATGGGCTTGAAGCTAAACACATGGAAAACAAAGAAATACTAATCGCAAAAGGACTACTGAATGCCAGCGATAGCTGAAAAAATATATGCCAATTTAATGAAAGACCCTGACCTCGATATTCCAGAAGGTTTGACTAGGGAGGAATTTGCACGTAAAGAAGCAGATGCTAGAGAACGTCAACACAGGAATAACGCAGAGGCACTATCTCTATTTAAAGAAGAAATAGAATCTACTATTAATAGCTATAAAATGAAGCAGGACGCTAAAAAATTTTATCAACACGGACTCAACGCAGATATTTATAACTCTTTACCATTAGAAGCACAAGAAAAAATTGATAAAGTATATAAGGCATCAGGAGAAATTGATACTAATAAATTAGGTAGTTTAATAGGTAAATTTTTTCAAAACGCTAAAAATATATTACAGTCAGAAACAAATGTTGATTTTGGTAATTTTGAAGCAACTGATGAAATTAAAAATGTGCTTAATGACATATATACAAATATTCTTGATGAACCTATTTTTAAAGACGATAATCAAATGAAAATGTATACGGATTATAATAATGTTAAAGTTCCAGAAGCACAAAATGTAATTGCTGACCTTATAAAAGAAGTTCACCCAGAATCTAAAATAGAACCACCACCAATGCCAAAAGCACAAGACCCGACTCCTGAAAATGAGCCAAAGCAAACATTACAAGATACAACTACTCCAGATGCACCACAATCTGTGGATGATTTATTAGCAGATGGGGTCGCACCAAAACCAAAAAATTTAGATACTGCGAGTTTTAAG
>Ga0114932_10003362_pt1 | contig 15758 bp, 20 predicted proteins | sample 2SBtaG_2_FD_87286 | JGI IMG/M metagenome (GOLD analysis project Ga0114932, IMG submission 87286) | Deep subsurface microbial communities from Kolumbo volcano to uncover new lineages of life (NeLLi) - 2SBTROV12_ACTIVE470 metaG | ecosystem: Environmental > Aquatic > Marine > Volcanic ...
CATAGAATGGATTAGCTTGAACCTCAAAGCGGCACCTCTGCCGCTCGTTACCACAGAAAGGCTCAAGACAATGACAAACATCTTTAGAAATCCAGTTGCCGTCGCCGCGCTCGTGGTCGCATTCGCAACACCAACCGCTTTTTCAGCGTATGCCGCTGAACCAGCCTATTTCGACGACTACAAATCTTTGAAGCTGGAACGCAGCAAGAGCGGCGTTTTGACGGTCACCATGAATACCGACGGCGGGCCGATCAATTTCACTGCACGAGATCACACTGATTTCGTCGAAGCCTTCTACCGAATTGGACGCGATCGCGGCAATAAGGTGGTCATTCTCACGGGTGCCGGCGACTACATGGCCAAGATTGACGCCCGGACCTTCGGCAATGTGGGCGACGCCGACACGTGGTCGCATATTCACGACGAAGGTGTTCAATTACTGGAAAATCTCGTCAACATTCGAGTACCGGTCATTGCCGCCATTGAAGGCAAGGCGCACATTCACACCGAATACGCGTTAACCGCCAACATCATCGTTGCGGGCGGCTCCGCGACCTTCTCCGACTTGCCGCATTTTCAGGGCGGCCTTGTTCCGGGTGACGGGATCTATACAACCTGGTCGTACCGCGCTGGCCCTGGCCGTGCCGAAGCCTGGCTGTTGAACCCGGCACCGATCTCCGCTGAAACCGCTCGTGCTTGGGGCGTCGTCAGTGAAATCGTCGCCGACGGACAAGCCGTAAAGCGCGCCAGAAAACTTGCGGCGTTATATCTCAAACAGCCGGAGACTACGCGCCGTAATACACGCATCCACTTCGTGCAGCCGCTCAAAGAGCGGATCGTCAGGGAAGTTGGCTACGGCCTGGCCCTCGAAGGGGCGTCAGCGAACTCACTGGTCAAACGAATGACCGCCAAAACAAAGTAGAACCACGCGATGTGTCGGCGGAGGAACTGGGCAGGGAATCGGATGAGCTAGTAACCGAAGCGGTTAAATCGGTCCTAGCGACCACGCACTTGCGGTTGATGACATCACTCGTTGACTAGCCTAAAACAAATTGGGGTCCGCTTTTTGTTCCGAAAGCGGACCTTTCTATCGCCCTATACTGACGGCAGATTTTGGCTACACCCGGACTCTTTCAGCGGCCAGCCAGAACGTCCGTTTTCAGGGGGCTAAGCAGACCTGGGATGTCTGCTTTTTCAAAAACAGACAAATGACTTCCGCTTCGTGGCGCCAAGCGGACCTTAAAATCGACCAGCGTTTTTGGCTGCATTTGACCCTGTGCAGACATGGTTGGCGTCTAATTCCCCTCTATATTTAGGGTAAGGAAAGGGAGCCCGAAGGACGCCAAGGCGGTGTTTCTGACCAGTCGATGCTTGAAGCAATTTTACGCTACGGTCGGACGGTGTTAGCTTTTTGTCATCTGCACTTTTCGTCCAGGGAGCCGAACATGGACCTGCAACTCACGAACAAGGTGGCGCTGGTAACTGGCGCCAGCATCGGCATTGGCGTCTCGATAGCCAAGCAACTGAGCGAAGAAGGTTGCCGTCTTGGTATTCTTGCAAGGCGTGAGCATCTCTTGGCGGAAGTCGCTGATGATATTGCGACAACAGGAGTGGAGCGTCCGCTCATTCTGGTTGAGGATATTACTGTTGATGGCATGGCGGAACGGGTTCGCGAAACCATGATGGATCACTTCGGCCGCGTCGATATATTGATTAACAATGCAGGCGGCTCGCGACCGATGGAGGGCGTCGGCACTGAGGAAGAATGGGAAGAGGGCATGTTGTTGAATTTCACAGCCGGCCGCCGCCTGACCCACGCGTTGTTACCGCAGATGCGGGCCAATAAGTTCGGCCGCATCATCAATCTGACGGGCGCGGATGAGCCTTATGTCATCAACACGGCGGTGCCGCCGAACGGCGCCGTACATTTGTGGGCGAAAGCATTGTCGCGGGAAATTGGCGGTGACGGTGTGACGATCAATTCCATTCCACCGGGCCGAATTCATTCAGAACAGATCGATACGCGCCTTATGCCAAGTGAAAAGATACAACAGGCATGGGTCGATCAGAATTGTCCTGCGGGTTACATCGGTGAACCCGAAGATTTAGCAGCATTGGCCGTTTTCCTATGCTCACCTCTTGCCCGATATATCACTGGTCAGGTCATCCACGTCGATGGCGGCGCTCGACATTACGCGCACTGAACCCGGCTGAGTGACTGCGGCAGGCCGGCATCAAGGCGCACGTTCATTGGGGATATCAAAGTCATTTGCCCGAAACCGCCCGAACTTTTAGGACCTTTTCTGGAAAAACATTTCCGGTAAGGTGACGTCGGTCGATGTCCGTTATCGGCCGGTGATCGGACCTCATTTGGAGCAGGAGACTTCTTCTCCCTTTGACCCTAAGCGGTCTCCGCGGGCTCAGGATTGGCGTCGGTGTCCCTTCGGCAACTGAAGAGATTCGTCGGACGGTTCGGACGTTGCTTCGGGTTCGAAATCTGAATCGGCGCTTGCAAGGCGCAAATCGCGCAATCTGGCAACTTTGTCGGCCCGCTCCTGGCGCGCTTGCCTTTTCTCCTCGAGAGCTTTTTCGGATTTCTTCTGGCTGGCTGCGAAATGCATTTCAGCCGTAGATTTTGGTAACTTCAAGGTTTCAAAATCCTCTGCTTCAGGCGACCAAGACCGAAGTTCCGACATTCAAGGTCAATCCAACCCGGACCGACAACAATCGTTCACTCGGGCCGCCGCCGCCTACAACCGAAGTTGAAGACGGCATCGCTTGTCGGCTTAACCGGTGACGGAAAGATTTTCGGCGGATGACTTACCGTTCTGTCCCTCAGTCAGGTCATAAGAGATTTTTTGGCCTTCGTTCAGCGACTGAAGTCCGGCGCGTTCAAGCGCTGAAATGTGAACGAAGGCATCTGTTGAACCGTCGTCGGGTTCAATGAAACCGTAACCTTTAGCGGCATTGAACCATTTTACTGTACCGTTAGGCATAACTATTTCCTTCAATTGGAGTTGGCTGCGCGGACCGCAATGTGCGGCGACGCAGGTTGATAAACGCTCACAATGTCAGGAGATAACTATATAAATGGCGTGCCGACTCAAAAGGTAGCACCAAACAAATGCAACGCGTGTCCAGAGAAATGGGCCGAATTGAACATAAATTCAAGGCCCAAAGCTGCAATCGTCTTGGCGCGGAAGTGGCGCCCATCGGGCTTCGAAGCGCGGTATTGATTTATGTAATCCGATATCAGTTATTTGAATCAACTTGCTAAACAAAATATTTCGTTAAATATTTATCCAAATATTTAGATATAAATACAAAGATAATTTTCTACATTTGTAAATATTGTTGTAATTTTTATTTATTATACCTATGTATTTAATATTCCGGACCATCGGTTCTTCCTAATCCGGCCCGCTCGTTGCCCAGCGCATATCACGCATCGAGAAGAGTTTTCTGCACGCTCGGCTTCGGCCAAGACGGACAGTGCGTGTTGTCCCCGATCAAAGGACAACACAATCAGATCGACGCCTTGGACGATCGTCCAGAAACCCCGGAAAGGCGGCAGTTATGGATGACAACGAAAGCCCATTCCAACCGTTTGCGACGGGCGGAAATCAGAATGTCGATCTGCCGAGCGATACTGGGCAAGATCCGCCGCCTGTTGAGGAAAGCCTGGATGATATGGCGACGGCGCTAAGAGTGCAGTTGCGTGGTGATCAGCGGCGGCGGCTGACTCGTAAATAAATATCATGCCGACGCACGCCCATCGTTGGCGCAGAAGGCATTCGGTCAAAATCGACGAAACGCGGTTACAAATCCAGCTGTTCATACAACTTCAATCAAGGATCAACCCATGGGACGAGTAAATATGAACGGATTGCAAGCCACGGTTTCTGCCGCGATTTTGGCCGCCCTCTTTACGATACCTTTTGACTGCGTTGCCCAATCCGGCGCAGGAGCGATACCGCAAAACGCACATGCCAAGAAATACGGTAGTGGTTGGACCTGTGATCCCGGTTTTCGCATTTCGGCCAGGAAATGCGTCCGGATCAAGCGTCCACCGAATGCGTATTTGACAAAAGGTTCATTTGGTCAGGGTTGGCAATGCAAGCGGGGCTTTAGGGAATCCAATAGAAAATGCGTGGCGGTGAAGGTGCCGCGGAACGCCTTTCTGAACGCCTACGGCGAAAGTTGGGAGTGTCACCGCGGTTACCGGAATGTCGATAAAACCTGCCGAAAGATCAATGTCCCTGTGCATGGGTATCTATCCGACAGCACTGAATCGGGCTGGGTATGCGAACGTGGTTATCGTGCGGCAGGAAGTTCCTGCAACGCCGTGAAAATACCGAAGAACGGATTCTTCTCCGGCGAAGCTTACGGGCGTGGATGGGAATGCGAACGCGGATTTCGTGGCGTCGATAACGCCTGTGTTCAAATCGACATGCCGAAAAATGCGCACCTAGATTACTCAGGCAACGATTGGGAGTGCGATCCGCCATTCGGCAAACGCCAAGGGGCTTGTGTCAGTCGCTAAAAATTCCGCTTTGCAGACGCCATCTGGATCCGCACTAAGCCGGAGTTTCCATGGTGAAGAAGCCAGCAAAGAACACCGACCAATAATCATCTCAATTTAACCGGAGCTTTTCAGTATGCAGTCGAAAAGAAGATATGTTTTCGCTATTGGTGCCACCCTTGGTGCCGTTTCCATGATGATTTTGAGCTTGTCCACGGGATGGGTCGTGACGAGCGGATTGGCCAAGACGTCAGCCACGAATATGTCCCAGAGCGCGGTGATCGATAGCCTTGTCCCCATCTGCATACATCAGTTCAAGGCCCACGACAGTGCCGCGAACAGTCTCCTCGCCTTGAAGAAGATGGAGACCTGGGAGCGCGAAGGTTACGTATCAGACAAGGGTTGGGCGACCATGCCGGGCAGCACCTCGCCGGCGCGCGGGGTTGCACGGGAATGTGCGTCTCAGCTCATTGCGATGGGGTGATATCCAGATGCGGCCCGATCCGAAAGATGGCGGTCTTGGACGATAGAGAATGCGGAACGTGTACGCTCTGCTGTAAGTTGGTTGGCGTGCCGGAAATCGGGCTGGCGGCGGGGCAGTGGTGCGAACATTGCAAAGTCGGCGTTGGATGCGAGATATATGGTGACAGACCGACACCGTGCCGAATGTTCCGGTGCCTGTATCTTCAAACAGAAATTGGCGAACATTGGCGGCCAACCCGCGCGAAAATAGTCGTCGCGCCCGAGCCGTTTAACAATCGACTGGCGATCTACGTCGATAAGGGGGCCGAAGGGAAATGGCGGAAAGAGCCTTATTACTCTGACGTTAAGCGTCTGGCAAATAGCTGCGCTGCTAATCAGGAAATATTGGTTGTCCGAGAAGCGAAAAATCACACCGTAATCTTCCCGGAGAAGGAACAGTTCATTGGCACTCTAGATGAAGACCAATTCATCGTCGTACGACAGAGAGGGCCGGAATTTGATGCCTTCATTGTTGAGAAAGATGACTCTCATGCCATCGCGATCGCCAAGCAAAATGAAAAGACATTCGGACACTTAGGTGGAGATGGCTCAAAATAGTCATTTGGAAAGCCCGCGTGTGGATAAGAAAGCTGACATTGCCTTGAACACGTAGGAATGGCAGCTAATCCCGGTCCTAACACGTTCACCCAAATTTCTTCCGGTTCAAGGGTCAGAGCGGTCGTCATTACAGCCGACTGACTTGTTCCACCGGTCTTCGGAATTTTGCTTTCCCGATGATTTTTCAGCGTCACGGATGCAGAGGTTCGATGCGCAGCTCGTGACTAAACGTCGATGGTCCGATTTCGCTCATCGGCGCGCCAGTGCCTTATTTCAGCATCGTGATGGCCATCACAGCACGGCGCCGGAAAGTCGGGCATATTCGGTTCAGATGATCACGAAGCGAATAGTTCGCTGATCCTCGACAAGGGCAAACCGCCGGAAACGGTGGGGCGCAAAGTAACCGGCCTAAGGCCCGAGAAAACCCGGGGCTAAGGTAGCGGAACCACCGAAAGGAAGATGACCATGTCGATCGCCAAATTCCTACGCCGCCATCGCCGCAAGACGCTGGGTGTGACCTTTGCTCTCGCCCTGCCGGCCATCCTGCTTGTCGTCATGGCGCAGCTCGCGAAGCCCGTGTCCCACGAAGACACCTTGAATGTGGCAGCCATCGCGTTGCACGATTACTACTCTGTCAACCCGCCCTATGGGGTCTGGACCTTCAATGGCGTGCGGATCACCGACGACGAACGTCTGGTCGTCGATGTGCATGTCTCCGTCATCCCCCATGCGACCTTCATCGAGACCCGAAACAAGCGCATCCGATATTCCTACTTGAAATTGGCCTGCCCGGCGGCGACGGCCAATGTGCACAAGTGGCTCGACAAGATACCGGTCTGGATCAATTTGAACTTCCACGGCAAGACGCTTCTCGAAGGCGCCTGCCCAAGAGGCTCGAAGTCCAGTATTTTCGCCAGCTGAGGGCTCTTCCGGCTAGATAATCTGACCGTCGAGGACATAGCGCGCTTGCGGATCCTCGATCTCCAATACCCAGATATCGGGATCAAATTTTAACTGACGCTGGATATAGGATTCGACTTCCGCATCCAGCACGGGGCCCTCTCCAGCGCCTCGTGTCCAGGCCCGCGACCCTTCCCCGGTCCGGGCCTGGACGAATATTTCCGAGGTGCCGTTCAGGCGGTCCAATCTCAAGATCACCGCGCCGGCGTCCGGATCACCACGGCGCCGGATGTAAGCCGGCGTCATGGCCCGGTCGCACATCCGCACCTGGGCCTTGATCCAGATTTCCACTCTCAGCCGGGGTTCCGCCATGGGCTTGCGCTCTCAAATTCTCCGTGACAGGCTTTGCCAAGCGAAACATACAGGAGCCCGCCATGTTCGTCCTGCACGAAAGACTGGCCGCTGACACGGTCGAGGTCTGCGAATGGCCGCTGTGTAAGGTACTGTTGTTGAACGACAGTACCTATCCGTGGCTGGTTCTGGTGCCGATGCGTGACGGTCTGAAAGAATTCCACAATGTCGCCGCGGCCGACCGTGCGGCCTTGATGGCGGAAATCGATTGCGCGTCCCGCGCCCTGCAAACCCTCCACGCATCCGACAAAATCAACGTCGCGGCCCTGGGCAACATGGTGCCGCAGTTGCATATCCATGTGATCTCGCGCCTGACCACCGATCCGGCCTGGCCGGGCCCCGTGTGGGCGGCGGTCGAGGCCGTGCCCTATGACGGCGCCAATCTGTCCGCCGTGGTCGGCACGCTCCGCCAAGCCCTCAGCGCCGCGGCGGCAAGCGAATGAAGTTTGGTATTGACATTATGTGCATATACACATAACTTCCGGCCTGACTGACGAAACGAGGCACAGAAGATGGCCGGCACAACGAACAAATATGAGGGACTGGCGGACTGTTCGTGTTACATGATCCGCCGCTCGGCACGCAAGATCACTCAGTTTTATGAGCAAAAACTGCGGATCGCGGGAATCAAACCGACTCAATTCACCATATTGGCCACGCTCGCCAACGCCGGATCGATCACCATTACGGACCTGGCCGACCGGCTGACGCTGGAGCGAACCAGTTTGACCCGCAACCTGAACGTTCTTGAGCGAAATGGCTGGGTCGCCATCGAAGCCGGCGAAAAGGATTCCCGGCAACGCTTCGTGTCATTAACAAAAGACGGGTTTTCGCGCCTTGATTTGGCTATCCCCCATTGGCAGGAAGCCCAAGCTGCGCTCAACAAGGAGATCGGGGGAAACACCATGAATGCGCTTCGCGACACCCTTAAAAACATCACCAAGGGACTTGAGCGCTGAGTTTTTTTGATCAGTAAAGTGTATATACACTTACCACATAACGTCACACGAATGGAGCATATGATATGAGCCGAATTGAAGGAAAAGCCGCGCAATCCATGCATGCGTCACATTTGGACAACGCCAAGGCCGTCGAAAAGCACTTGGCCGGAATGGTAGGAGGCGGACAATGACCATGAACGAAAGCAATGCGTTCGAACAAATTGGCACGGACGGAGAGCTGTTCGAGACGAGCGACGGCAACAGCATCTATTTCTATAAGACAGGCAACGGCAAGCCGCCCATGCTGTTCCTCCATACGCTCCGCACCCAGGCTGAATTTCATCACAAGCTGCTACCGGCTTTCGTTGATGATTACGATTGCTACGTGCTGGATTGGCCCGGACATGGGCGTTCATCGAAGAACCCGAATGTCGCCTACACTGCGGATTATCTGGTCAGTCGGGTGATCGAATTCATCGAGGCCAACGACCTGAAAAACCTGGTGCTGATCGGCGAATCCATTGGCGCCACCGGTGTCCTTGCCCTGGCCGCCCGTATTCCCGACCGGATCAAGTCCGTCTACGCGTCCAACCCCTATGACGACGGGCTGATCATCGGCAAGCCGGCCGGGCGAATGGTGTCGTGGCTGGGCCAATACACGGCCGCCGTGACCAAGGACGAAAAGCGGCCGATCACCAAGTATCTGATCGGCGGCGGTTTCTACGACCGCAGCCGGCTCGACGACAAGTTCGTCGACCTGATCAGCACCAACGCCACGACCCAGGAGAACTTCGGCGCCGCCTTCCATTCCGTTCTCGCCAACCAGAAGACCTGGCACGACATCCGGAGAAACGACTATCCGAAAATCCCCAAGGATTTGCCGGTGGTGCTGCATTACGGCCGCCAGGATTGGTCGTCGAAATGGGTCCGCAAGGAAAATGAACAGAGATTGGGTGGCAATCTCAAGGTCATCGAACAAAACAAGCTAGGGCATTTTTCGTTCCTGGAAGATCCCGCCCACATGATCCAAATTGTAAAGCGTGGCGAAAATTCGGATGCGGCACTCTAGCAACGCGGACTAAGCCACCTCGATCACCTCACGGGTGCGGCTGACCCGATCACCCCAGGCCTCGTTGAATTTGCCGATCAGCAGTTTCAGTGCGTCGGATTCGGTGATCGCCATGGCCGCGGCGATGCTGTCAAATTCGTAGAAGGCGTGATGGACGGCTGGGTCAACTTTGCTCCAGCCGCGCCAGGCACCGGTGGCCTTGAACAACTCAATGGCCTCGGCAAGGTGTTCGGTCTCATACCAATTCTCAAAAGCTGCCCGATCCCCTTCAGGCACTTCGGCCCGGACAACAAAAACGCCCCTGGTGCTCAAATCTCTCTCCCTTGCGATCCCATCGCCCGCATCCGACCGACACAGACATATGTGACGCAGACGCGCAACGTGCCCGGACTACCCGGTGGTTATCACAACTTACGCCCAGCGGGAAGCAGATTGGCGCGGCGGAATCTGACGGTACAATAACCGGATATCCGCCTCACAACCGCACGATTTTTCAAATTTAATTTGATGGATCGCCTTTCCGGTAAATTTCAATTGTGATCACAAAACACTGTAGGGGGTGCAATGGATAGATAGCGGAAACAACCGCGGGTCGATACCAATGGACCATTCTGAACACGCCTTACTGACGATTATCCATGAATTGATGAAACGCACCGCCCCCTTGACGGGTGAGAAGTTTTTTCGGGCTCTGACCCAGGGCTTGGCGGAATTGATCAACGTTGAACAACGCTTCATCGCCTTCGCGACTGACACGCCGCCGTCGCGGGTGCGCGTTGAAGCCTCTTGGTTCAAAGGTCAAGACCGGGAAAGTTGGGAGTACGATCTGGTCGGCAATCCATGCCGGTTACCCCACGAAGGACGCCCCACGTTCATCCCTTGCGATGTCGGGCAAAAATTCATCAGCAAGAAAGATTCCGGCTATCAAAGTTTCATCGGCCTGCCGCTTTGCGATTCTGAAACGTCGGTGATCGGCCATCTTGCGGCCTATGCAAGCCGTGAAATGGCGCCGGGTGGCCCAGACCTGCAGATTTGTGAATTGTTCGCGCAGCGCGCCGAAGCGGAGGCGCGGCGTAACATTATGGCGAATGACCTTCGGCGCACGGTTTTGGCATTGGAAACGGTCAATGAACGATTGAAGGAGGAAAGTTCCACGGATTCGCTGACCGGATTGATGAACAGGCGAACCTATGTGGAGACTGCCGAGCGCGAATTTCGCCGAGCCCGCCGCAACGACCGCGATGTGGGCCTGCTGTTCATCGATCTGAATCATTTTAAAGCGGTCAACGACAACCACGGTCACGCCGTCGGCGACAAGGTATTGGTCGCATCCGCGGCGGCTATCCGCAGTGCAATCCGCCAGGAAGTGGATAGCGTCGCGAGATTCGGCGGCGAAGAGTTCGTGGTGTTGATGCCGGAGGCGGGAGAAACTGTAACGAAGCGGGTCGCCGCATCGATTCTCGAAGCCGTACGGTCGGTGGCGATCAACTTGGACGGCGCCGAGCTATGCCCGACCTGCAGCATCGGCCATACGATCATGCGCGATAGCGACGATTCCTGGGAGGACATGCTGGTCCGCTCGGATTCGGCCCTATACCACGCCAAGGATCAAGGCCGGGACCGGGCCAGCGTCGGGTAGATTACAAATCTTGGCTTGAACCGGCATGTGGTGCCACCGCAGCGGCATGGTTCCGTGGCGTTGGATTTTCAATCCGCCGACGGGCCGGGCGTTTACGCTGAGCGAAGCCGCAGCGGCGGCGGCTTGACCCGGTTCCGTGCCATGAATTCGGGCGGTTCATCTTTGCCCCTGCGCCGCCTGACGAATGCCCGACAGCGTCGCCGTCGGCGTGATCACTTCTTGGTCGACAATCAGCTCGATGATCGCCGGCTTGCCCGACGCCTGGGCGCGTTCAAAGGCGGCGGCGAAGTCTTCCGTTTTTTCGATCCGCTCGCCATGCGCGCCGAAGGCCTGGGCGAACAGCATGAAGTCCGGGTTGGTCAAGTCCGTGGCGATGACGTTGCCCGGATAGTCCCGTTCCTGGTGCATGCGGATAGTGCCGTAGGTGCCGTTGTTGACGATGATCGCAATGACGCCGATGCCGTGGTGCGCGGCGGTCGCCATTTCCTGGCACGTCATCATTACGTCACCGTCACCACAGACCGCGACGACGGTACTGTCGGGCTGCATGCGTTTTGCCGCGACGGCGGCGGGCAGGCCGTAGCCCATGGACCCCGACGTCGGCGCCAGTTGCGTGCCGAAGCCCGGATAGCGGTAGAACCGGTGCACCCAGGCGGAAAAGTTGCCGGCCCCGTTGCAGATCACATCGCCCTCGCCCAGGTTGTCGCGCAGGTATTCGATCACCTTGCCGACGTTGACCGGTCCCGGCACTTCGGTGGGTTCCGACCAGGCCAGATAGTCGGCCCGGCCCTGGCGGGTACGCTCGGACCAATTGCCGTGCACCGGCTGCATCTCGGCGCAGGCCTTGGCGAAGGCCTTCATGCCGGTGTGGATGGCCTGGGCGGGGCGGTAGACGCGGCCCAGTTCCTCGGCGCCGGCGTAGACGTGGACCAGATCCTGGGCCGGCACGGGGATGCCGATCAAGCCATAACCGCCGGTGGTCATCTCGCCCAGGCGCGGGCCGATGGCGATCAAAAGGTCCGCTTCCTTGACGCGCGCCGCGAGCTTCGGATTGATGCCGATGCCGACGTCGCCGACGTAGTTGTCGTGGCGGTTGTCGAACAGGCTTTGGAAACGGAAAGCGGCGGCCACGGGCAGGTGATTGGCTTCGGCGAAGGCCTGAATGTCGGCGCAGGCGGCCTTGTCCCAGCCACTGCCGCCGACGATCACCAGCGGACGTTCCGCCTGTTCCAGACGTTCGCGCAGTTCGCCTATGGCGTCGGGCGCCGGATGGGCCTGCGAGACGTGGGCGGCGCCGATTTCGACGCCCGGCGCGCGGTCCGTCAACATGTCCTCGGGCAAAGACAGGACCACCGGTCCCGGCCGGCCGCTGGTCGCCGTGTGGAAGGCACGCGAGACATACTCCGGTACCCGTGCGGCGTCGTCGATCTCGGCGACCCATTTCGCCATCTGGCCGAACATGCGGCGGAAGTCGATTTCCTGGAAGGCCTCGCGGTCGCGCATGTCGCGGCCGACCTGGCCGATGAACAGGATCATCGGGGTCGAATCTTGAAAGGCGATGTGAACGCCGGCCGAGGCATTGGTGGCGCCGGGGCCGCGGGTGACGAAACAGATGCCGGGCCGTCCCGTCAGCTTGCCGTAGGCGTCGGCCATCATCGCCGCGCCGCCTTCCTGGCGGCAGGTTACCAGATCGATGGACGGTGCGCCGTGCAGGGCATCCAAGGCCGCCAGATAGCTTTCGCCGGGGACGCAAAACGCCCGGTCGACGTTGTTGGCCAAAAGCGTGTCGACCAGCAGTTCACCACCGGTCCGTTTGTTGTCGCCACCACTCATAAACCTGTTCTCCCATAGATCCACCGCCGATCCCGCGCATATCCCGTGCCGGCGGCCCGGCAATGTAGCCGGGGATTGCGGGCCTGTCACACGGGGAAATTAAATTTTTTGAAGGGTGTGATGACGATCACTGCGTTATGGACGGGGGGGCCCTATATTGTGAGCATATCCACAAGGTCTCCCTTATGCCCGGCCACGCGCCGGGTGTTTTTTTGTCCGAAATCTGCGCCTGTTGGGACTCTTGGTCGTGAATCGTGGTAAAATCTCACGGTTCAACAGGCAAACGGGGTCGCCACGATGGTCCCGCAAGAGACCACACATACGGCCGGCAGCGCGCCGGCGCCCGCACCACCCAATCCATGTGTCCCCTCGGCCATTCATTTCGAGGAGATCGATGTTGATGGGGTCAGCGGTCGCCTGGATCGGTCCTTGGTCAACAAGGTGCGAAAACTGGTCGCTGACCACCCCGATGAAGCGCTGGAAGTAATCCGCGGCTGGATGGCGGAAGGCTACCGGCACTAAGCTAAAAGTCAGCCACGGGGCCGCGTCGGCGTCCCCAGTTCGTCCCGTAGGCTGTCGCCAAGCATCCGGAATTCGTCTCCACGCCCGGATGTCTTGCGCCACACCAGGGCAATGCCCCGTGATTCCCTGGGGCTTGAAAACGGCCGGAAATCCAGTTTCAAGCCGCGCAGGATGCCGGCGTCGATGGCCATCTTTGGCAGCACCGTGATGCCCAGCCCGTTTTCGACCATTTGCACGATGGTATGCAGGCTGGTCGCCTGAAACGGACTGAGATGACCCTTGCCGCCAACGCCGGCCAGGGTCTGATCGGTCAGACAATGGCCGTCTTCCAACACCAGCATGGCGTCGCCAGCCAGACGCGCCGGGGTCATGGTTTCAAACCGGGCCAGTTCATGGCCGCGCGGAAAAACCGCCAGAAACGGATCGGCGGCGAAGTTGAAGACCTCGACCTTCTGCGTCTCATAGGGAAGCCCGATCAAGATCAGATCAAGATCGCCGTCGGCAAGGCGGCGCAGCAATGGCGCCGTCTGGTCTTCGCGCAAATAGAGCTTTAGGTTTGGAAAAGAGCCGCGCAAACCCGGCAGAACGCGGGGCAGCAAAAACGGCCCGATGGTCGGAATGACGCCGAGGCGTAGATCGCCGGCCAATGGTTCCCCGGCGCCCTTCGCCATGTCGGTCAAATCATCAACCCGCGACAAGACATCCCGGGCCGGCCCGACCATCCGGTGGCCAAACGGCGTCAGCATCACCGAGCGCTTCGTCCGTTCAAACAGGGAAACCCCCAGGATGATTTCCATTTCCTTGATGCTGGCGCTCAAGGACGACTGGGTGAGCAGACAAGCCTCGGCGGCACGGCTGAAATGGCGGGTTTTGGCCAACGCCGGAAAGTGGCGCAGTTGGCGCAATGTCGGTTCCGGTTGCATGTAGGCATATTAATCGATTTTATCACTTAATAATAGAAATATTACTTGTTTCACAAATTAATTGCCAAACCTTACCTTACCTCATGAGATCAACACCGCCGGCGCCATGGGGTCCGGCAGGAAAATTCAAGGAGATCAATTCATGAGCCCGACCGCCGTCCCCAATGTCACCTTCAAAACCCGTGTCCGCAACGACGCCATTGATGGCCCCAACCCCTTCGAATGGAAGGACCTGTCCAGCGACGATATCTTCAAGGGCAAGCGGGTCGTCCTGTTCGCGCTGCCCGGCGCCTTCACGCCGACGTGTTCGACCTCTCATCTGCCGCGTTACGAGGAACTTTATGAGGCTTTCCGCGCCGAAGGCGTCGATGCCATTGTCTGCCTGTCCGTCAACGATGCCTTCGTCATGTACCAGTGGGGCCTGTCGCAGAATGCGAAAAACGTATTCCTGCTGCCCGACGGCTCCGGTGAGTTCACCCGTAAGATGGGTATGCTGGTCGACAAGTCGAACCTGGGTTTCGGCATGCGCAGCTGGCGCTATTCCATGGTCGTCGACGACGGCACCATCACCAAATTGTTCGCCGAAGACGGTTTCGAAGACAACTGCCCCACCGACCCCTTCGAGGTCTCCGATGCGGACACCATGCTGGGGTATCTGAAGGAAAACCGGAAGGCAGCCTAAGCGCCGCGTCCCGGTGTGGGCTTTCCCTCACCGGGACGGCGCAGAATCACGGTTCACCGGCGCCTGCCCGAGAACGAGAACCTTTCTATCGCTTCATTTCCCGTTCCGCCTTTTCTTCCAGTCCGGCCCGAAAAATCCAGTCGCGATAGACGAAGTCTTCCGACTTTACGTGCTTGAACAGCCAGGTTTCGAGCCAGTTTTGGGCCGCCGCGTCGGGCCGGAAGTCGGGCTCGGCAAGCATTTGGTCCCAGATATCGTCGAGTTCTTCGGTCAAACGCCGGTGCTCGGCGCCATGTTCGGCCGCTTGGGCGAAACCGACAGCCGCCAACATCTGCTCTTCGACCTCGAGATGGCGGTATATGCAGCGTTCCATGTGTCTGTAGGCGTCATGGACTTCGGCGATCCCGGCCTTCCCCTCAACACAGGTTATGAACCTATTGATGCGGTCCAGGATATTCCTGTGGTCGCTATCGAGGGAAGGTATGCCCACGAGTATGGCGTCGTCCCAAGCAATCATCCGCCAGCCTCGGTTGGTGACGGCGGTTAATATTCGGATTTACGAACGAAAATATCAAATGCCAGCACGTTTCATTCATGCACGACGTAATGAAACGTCTTGTTGATGATCCGCCACTGCCCATCGGTTTTGATCAGGGTCAGCAGGTCCGTGAAATACTTCGGCGGCACGGCGCATTCGACCTTCGCCGCCGCCGCGCCGGGACCGGCCATGTCGATGGAGATGATTTTGTCGAAGCGCTCGGCACCGGAGCTGGCGGGCGCCGCGCGGCCGCGGACCAATTCCAGATATTCAGCCTTCGTCATCGCCGCAAGATCGCCGTCGGTGACACAACTGAGCCGGCCGTCGGGGTGGAAAACCCGGTCCAGCCTGTCCGTATCGCTCTCGTAAATGCCATCGAAATAGTCGATCAGAGCCGACGCAATTTCGGCGAATTCTGGTGCGGATTTCGGCATTCTGTCCTCCCGTCGTTGTCTGGCTTTTTAGAACTATACCAGATTGGTGGCCGCGTTGGCAGCGGCGAAGGGCCATGATAGGTTTCCGCCTGCATTTTGGACCGCCCGCAACGGAGAGCCCGCCATGACTGACTACAAAGGACCGCTGTCGCGTTTCACCGTCATCGATCTGACCCGGGTGCGTTCCGGGCCGACGGCGGTCCGCCATCTGGCCGATTGGGGCGCCAATGTGATCAAGGTGGAAGCGCCCTCGGCGGTCGATAA
>Ga0114932_10003364_pt1 | contig 15754 bp, 15 predicted proteins | sample 2SBtaG_2_FD_87286 | JGI IMG/M metagenome (GOLD analysis project Ga0114932, IMG submission 87286) | Deep subsurface microbial communities from Kolumbo volcano to uncover new lineages of life (NeLLi) - 2SBTROV12_ACTIVE470 metaG | ecosystem: Environmental > Aquatic > Marine > Volcanic ...
CTTGCGCAAAAGAAGCGCTCTCACTGCGTTCGCAGTCGCTAATTTTGCACCATAAGCGCAAGGTGAAATGAGCGACCTTCACAGTAGTTACTCTCTTCACTTTGAAACTACGTTTATAATAGTGAGTTAATACACCCTCAGCTCCACCTAAACTAGCGTACTCACTGCGTTCGCTGACACTAATTTTGCACTACAGCGCAAGGTGAAATGAGCGACCTTCACAGTAGCCAGTCTGTTCATTCAGGCTATATAGTAAATGTCTCTCAGCTTGAGCTAAACTAGCTCACTTCACCTTGCGCAAAGCAAATGCACTCGCTTTGCTCGCTGTCATTAACTTTGCACTATACTTGCGTAAAAAGAGCGGGTTCACTTCGTTCACTGTCGCTAACCTTTTACACCCTTATTGCACTAAATCTATCCAGATTTAGTTTGCCATTTTGATATAACTGTATATACTCACAGTATATTTACCTGTATGGAAAACCAGTTGTATGCGACCACTAACGAAACGACAAGAACAAGTATTTGAACTCATTAAAGTCTTCATCAAAGATACAGGTATGCCTCCTACACGTGTTGAAATCGCAGATGCGCTTGGTTTTAAAAGTGCTAATGCGGCCGAGGAGCATTTAAAAGCCTTAGCTAAGAAAGGGGTCATTGAAATGGTGCCTGGCGCCAGCCGTGGTATACGTTTAGTCGATGATGGTTCGTCTGAAGATGCAGGCCTTCCCCTGATTGGTAAAGTCGCTGCTGGTGAGCCTATTTTGGCTCAAGAGCATATCGAAAGTCATTATGAAGTAGATCCTAGTCTATTTAAGCCTGCTGCCGATTACCTACTGCGTGTTGATGGAATGAGTATGAAAGATATCGGGATTCTTGATGGCGATCTTTTGGCTGTACATAAAGCTCAAATTGCTCAAAATGGTCAAGTTGTTGTTGCACGAGTAGACAATGATGTAACGGTTAAAAGATTAGAGCAACAAGGTAGCAAGGTGCTATTGCATGCTGAAAATGAAGAGTTTTCTCCCATTGAGGTTGATCTAGAGCACGAATCTTTTGCTATTGAAGGTCTTGCTGTAGGTGTTATAAGAAATTCGAATTGGATGTAATTTCAATGTAGTTCTAACAATAGGTTAGCTGCATTTTTCTTTTTTTCTTCAGTCAGCTAACCACTTCTCTTCTTGCTTTCCATTTTTATATATCAAATTCTTCTATTTACCTTTCTTGCTAATTGTTTATTTATTGACTAATTGTTAATAAGTCATGTATTGCCTTCGACTTTAGTCGGCTCCAATGACGGTCATCCAATAATTCTAACTGCGAACTTCTAGCTGAAGTCGATAAATGGGGGCGTCGTATGAGAATAAGTAAATTTGCTTATTTGTTTGCTTTTTTGTTGCTTAGTCCACTTACATTAGCCAATAGTGACTACAACATGAGAAAAGGGGTTACAGATGTTAGTCATAGTGTCTATGAACTACATATGACCATTTTCTTAATCTGTTGCGTAATCGGCTTGATTGTATTTTCTGTGATGTTTTGGGCTTTAATAAAGCACAGAAAGTCAAAAGGCGCTGTTGCTGCACAGTTTCATGAAAGTACAAAAGTAGAAATTGTTTGGACTGCAATTCCATTTCTTATTCTTATTATCATGGCAATCCCTGCGACTAAGACTTTAATTGCTATGGAAGATACTAGCAAAGCTGACATAACAATTAAGGTCACGGGTTCACAGTGGAAATGGCACTATGAATACCTGGGTCATGATGTCGATTTCTTTTCTGTTTTATCTACTCCTTTATCTCAGGTTAATAATGAGGAAGAAAAGTCAGAGACCTATCTATTAGATGTAGATAAACCGCTGATAATTCCTACAAATAAGAAAGTGAGATTTTTAATGACTTCAGATGATGTGATCCATTCATGGTGGGTACCTGATTTTGCGGTCAAAAAAGATGCCAATCCAGGCTTTATCAATGAAGCTTGGACTAAAGTAAATGAAGAAGGTATTTATCGAGGCCAGTGTGCTGAGTTATGTGGTAAAGACCATGGCTTCATGCCTGTTGTTGTTGAAGCTGTCTCACCCGAAAAATTCGAACAGTGGTTAGCTGAACAACAGTTAGCTAAAACAGAAGCGGCCAAAGAGGCTGAAGCTCTACTCTCTCAAACTCTCAGTAAAGACGAGCTTATGACAGAAGGGCAGACTGTCTATATGGGATATTGTGCAGCTTGTCATCAACCTACAGGGTTGGGGCTACCCGGCGTCTTTCCTGGTCTTAAAGATAACGCCGTCGTCAAAGGGGATTTAGATGAGCACATTGACGTATTATTAAACGGTCGTCCAGGTACTGCCATGCAGGCATTTGCAAAACAGCTGACAGTAAAACAAATTGCGGCTGTTATCACATACAAACGCAATAGTTGGGGTAATGATACGGGTGAAGTTATCCAGCCAAGCCAAGTTCAAGCATTTATTGATAAAGCGTCAGGAGAGTAATCATGAGTTCTCAGGTTCAAAGTTCAGAACATGCTCATGAAGAGCATCTTACAGGTATAAAGCGCTGGTTGTTCACAACCAACCATAAAGAAATTGGTTCTCTTTATTTAATCTTTTCTCTCGTGATGTTTTTGATTGGTGGGGCCATGGCGATGGTGATTAGAGCTGAGCTATTTCAGCCTGGTTTGCAGTTAGTTGACCCGCATTTCTTTAATCAAATGACCACAGTACATGGTCTTATCATGGTATTTGGTGCTGTTATGCCGGCCTTCACAGGCCTAGCAAATTGGATGATCCCTATGATGATAGGTGCACCAGATATGGCGCTTCCTAGAATGAACAACTGGAGTTTTTGGATTTTACCTTTCGCATTTGCAATCTTACTTGCTTCACTATTTATGGAAGGGGGAGGGCCTGCATTTGGATGGACTTTCTATGCACCACTATCTACAACATACAGTAACGACAACACAGCATTATTTGTATTTGCCGTTCATATCATGGGTATTAGTTCAATCATGGGGGCAATTAATGTCATTGTAACCATTGTCAATCTACGCGCTCCCAGTATGACATGGATGAAGTTACCTCTTTTTGTATGGACTTGGTTAATAACCGCCTTTCTATTGATTGCCGTGATGCCTGTATTGGCAGGTGCTGTAACCATGGTACTTACAGATAAATATTTTGGCACCAGCTTCTTTGATGCTGCAGGAGGCGGTGATCCGGTAATGTTCCAGCATATTTTCTGGTTCTTTGGTCATCCTGAAGTTTACATCATGATACTTCCTGCGTTTGGCATTATCTCGACAATAGTGCCTACTTTTTCTCGGAAAAAGCTATTCGGCTACTCTTCCATGGTATACGCAACTTCTTCTATTGCATTTTTGTCATTTATCGTATGGGCACACCATATGTTTACCACAGGTATGCCGTTAGCTGGAGAGCTATTCTTTATGTATGCGACCATGCTGATATCTGTACCTACGGGAGTTAAAGTCTTTAATTGGGTTGCAACTATGTGGCGTGGTTCGATTAGTTTTGAGATCCCAATGATGTTCTCCATCGCATTTATCGTACTCTTTACGTTGGGTGGCTTCTCGGGGTTGATGCTTGCGATTACTCCAGCAGACTTTCAATACCACGATACTTATTTTGTTGTGGCTCACTTCCATTACGTACTTGTAACAGGCGCTGTATTTTCTATTATGGCGGCTGTTTACTATTGGTTGCCTAAATGGACCGGCAATATGTACTGTATTACCACCGCGAAATGGCATTTTTGGATGTCATTAATCAGCGTAAATATTTTATTTTTTCCAATGCACTTTGTAGGGCTTGCCGGTATGCCAAGACGTATACCTGATTATGCACTTCAGTTTGCTGATTTCAATGCCATCATAAGTATTGGTGGGTTCGCATTTGGCCTTTCCCAACTTATTTTTGTTTGGTGTGTTTTCAAATGCGTACGAGGTGGCGAGTCAGTTCCAGCTAAAGTATGGGATGGTGCTGAGGGCCTAGAGTGGGAGGTACCTTCTCCTGCACCTTTACATACATTTAGTACTCCACCTGAGGTGAAGTAATATGCATGCGGCACTTGTTAAGAAACTCATAATTACTGTAGTAGGCATGTTCGCTTTTGCTTTTGCCCTAGTGCCGCTTTACGACGTCTTTTGTGAAGTTACAGGCCTAAATGGAAAGCCAGACATGGAAGCCGCTCAGGCTAGTAGTTTAGTGGATGAATCGAGAACGGTTGATGTGAGTTTTATCACTCAAACTAAGCAAGGTGTGCCGTTTAGAGTAAAAGCAAAACAGTTTTCAGTCGCAGTAAAGCCAGGTGAGATGTCAGAGCTTGTATTTATCGCTAAGAACTTGAGTGAATATCAAAGAGTGATGCAGGCAATACCGTCTGTTTCGCCAGGAAAAGCAGCCAAATACTTACATAAAGTAGCTTGTTTTTGCTTTGATAGACAGCCATTCGAACCTAATCAAGAAGTTGAGTTCAAACTCGTATTTTATGTCGACACAGAATTACCGCAAGAAGTTCAAGAGTTAACCTTATCTTATGCAATTTTTGATATCAGCGATGTCGCGTTAGTACGTGATGACGCGACAACCGAGCCTTACAAAGGCTAGGAGGAATTATGCAATCTCAAAGTTATTATGTGCCCGCCCAAAGTCCTTGGCCAATTATAGGTGCTGTGGCTATGTTCTTCATTGCTGTGGGAGCGGGTCTGACTGTTATGCAGTTAGGTAGTGAAGATTCAAGTGGCGTTATTATACTAGGTTTAGGTGTATTGATACTACTTTATATGCTTTTTGGATGGTTTAAGCATGTTATACAGGAGTCAGATAAAGGCTTGTATTCAGCGCAAATGGACCGTTCATTCAAGCAAGGTATGAGTTGGTTTATTTTTTCTGAGGTGATGTTCTTTTTTGCATTTTTTGGTGTTCTTCTTTATGCAAGGGTGTTTTCTGTGCCTTGGTTAGGAGGAGCCAGTAATAACCAGATGACGAATGAAGTTTTGTGGCCTAATTTTGAAGCGATTTGGCCACTTGTTACTACACCCGCTGGTGATGTAACTCAGAGTATGCCATGGTATGGTTTACCACTTATTAATACTGTTATTCTGCTCACCTCTTCTATTACCTTACATTTCGCGCACAAAGCCATAGAGTCAAATAAACGTAAATCGCTCATCATTTTCCTACTTATTACAGTGATACTTGGTTTTATATTCCTTGTACTTCAAGCCCAAGAGTATGTCCATGCATATGAAGCGCTCAATTTGACGCTTCAGTCAGGCATTTATGGTAATACCTTTTATTTGTTAACGGGCTTTCATGGTATGCATGTCACCATAGGCGCAATTTTATTGACGATTATATTAATCAGAGTTGCAAAAGGACATTTTACCGAAGACAAACATTTCGCCTTTCAAGCCGCAGCTTGGTATTGGCATTTTGTCGATGTTGTATGGGTGTGTTTATTTGTTTTCGTTTACGTTTTATAGGTGCAAAATGAGGGACTTATATGGCTTTAATCAAAGCGCTGCCATGGCAAGCAATAATCATTTGGCTAGTATGCATAACGGTTGTAACAACGTGCCTAGGTTTGTCTTACTGGCAGTTTTCTAGAGCAAAAGAAAAGCAACTTCAACTTGATGAGTTTAGTCAAAGTGAACTTACGTCGTTTGAGTTTATCCAAGCGTTGCAAAACCAGTCTATTGAAGGAATGCACGGGCAAACTGTTTCTTTAATGGGTCGATTAGAGCAAAAATACACATGGTTTTTAGATAATAAAATTGTAAATGGTCATGTTGGTGTTGATGTTATTTCCCTTTTTAAAGTAGCTGGTTTAGAAAAAAATCTATTGGTTAATTTAGGGTTTATACCGATTCAAGGTCGAGGGCAACCTGAGATAATTTCTTTTGACGAAATTCAAAACTTGAATTTAGTTATAAAAAGCCGTCATTTAGAGCACTTTACTTTGGCAAAGTCAGCGCTTGAAGTTCATTCGAAGCGATTACAATTTATTGATCACTTGTACTTATCAAATTTAACGGGGGAAGATATTTACCCTGCTATTTTTTATCAATTACCTGACTCAGCAGTGATTGCTGAACCTCACTATCAACCCGTAGTAATGAGTCCTGAAAAACATCATGCCTATGCTTTGCAGTGGTTTTTAATTGCAATGGCTGCGGCTTTCATCGCATTCAAAGCAACAAGAGCAGAGGTGCCAAATGAAGTTTAAACCTATATGGGTGTTTGTGTTCTGCTGCATTACGCCATTTATTTTAGCGTATACGGCAATTCAGACAAATTGGCTACCAGATAACACAACGAATAAAGGACGTCTGCTCAGTAATGATATACAAGTACCTAATTGGCAGGTGAATGATAATACGCTTTGGAGTATTGCACTATCTGCACCGGTTGATTGTGGGTTGATCTGTACTCAACAAAATCAACGATTGCAAAATGTATATCAAGCCCTTGGAAAAAAACAAGGCAAAGTGAGTCTAGTGATTTTTGGTGAGATACAAAATAATGAAATTACTCAGTATCCAGCATTACCTGAGCTGCAAGCTGGTTGGATTTATCTTGTTGATCATCATGGTTTAGTTGTGCTTGCTTATCCGTACGAAGAAAGCGAGCAAAAAAGTAGAGTGTTACATAAAGGGTTATTATCGGATCTGAAAAAGTTACTCAATTATGCGCGCAGCAGCTAGGAGGAAAAATGAATAAAAAATATATTTACCTCACTGTAATCAGTACATTTATGACTTTTTGTGTCGTTGCTTTGGGGGCCTATACTCGGTTGAGTAATGCAGGTTTAGGATGTCCAGATTGGCCGGGGTGTTATGGTTTTTTAACGGTGCCTAACTCTGCTGATGAGTTACAAGCTGCTGCTAATGCGTTTCCAGGCAGTACAGTTGAACCTTTTAAAGCTTGGATTGAAATGATCCACCGCTATTTTGCTTCTTCGTTAGGCTTATTGGTAATCGGTTTATTGTATTTTACGCTCAGAAAGCGTGTTGAAAAAGTGCCTAAAAAATTGACTGTTGCTTTGTTTGTGTTGATTTTACTGCAAGGTAAGTTGGGTATGCTGACGGTAACAATGAATCTTCAGCCGTTTATAGTGATGGGCCATTTACTCGGTGGTTTTACTATTCTGGCACTTCTTTCAATGCATTGTTTTTATTTATTTACACCAGAAAAACGTTTTCTAGTTTCTCCCACGAGGATCCCCAATAGGCTGTCAGAAATTAGCTTGATAGTCTTAGTTTTACAAATCGCGTTAGGCGGTTGGGTCGCTGCTAATTATGCGGCACCACACTGCGTTGGATTGCCTATTTGTGAGAATATTCACTTATTTTCTGTTGAAAGTTTATTCCATCTTCCTATTGGTGAGTTGAACTATGAATATGGCGTATTGCCATTTGAAACTAGGCTATCCATACATATGGTTCACCGAGTATGGGCTGTTATCACTGTACTTACACTAGGTTTATGGGCATGGTATGTGTTGGCTAACAGTAAAGAAAAACTCTTAAAGAATACTGCAAATTTACTCATTGCAGGCTTAGTCCTTCAGCTATTTTTAGGGGCATTGATCGTGCAATTGCAATTTCCAATATTAATTACGCTCTTTCATAACTTAATGGCTGCATGTTTACTGATTGTTAGCTTATTTTTGTGGTTTCTACTCACTTATAAAAGTACCAAGGAGGCAATATGAAAAGTGTTACTTTAAAGCCCGAAGCACTGTTTCATTCATTTAATTTTTCTGCTTACTTAGGTATTTGTAAGTTAAAAGTGGTCGTGATGCTAGTCATTACCGCTTGGGTTGGATTAATGCTTGCTCCAGATATGAACAGAACGCTTTTTGAGCAAGGTATGAGCTTAATAGGCATAGGACTATTATCAGCATCTGCCGCTGCGATAAATCATGTAGTAGATCGTGAGATAGATAAAAAAATGGCAAGAACACGACACAGGCCGTTAGCGCAAACTCAGCTTAGTGTGAAACAAGCACTTGGATTTGCTGCACTTATTGGTTTCATAGGGGCGGGGGCACTATTTTTTTGGAGCAATACCCTAACACTCGCTATGACGCTTGGCGCATTAGTAGGTTATGCGGTGGTGTACACTATGTTTTTAAAAAGAGCGACGCCACAAAATATCGTAATTGGCGGTTTGGCAGGTGCTATGCCACCTTTATTGGGCTGGATCAGCGAGACTGGTCAACTAAATGTACAAGCTTGGTTGTTAGTCATGATTATTTTTATTTGGACGCCTCCACATTTTTGGGCCTTGGCAATAGCAAGAAGGAATGACTACAAACGAGCCGATATACCTATGTTACCTGTGACACATGGCAGTGAATTTACTCGATTCTTCATTGTGATTTATTCAATACTTTTATGTGTTGTTTGTTTATTTCCTTATTTAGTTGCTATGTCAGGCAACATATATTTGCTTTGTGTGCTTACACTTAACAGTGTTTTCTTATATAAGAGCATCGTTCTGTATATAAAACGTTCAGATGAAGCTGCGATGGCACTTTTTCATTTTTCAATTACTTATTTGCTGCTACTCTTTATATCGCTATTTATTGATAGATGGATCCTTTGATGCGCTACATATTGTTTTTGTTAGCTTTATTGTTGTTTGGATGCGATAAAAATGAGCCTGTTTCAGAACATGCTATTCATTACAAACAAGCAAAAGAAATCCAAGATTTTAATTTGCAAGATCAGGATGGCAATACAGTCACAAAGCGAGACTTACTTGAGCAATGGACATTGATATTTTTGGGTTATACAAGTTGTCCTGATATTTGTCCAATGACACTGGCAAAACTTACTGAGTTGCATGCTGAATTAGTTCAGCAACATAATGTTAAAGTTTGGTTTGTTTCGGTCGATCCTAATAGAGATACTCAGCAACAGCGTAAGGCGTATTTAGATTATTTTAATCCTGACTTTAAGGCGATATCTGCAGAGCATGCAAATCTATTTCCTTTTGTCAGAAACATCGGTTTGATATATGCAATTAATAATAGTAAGGAAAAAGAATACTATGTGGACCATAGTGCCTCAGTTGCACTGATTAACCCACAAGGAAATTTAAGTGGTATTTTTAAAGCTAAATTTGCAGCAAATGAAGTACCATTAATTGATACAGCGCAAGTAATAAAAGATTTTAATGCTATCGTGCATTAGAGAGCTTGGATAAACTGGGTGGGCTTTATGATTTATTCATAAATCGAGCTAACACCCTAATTATTTTTAGCTTTTAGTTAATAACTTTTATGGCATTTCTGCTAACTGTGTCTAAGCTAAAAATATAAAAAATTACACAAGGAGAGCGCATCGCGCATGTTAAAACTTCCTTCAGAACTCACAATAGGTCATGTTGAAGAGTTTCATCAACAGGTATTACAAGTGCTTCATGCTGAGCACGATGTTGGTATTGATGTGTCAGATGTGACACGTGTAGACACAGCATCAATACAAGTTTTATGTGCTTTGCAAAAGCATCTTCTTGAAATTAACAATGGAATTCGTTGGCATGGTGAAAGTCAGGCGCTTAACAAAGCGGTTGATGAGCTTGGTTTAACAGAATTACTCGCCTTATCGGCGTGAATTAAGAGGTCATTATGAAAAAAATTTTGGCAGTGGATGATTCAGCATCTATGCGACAAATGGTTGGTTTTACTTTAAAGAAAGCGGGTTTTGAAGTAGTAGAAGCAAAGGATGGCAGTGAGGCTTTAGGTATTGCTAAGCAGCAAAGCTTTGATGCTGTGATTTCAGATGTCAACATGCCTGTAATGGATGGGATTACACTTATTAAAGAGCTAAGAACATTGCCTAGCTATAAGTTCACACCATTATTAATGCTTACTACTGAATCAGGCTTAGATAAAAAAACGGAAGGTAAAGCCGCAGGTGCGACAGGGTGGATTGTTAAACCTTTTAATCCAGATCAGTTACTAGCTGTTCTTAAGAAAGTAATTCGTTGAGCTAGGATTGTATTATGAGTATTGATTTAAGTCAGTTTTTCGAGGTCTTTTTTGAAGAGAGCCTCGAAGGGCTAGATGCAATGGAAGCTGAGCTCTTAAACTTAGATCCCGGCAATGAAGACATGGAAACTATCAATACTATTTTTCGTGCTGCGCACTCTATAAAAGGGGGAAGTGGCACTTTCGGTTTTACTTCTGTGTCTGATTTCACTCATGTACTAGAAACATTGTTAGATCAGATTAGGGATGGTCAACGCGCATTAACAGCAGAACATGTAAACCTTTTACTAAAATCAGTTGATTGTTTAAGAGGTATGCTGGCAGCGTTACAGTCAGAGCAAGAGCCAGACCTAACCGAAGCCGATGAAATTAGGAAACGCTTTGAAGTTATCTTGGGTTTTTCTGAAGACACTAACTCGTGCAACTCAGATATCGAAGAAACAAAAAGCGAAAACACTTACCAAATTGACTTTAAACCCCACCCTCATTTATTTAAAACGGGTAATGAGCCCCTATATATGATTTCAGAACTTGCCGAGCTTGGTGAGTTAGAAACTCAAGCATTTTATGATGCATTACCTGACATAGATTCATTGCATTCAGAAGAGTGCTTTTTAGCATGGCGCTTTTTCTTAACAACGACTAAGCCCGAGTCAGCTATTTCGGAAATATTTGAGTGGGTTGAAGATGATGCTGATATAGACATTGTACTGTGTGGTGGGTTGTTTGAATCTGATTTATCAGATGATGAAAACAATACTCACCAAACACCAGTATTAGCAACAAATGAAATTCAAGCAGAACGCCCTGTATCTGAAACACAAGCTTCGGCACCAATCACAATAAATACATCGGCGGTGAAAAAAGCGGAACCTAAAAAGTCCTCTGATTCGTCAGTAACTTCTATCCGTGTAGGTATAGATAAAGTTGATTCGTTGATTAATATGGTGGGTGAGCTTGTGATAACACAAGCGATGTTGAGTCAAATTGGTGAGCAAGAGATTACTGAGTCAACAATTACGGCATTACAAGAAGGGTTAGCCCAACTTGCTCATAATACTAGAGATTTACAAGAAAATGTCATGCGGATCCGCATGCTGCCGATTAGTTTCGTGTTTAGCCGATTTCCAAGGCTAGTAAGAGATACATCGCAAAAGCTTAACAAACAAGTTGAACTGAAATTATTGGGTGAACAAACTGAGCTTGATAAAACTGTTATGGAGAAGATCTCCGATCCAATGGTTCACCTTGTAAGAAACTCTTTAGATCATGGGTTAGAAACACCTGAACAGCGCGTTGCCTCAGGTAAAGATCCTGTAGGTACGGTTACGTTAAATGCGTTCCACCAAGGCGGTAACATTGTCATTGAGATAATGGATGATGGGCAAGGTTTAAATACAGAAAAAATAAGAGATAAAGCCATCGCCAACGGTCTGATTCAAGATACGGATGAACTCTCGTCTGATGAAATAAACGAGCTTATCTTTATGCCTGGTTTTTCTACGGCTGATGAGGTTAGTGATATATCCGGCCGAGGCGTAGGCATGGATGTTGTTAGAAGAAATATTCAGGCTTTAAATGGATCGGTTGAAGTGGCCTCAGCTCCAGGTGTCGGATCAACTTTTACAATTCGTCTACCGCTTACTTTGGCAATCTTGGATGGTCAATTAGTTAAAGTTGCGCAGCATACTTATATTATCCCCCTCATTTCAATTGTTGAATCACTACAGATAGATATCAGTAAAGTCAGCCGAGTTGGCAAAGACCTTGATGTATTAAGACTGAGAGATGAATATATTCCCATACTTCGTTTATACGATATTTTTAATCATGGCGGTGCTATCGAAGAGCTAGATAAAACATTATTGGTTGTTGTTGAAAGTGATAACCACAAAGTTGGCTTATTGGTTGACGATTTACTTGCTCAACAGCAGGTAGTTATTAAGAGCCTTGAAGCGAATTACCAAAAAGTTGATGGTATCTCTGGTGCAACAATCTTAGGTGATGGCAGAGTGTCTTTGATTATCGATATCAGTGGTCTAATTAAATTAAGTGGTTTAAAAAGGCCAGGTTCCCAAGACTTAATTGTCGAACAAAATGCAGTCGGGGGGGCAGCTTAAATGTCAGAACACAATCAGCAATTGATTTTAGAAGGTCAGCATGACGAGAATCAATACCTGACATTTATGATGGCAGGTGAAGAGTACGGAATGAATATTCTGGCTGTGCAAGAGATCCGTGGATGGGAGGATGTCACAGCAATCCCTAATTCACCGAGTTTTGTAAAAGGTGCCATTAACCTCCGTGGCACAATTGTACCTATTATCGACTTGAGACTGCGATTTGGCATCGCAGATAATGAGTATGGTCCACTTACTGTTGTCATTGTTGTTGCAGTTGAAATTAATGGGCAACAAAAGGTAATGGGTATCGTGGTTGATGCTGTCTCAGATGTATATAGCATTTCTGAAGAACAGGCTAAAGACGTCCCTGATTTTCAAGATTCAGATAACGCCGAGTTTGTCCATGGATTGGTTAATGTTGGAGAAAAAATGGTCGTTCTTCTTAATTTGGAAAGCGTTTTAAACTTAGAATAAACATAAGCACGGGTAGGGTCAAAATGAGTGGTAGAAACGTTCAAAGTGAAATAACCAGTAAGCTATTGATAGCAGCTGCGGCTATTGTTGCATCAATCGCAATTACACTGCAAATTTTAGGCGTACCTTTAAGTGGTGAAAATGTGGTTGGGTTAGCCTTGCCTTTCGTTATCACCTTAGCTGTTATTTTTTACTTAAAGCAAAGTTTCAGCACTTATGCGGCACAATTAGAAACGGTTGACAGTGCAATAAGTTTATTAAAGTTTAAAGATGAAGAAGCTGCGCAACGATTAAACTTAGAAGCTTACCCTCAATTACGAACTTTACTGGTTGTAGATGATACAGAAGCAGGACAGGCGGATGATGGGCAACTTGTAGAAAGCATGATAAGCGCACTACAAGTATGTCAGGCCAATATTATGATTGCCGACGCTGACTTAAACATAAGTTACTTGAATGATTCAGTAACCGAAATGCTCTCTGCGAATGAACAAAAATTACAAAGAGATCTACCAAACTTCAATGTCGCTTCTTTAGTTGGTCAGAATATTGATGTTTTCCATAAAAATCCAAGTCATCAAAGGGGCTTGCTAGTCAGCTTAAAGACGGTTTATAAAACACAAATTACAGTAGCAGGTTTAACATTCGATCTCATAGCCACCCCCGTATTTGATGACCAGCAACAGCGTATAGCAACACTTGTTGAATGGAAAGACCTCACTGAACAAATTGCTTTCGAGAAAGAAAAACAGATTTCTACAGCACACAATGCCAGGATTACCAGTGCATTAGATGTTTGCCAAGCAAACGTAATGTTGGCTGACACAGATCTAAATATTGTTTTTGCTAACCACTCAGTGCTTGAAATGTTGAGTAATAATCAAGAGCAGTTACGTACAGCTTTACCTAACTTTGACGCAAGTAATTTGATTGGTGAAAACATTGATGTTTTCCATGCAAACCCAGCGCATCAAAGACAGTTGTTAAGTGCCTTAACTGATACCTATAAAACAGATATTAATGTTGCTGGGTTTACTTTTGGACTAATAGCTACCCCTGTTTATGATGGCCAAGGCGAAAAAGTCGGTACTGTCGTCGAATGGGATGATAAAACTCAAAGGCTAGCGGCTGAAGAAGCTGCAACGAAGCTTGCGAATGAAAACGCCCGTGTAAAGAGTGCACTCGATAACGTCACTACAAATGCAATGATTGCAGATGCTGAATTTAACATTGTGTATTTAAATGATGCTGTTCTAAGTATGATGCGCAATGCAGAAAGTGACTTGAAGAAGGATTTGCCTAACTTTGATTCATCCAAGTTATTGGGCGCAAACATAGATATTTTCCACAAGAACCCTGCTCACCAAAGGTCAATGCTAGAAAAGCTAAGTTCTACATATAAAACAGAAATCGTTGTAGGTGGAAGGACTTTTTCTTTGGTTGCGAACCCTGTTTTCAACGATGAAAATGAAAGAATTGGCACTATAGTAGAATGGGGTGACAGAACAAGTGAAGTTGTCATAGAAAAAGAGGTTGCAGATCTTGTTAGTGCGGCCTCAGAAGGTAACTTGACTCAGAGAATTGATGAGTCGGGTAAGGAAGGGTTCTATCTCAGATTATCACAGGGACTTAATCAACTTGTCAGTATTGTTGATGATGCAGTAACAGACACTGCACAAATGCTTGATGCGTTGGCGAATGGTGATTTAACACAAAGAATTACACAGGAATATCACGGCTCATTTGATAAGTTAAAACGCGATGCGAATGTTACGGCTGATAAATTAACTGAGGTCATTAATCGTATTAGTTCTTCCGCGACTCTTGTGGCTAGTGGGGCTGAAGAAATCTCACAAGGCAATGCTGACCTCAGTCAACGTACAGAAGAACAGGCATCTTCGCTTGAAGAAACAGCCTCAAGTATGGAGCAAATGACAAGTACTGTTCGTCAGAACGCAGATAATGCAAAAGTTGCCAATGAACTTGCTGAAGAAACAAGTTCTAAGGCTATGCAAGGTGGCGAAGTTGTGAACCGTGCAGTACAGAGTATGTCGGGGATTAATGAATCAAGTAAGAAGATTGCTGATATCATCGGGGTGATCGATGAAATTGCTTTCCAAACCAATCTACTTGCACTGAATGCGGCTGTAGAAGCGGCTAGAGCTGGTGAACAAGGGCGAGGTTTCGCAGTTGTAGCTGGTGAGGTTAGAAATCTGGCACAGCGTTCTGCAGGTGCTGCGAAAGAAATCAAAGACTTGATCCGCGACAGTGTAAGTAAAGTTGAAGACGGAACACTACTCGTGAATGAGTCAGGTGAAACGTTGAAAGATATTGTCGCATCAGTGAAACGTGTTACCGACATGATTTCAGATATTGCTGAGGCTTCTGCTGAACAAAGTTCTGGAATTGAGCAGGTAAATAAAGCTGTGACACAAATGGACGAAATGACGCAACAAAATGCGGCATTAGTGGAAGAAGCTTCTGCTGCAGGCGAGTCAATGTCAGAGCAAGCTAATGATATGCGTCGTTTGCTTAACTTCTTTACAATCGATGACTCGATTTCAGTATCGATGATGCTTTCAGAGGCTAAGCCAAGTATAGCTCCAGAAAGATCAGCTCCGACGCCTTCGGCTGTTCAAGAAACTAAGTCAGAGATCCAGTCACCAGTGAAGTCTACTGTGAATCCTGTAGCGACTGCTAATCAATTCGCAGATAGTTCTGATGAATGGGAAGAGTTTTAATTAGATATGAAGAAGGTGCTTATTGTGAGTACCTTTAAATCTTAAATACACCTTTCTTATTGTGCCACTCGTTTCTGTGTTGCCTGTTTATAGGATAAATAATGAGAGAATTTGCACTATCTGATCAGGATTTTCAGACCATTGCACAAAAAGTCTATAAAGCATGTGGTATTGTTCTTGGTCCTCATAAAAGGGAAATGGTCTATTCAAGACTGGCGAGGCGTATTAGGGCAAATCAGTTGGATTCATTTTCTTCATATTTAAGTTTCTTAGAAGAGAATGAAGAACAAGAGTTCAGTCAATTCATCAACGCTATCACGACAAACCTCACTTCATTTTTTCGAGAAAATCATCATTTTGAATACTTATCAAATACGGTTATTCCTAA
>Ga0114932_10003366_pt1 | contig 15749 bp, 16 predicted proteins | sample 2SBtaG_2_FD_87286 | JGI IMG/M metagenome (GOLD analysis project Ga0114932, IMG submission 87286) | Deep subsurface microbial communities from Kolumbo volcano to uncover new lineages of life (NeLLi) - 2SBTROV12_ACTIVE470 metaG | ecosystem: Environmental > Aquatic > Marine > Volcanic ...
GCAAACGGAGGTTGTCTTGCGTGCGGTATGTTTCCCAGCGCCTGGATAGGTTTGCGGTCGCGCTCATTTTTTGGCTCCTTGTTGTAAGGAGAGTGGAAAGAATGATGTGTGGAGAATACCATTTTTTTTGGTCATTTGTCAAGGGTAAGTCCTTGATTTGTTGACACAATGGTAGATTCTTGATAATTTGATGCTAAGACTTTTGAGGGATTTCATCATGCATCGAATTTCACAGACGCTCGTAACTCCAATTGATGATCAACTCACTGACGGTGGATGCATCATCAGCGACGGTGGTCACTAGAACGACGTTTGTTCGTGACCTGAGGCTCTGCTACGGCAGGGTCTTTTTTTATTGCTGAGAAATAAGCGTCAGCTTTTCATTTCGTGTGAGTTGTTTGATTCTGTATTCTTCTTTTGATGCAGATGATCTGTCCTTACATTTTTTTACGTATGCAAGTTGAACAGGACGACGTACTCGCGTGTATTTGGATCCTTTATCTGATGTGTTGTGTTCGTTGATGCGTTTGTTGAGATCGATTGCGATGCCGGTGTAAAGAGTGTTGTCGGCACATTTTAGTATGTAGACGTGGTACATATGTGGATGATCTATCGACGAGATTCTTCGACTGCGCGCTCGTATCTCGCGCTACGCTCAGAATGACAGCGCTTATTGTACGCGCATCTGTAGCGCTTGTGCGATGTGTTCTGTTTGAATATGTTCTGTGTCATTTAAATCCGCGATTGTGCGGGCTACTTTAAGTGTACGGTGGAGTGCACGACCAGAGAGATGAAGCTGGTTGTATGCATGACGTAGAAGTTCTCGTGAATCGTCATTGATAGCGCAATACTTTTCAATATCCGAGATGCTCATTCGTGCATTGTTTGTATCGGTAACTCTGGTGTGAGCTTTTTTTCGGGCACGTTCAACTTTCTCTCGGATGTCCTCAGATGATTCTGCTGATGTTTGCGAGTGAAGTGTATCGAATGGAATTCGTCTTACATCAATTCGTAAATCGATGCGGTCTAGTAGTGGTCCGGAAACTGTCTTTTGGTAATTGAGTAGTTGTGCGGCCGAGCACGAGCATTGTTTTTCTTCATCGCCAGCATATCCGCATGGGCACGGGTTTTGTGCGGCGACTAAGATGAATTCAGCGGGGTAGGTGAATGTTCCGTGTGCACGCGCAATCGTTACATGTCCGTCTTCAAGTGGCTGTCGTAAAATTTCTAAAACTTGTCTCGGGAATTCTGGGAATTCATCAAGAAACAATAATCCGTGATGTGCGAGCGAAATTTCGCCTGGTTTAGGGATACGACCACCTCCAGTCAATGAAACTGCGGATGATGTGTGATGTGGTGTGCGGAATGGTCGTTGTGTAATGAGAGCACCAGCTTGTTTGGTGAGTCCTGATACAGAATAAAGTCGTGTGACGTCGAGACATTCGGATTCGGTCATGCTTGGCATAATGGAAGGGAATGCACGCGCTAGGAGTGTCTTTCCTGAGCCTGGTGGGCCAGACATAAGAATGTTGTGTCCACCTGCTGCTGCGATCATTAATGCTTCTTTAGCGAAGGTTTGTCCTTTAATGTCCGCGAAGTCTGTGGTGCTATCTTCGATTGTCTCAGGAATGCTTCTTTTTCGAGATTTCTGAATGAGTTTTTTTTCGGTGATGTGGTTGAAAATATCAGTGAGTGATGAGCATCCATATACTTCTAGCCCAGAGACGAGGAGTGCCTCCTGTGCGTTTTCGATCGGGACGCATAGTTTTGTAATTCCTGCGTCTCGTGCAGCCAGTGCGATGGGCAGTACGCCGTTAATAGGACGAATTGATCCATCGAGTGCACATTCGCCAATGTACAGCATGTCGTCTTCTGGGGTTGGTAGTTTGTATGCGTTTCGCAGCAATCCAACTGCAATAGGGACATCAAAACCCGTACCTTCTTTTGGTAGATCGGCGGGCGCGAGATTTACGGTGATGCGATAGGTGCTAGGGAATTCGAGCGAGCTGTTTTTGCATGCAGCTCGAATGCGCTCTTTGGCTTCTTTCACGCTTGTGTCTGGAAGTCCGACTACTGACCATCCGGGGAATCCTTTTGAAATATCAATTTCCGCGTCGACAATGACTCCGTTGATTCCCGAAACAGTTGCTGTTTTGATCACCGATAACATACATGTTTGTTAATTGCTACTTAGGTACACAAATGATATCATATATGACTATTTATTGAGGAGAATTATGCCAAACGACGAAATTGATGATCAGGTGGCGCGTATTTCAGAAGCTTCTGAAAAGTTTGCTTTGGGTCATCAGGAGCTTGCGAAAAAGCGGAGTGCAGCCATGAGTCGTATTGTGAAGGATGCTGAACTTAAAAAAGCTGAGGATTTGAAAAAGAAATTAAAAGGGGAGTAATCTTTTGTCTATGTTTGGATTTGGAAAAAAGAAAAAGAGTGGAGATGTTCATGGAATTCCCGATCAATATGAGGAACCTAAGTGGGGAGAGGAGAATTCAGCTCTTCCGGAGAATGCGACTCAGGAGGATTTAGCAAAAGCAGCAAAAGGACCTAACGCGCTTGATAAGATCGCGGATTTTTTCGGTGGAGGAAATAGATGGGAAAAGGAAGTTGCTAAGTTAGAAGCTGAGGATCGGTTTGAAGCAATGGCAGAAGAAGAGGGTAGAAAACAGTTGGAGAAAATTAAAGGAGTCATGAGAGATCAGATGATTGTGGATTTGAAGGAGTTGGTGCAGCACGTTAATGCTGGTGTTGATGAGGCGAATCATGAATTAGAAAATGTATTGATGGAGATTGCGGAGAGGAGTGATTTAAATATTGATGAGGCGGAGGTAGATGCGATTTTGAGTGAGCTGACTGTGGAGGCTGCGGCGCTCGAGTCTGGGCTTAACGAGGCTATTGCTGAGGTGATGGACGGTTCAGAGCATGAGGATTATGAGTCGCCTATCGCAGATGAGGAGGATGTTGAGAGTTATGACGTTGATGAAGAGGGTGATGTTGGTGATGCTTCTGCTGAGGAGGAGTCTGATGCATTAGAGGTTGATGAAGAGGGTTCTATCGAGGATCATGCGACTCCTGAGGCTGATGAAGAGGATGGTGAGTTGGCTGAGGATGAAGTTGAGTCTTTTGATATTGATGTGGAGGATGGATCTGAAGAAACAGCGGAACAGGAGGTTGATGAGTTATCAGAACAACTTATGAATGCTGTTGAGGCAGCTACGACAACTGCTGAGGTTTTGGCTGTGTTTGATGAGTATGACCACTTTTTTGATGAAGAAGGCGGGGAGGTTACAGTAGAAGCGCTTGCTGCTGCGATAGCTGCGGCGGAGGCAAGTGATGAGGCTGATTCAGCGATTCGTTTTGCTGGTGTAACGACTGCGTTTGGTGTTCGTGATCGTGTGCAAGCTATTTTGTCGGGCGAAAGTACTCCTGAAGCTACAGTTGAGGGTATTGATCCTGCGAAGGCGTTTGAAGTTGATGGGTGGGTGAAACCAATTCAACGTCGTCAGGTGCAAGCAGTCGTTACTGCTACAGATTGGAATCAATATAAACAATTATTCAATCAGGTTTTGAGTGAGGAACGAGTTTCGCTTCAAACAGAAGATGTTCCTGAAACTCGCAGAAAAAATGTGATGGCAAAAACACGTCGTCGATATATGAAGACTCGCGGAGGAGTGTCGGGTTCATCTGAAACATCTCAGGATGCGGGGGGCTTGCGGGGTCCTGAACAGGATACCGAGGATTTGGATGACGAAACATCACCAGAAGTTTCGGCATCAGCTTCGGGAGAGGTGGAGCCGGAGTCAGAAGTTGATGGTGTTGATGCATCTTCGGATGATTTGTTTGAGCTTGCTGACGACGAAGAAGAGAATGAGGATGCTGAGGATGCTGAGGAAGCTGCTAATGAACCCGAACCAGCAGGTGAAACGACTGGCACAGCAGAGGATCCATCGGAAAATCCACAGACGTCACTTGAAGCAGCAGGAGATGAAGATGATTTGTTTGGTGGGGCGGAGACCGGAGAGGCTCAGGATTCAAAAAAAGTAGAAAGTTAGGACTCGGGAGAGCAGCTGTCACCACTTGCAGAAGAGGCTAAGTCTCTGGTTGAAGATTTGAAGGCTGTTGGGTCGCTGCAGCAAAAATTTGAGAAGTTAGTTAGTGATGGAGAGCTTGTGCCAGGTGCTGCATATGACATAGTTGACAATGCTATGTACGCAATAGACCCGAACGGTACATCGGATTTTGGTACATATCAGGCATTGTTTGATAGACTGACGAGTTTATTGATGAAAACGGAGGGTGTTGAGATTATCTATCCAAAGCCGGGGGACGAATATAGTGCACAAGAGTTTGAGTTGGGTGGTGTGACTCGAGGTACGGGCATTTCTGAGAAGTGGGTTGTTAAGGTTATGAATCCAGGATATAAGAAAGATGGTAAGGTTCTGTGACAGGTATGAGTCTCGAGGGTGGCGTAGTCAGCTTGCGCTAAATTGGCCGATATGATAGATTACGCGGCGTAATCAATTTAGAGTTGGGTTTTGGTTTTGGACCGAAATCTTTAGTAAATATGAAGCAATACGAATACTTTTGCGTAATTTCGCAGAATGTCACAGAAGATGAAGTTAAAGACTTGCTTGGAGTTATCAAGCAGGCGCTTTTGGATGTTGGTGCCAAAAATGTTGCAGATCAGAACATGGGAAAGCAACGTTTAGCGTATCCATTCCCTGGAAAACAAGCTCACGGAACGTTCGCGTTGATTGAGTTTGATATCGAACCAGAGAAGGTTGTGGAATTTAAAGAGAAGATTCGTTTTGTGAAAGGAATTTCTCGAAGTGTTGTCCGCGTCCGTGCTCAACAGCAGGAAAAGCGTGAAGAGAAATCAACTGGTACAACTTTTGCGTCAGCTGAAGCTGGTCCTGTTGTTAAGAAGGTTGCAGCGAAGAAGGTTCTTGAGCCTGAAATTGCTATTCGAACAGCAAGTGCTGAAAAAGCTCCTGTGGCTGCTCCTGCGAAGGAAGAGAAAAAGCAGTTGTCACAAGAAGAGCTTGATAAGCGAATTGATGCTTTGTTGAACGAAGAAGTTACACCAGAGAACCTTTAAAGGGTATTACAAATTTAATTGATGAGATATGGCCTACTACTTGAACCGTGCACAAGTAATCGGGAATTTAACGCGTGATGTTGAGATGAAGCAGTTGCCTTCAGGGCAGTCTGTTGCGAATTTCTCTGTTGCGACGAATCGCTCGTTCAATGATAAGGAAGGAAACAAGCGAGATGATGTTGAATTTCACAATGTGGTTGTATGGGGTAAGTTGGCTGAAATTTGTAATCAGTTTCTAGCAAAAGGACGAAAAGTGTATTTGGAAGGACGTTTGCAGACACGCACATGGGATGGCCAGGATGGTGTGAGTCGCTCACGAACAGAGATTATCTGTGAACAAATGATCATGCTGGATAAAGGACAGGGTGGTAATGCGAATCAGCAGTCACAAGGTAATAACTGGCAATCAAACAATAATTATAACAATCAATCATCTGGTAATCAGCGACAGTCGGCTCCGCCGCAAGCTGAGGAACAGTTGCCAACAATTTCGTTGGATGAGGAGGCTGCTCCAGCTGGTGATAAAATTCGAATCGAAGATATTCCGTTTTAAATCTATGGCTTTAAAGAAACATAAAGTTTGTCACTTCTGTGTCAATCAAACACCAATCGACTATAAGGATTCTACAATTTTGCAGAAGTTTTTGACTCCTTATAAATCTATTGTTGCTCGCAAACGAACAGGAAACTGTGCTTTGCATCAACGTAAGGTTACGAAAGCAATTAAGCAGGCTCGTATTATGGGCTTGTTGCCATTCATCGGAGGACGCTAGAAAGCTTTTTTATGAGCTGGAAGCGACTACAGGATGAGGGTTTGCAAAGTAACTTGAGGAGGCGTTCAGAAATAGTCCGGGGTATCCGGGACTTTTTTGATTCCCGTGATTTTGTTGAGGTTCAGACTCCGCGAATGATTCGGTTGGCTGGACAAGAGCCGTATTTGGATCCATTTGATACGAAAGTTACGGATGTGCATGAACATACGCATGATGCTCGACTCATCACATCGCCCGAGTATGTGTGTAAGAAGTTGCTGGCGGCTGGATTTGAGAAGATATATGATATGGGTCCGTGTTTTAGAAATAAGGAAGCATTCGGTGGATTGCATAATCCTGAATTTACGATGTTGGAGTGGTATCGTGCTCATGCAGATTACACTGAGTTAATGGATGATATTGATAATTTGCTTTCGGCGCTCCAAAAGTCCGATGTGGCGTGTGATCGATTTTCAATGCGAGACTTGTTTCGAATGTATTGCGATATTGATTTGAATGATTTGCTCGAAGAGGAATCTCTGATAGGATTTGTAACTGAGCGTGGATACGAGGTTAGCGAGCATGATCGATATGAAGATGTATTCTACCGGGTTTTTTTAAGGGAGATTGAGCCAAAGCTGGGAGTTGATCGTCCATGTATGGTGTATGATTATCCGAGTCAGATGGCGGCATTATCTCGTCTGAAGAAGGATGACGAGCGATATGCGGAACGTGTTGAGTTGTATATAGATGGTATTGAAATCGCAAATGGTTTTTCTGAGTTGATTGATGGAGAAGAACAGCGAGAACGTTTATTAGAAGAACAGAGGCTTCGGGCTGCGCTGGGGCGAAGTGTGTACGATATTGATGACGATTTTGTTGATGCGTTGTCTGCAATGAAGCCGTCGGCAGGTATTGCACTTGGAGTTGATCGTTTGGTTATGGCGCTTATTGGTACAAAAAAAATTGGAGATGTTCTTGCGTTTCCAGCAGCGGAATTATTTAATGAATAGTATATGGGAAAAATTTCTGACATTTCAAATGGGAAAATTTTAGACTATCGAAATGGTTTATTTGAGGTTGTTGATTTTCAACATATTAGTCCGGGTAAAGGTTCTGCGTTTTCTCGAACACGTATGAAGAATTTGAGCACAGGCAAAGTTTTGGAGGTGAATTTTAAGGACAGTGATAATTTTGAGATAGTGAGTGTGCAGCGTCGAAATATGCAGTATTTGTATGCTGATACTCAGGGATTGGCGTTTATGGATAATAAAACGTATGAGCAAGTAAGTGTTTCTGCGGATGTTGCCGGTGATGCAGTTAAATTTTTGAATGAAGGTCAGGAGGTTGTGATTGTCATGGATGATCAGACTGCATTGTCTGTGTCATTGCCAAAGAAAGTTACGATGAAGGTAGTAAAGGCGCCAGAGGCTGTGAAGGGTGATACGGCGAGTGGCAATGTTCAGAAAGATGTTGAGTTGGAGAATGGGACAATGGTACGAGCTCCATTGTTTATCAAAGAGGGGGAGTCTATTGTGATTAATACGGAAACTGGTGATTATGTTGAACGGGCCAAGTAGTGTTGTTGTGATTGGTTACATAAGCGCTTCGGCGCTTTTTTTTGTTGCGAAAAATTGATAAACTAGAGAACTATGAAACAACTCGACTGGCACAACGTATCAGCAAAGGCAGTTTTTGATGCTTTAAAGTCCGGTAAAAAAGGTTTAACCAAAATTCAAGCGAAAAAACGACTTGGTAATGATGGTTTGAATGCATTACCTGAACCGAAGCGTCCTTCAGGTTGGTCTATTTTCTTCTCGCAGTTTAAGGGCTCACTTACGATTCTTTTGGTCATGGCTGGCTTTACTGCTTGGGCATTGGGTGAGGAATCTGATGCGATCATTATCGCGATTACGGTTTTGATCACGGTGATGTTTGGTTTTGTGCAGGAGTATCGAGCGGAACGCGCATTTCGTTTGTTGAAATCTTTGTTAGCGCTTACAGCAAGAGTGATACGTGATGGAGGTGAAACACAGATTCCGCTTTCTGATGTTGTGGTGGGTGATGTATTGGTGTTGCAGGCTGGTGATCGTGTGCCAGCTGATGCGCGTTTATTTAAAACGAACAATTTCGAGGTAGTTGAAGCTGAGTTAACAGGAGAATCCTCACCATCAAAAAAATCTGCTCAGGCTGTAGATGTTGGGGTGGGATTGCCGGATAGAACGAATATGTGTTTTCAGGGTACGGTGATTGCTTCCGGTGAGGCGTTAGGAGTGGTTGTTGCTACGGGGAGTCATACAGAATTTGCGAAGATCGCTCAGAAGCTTGGTGAAATTGAGGATCCTGTGACTCCGCTGCAGCAGAATTTGAAACAGTTTGTTCGTTGGTTGACGATAGTGATTCTGGTAATGATTGCTGTGTTGTTTATTATCTCAATGCTGAAGGGTGTGGGGTTGGTATTGTCGCTGGAGACGGCGATAGCAGTTGCTGTGTCATCTATTCCTGAAGGTTTGGTGATTAGCGTGACGGCGATGTTAGCTTTGGGTGCACGACAAATGCTTGAGGATCAGGTGCTGATTCGGAATTTGCTTGCTGTTGAAACGCTTGGTGCTGTTACGGTTATTTGCACAGATAAAACGGGAACATTGACACAAGGGGCGATGGTCATGACCGAGATGATGTCTGTTTCATCTGATAAGGATTTATTAAAGGCATTATATTTCGGATCTGGAGTTCGTGTTGAGAATTCGATGGATAAACCTGAGAAATGGAATCTGTTTGGCACACCGACAGAACAGGCGTTGTTTTCATATGCTGTTACTCGTGGTTTGGCTTCTCAAGAAAAGGATCGTGTGAGGAATCGGTTGGATATGATTCCGTTTGATTCGAAATATAAGTTTCGTGCAACTTTGTATGAGCATGATGGAGCACCTACGGCTTACTTAGTTGGTGCGCCTGAACGTTTGTTGGCACAGGCAGATATGTCTGCACCGGAACGAAAAAAGTGGGCGAATGAGATTTCGAGGCGTTCGAATGAGGGTATGAGGGTGATTGGTGCTGCTCGATTTGTTGTAAAAAATGAATCAGGTCGTTTCGGAGATGTTGCAGATGTTATGAAGCAGAAGTTGGAGTTTCTTGGTATTGGAGTTATTGCGGATCCATTGCGTGATAGTGTTGTGGATTCAATTGCGAAGGCACAGGAAGCGGGCGTTCGAGTTATTATGATCACAGGTGATAATCCTAAGACTGCTTTGGCTATAGCTCATGACGCTGGGATCGTAGCTCAAGAAGCTGATGTGATTGATGGAGCTGCTATTATGAAGATGTCTGATGTGGAGCTTGGTAAGTGTCTTAAGAAGACTTCTGTGTTTGCTCGTATATCACCACTGGATAAGTTGCGAATTATTGAGGCATTGCAAAAGCAGAAGCATGTTGTTGCGATGACAGGGGATGGTATTAATGATACCGCCGCGCTGAAGAAGGCTGAGATTGGTGTTGCTGTAGGAACTGCTCATGATATTGCTAAGCATTCTGCCGATATGGTTTTGCTGGATAACGATTTTAATTCGATTGTTGAAGCGATTCGAGGTGGACGTCGTATTTTTTCAAATGTTCAGAAGGTGGTCACGTTTTTGTTGTTTGGAAGTTTTACTGCGGCTGTCGCCATTATTTGTTCGTTACTATTTGGACTCCCGCTTCCTTTTTTGCCGGCGCAGATTTTATGGGTGAATATCATTGAGGATGCGCTTCCGGGATTGGCATATGTGTTTGAGCCAGCAGAGGAGAATCAGATGCACTCGGGTCCTCGTCCGGTTAATGCGCCATTACTTGCTCCTGTGTCTAAAACGATTATCTTTGGTGTGGGTCTGATTTCAAGTATATTGTTATTTATAACATTCTACTGGTTGTATTATCGAACAGGAGATATTGTGTATGCACGATCTGTATCTTTTGTGATTTTGGGAATAGATACGTTCTTTACAGCGTTTGCGCTGAAGAGCTTAACTCGTCCAATTTATACAATAAATCCTTTCAATAATCCTGCGCTGTTGTTGAGTCTTGGTGTATCGTATGCGTTTTATTTTATAGCGCTGTATGTACCTGTGTTCCGGGATTTACTTCGTGTTGTTCCCTTAGATGGGTTTGGGTGGATGGTGGTGTTTATAGTTGGCTTGGTTAATCTTGTTATGGTTGAGATCGTGAAAGCGATTTTTGCTCGACAAAAGTTCGTATAATCAATACAATACTGGTCTATGGCTAAGAAAAGATATCTCACTGGTGATCGACCTACGGGCCCACTTCATATCGGGCATTATGTCGGATCGCTTGCCAATCGTGTGAAGTTTCAGGACGAGGGTGCTGAGGGTTTTATTATTATTGCAGATTATCAGGTTGTGACAGATCGTCTGGATACGAGTGATGTAGAGAAAAATGTTTTTGAATTGGTACGAGATTATATTTCCGTGGGGATTGACCCAGACAAAACGCCGATTTTTGTTCAGTCTCAGATTCCAGAAATCGCAGAACTGACGATGATGTTTTCGATGATTACAACAGTTCCTCAACTTGAGCGAAATCCGACAGTGAAGGACGAGGTTCGCGCGATGGGTCCTGGTGGAAAGATGTCTGCAGGGATGTTGATGTATCCTGTTTCGCAGGCTGCCGATATTTTATTAGTGAAACCCAGTTTTGTTCCTGTTGGTGAAGACCAGGCTCCGCATTTGGAGTTAACTCGTGACATTGCGAATCGATTTAACAAAACGTTTGGAAAGGTGTTTCCTGTTCCGGAAATTATGTTATCTAAAAATTCTCGCTTGCTGGGTCTGGATGGAGATCAGAAGATGAGTAAGTCTCGAGGGAATGCGATTAATCTTTCTGATGATGCTGATACAGTTGTGAAGAAATTGAAGAAGGCGGTAACAGATTCTAAGGGCAAGGTGTCGTTTGATCCGAATAAGCAGCCAGAGGTTTCGAATTTGTTAACGATGATGGCGGTTGCAACAGGGAGGAGTGAAAAAGAATTGGCTAAGGATTTTGATGGAAAGGGGTATGGTGATTTGAAAAAAGAAGTTGCAGAGGCAATTAATGCGTTCCTTGCACCAATCCAAAAGGAGCGTGCGAAAGTGAAAGACGCAGATATTAAGAAGATATTGAAGAATGGGCGAGAGGTTGTACGCGAAATTGGTCGGAATACTATGGATGAGGTGAGGAAGGCGACGAAGTTCAGATATTCATTTTAGTTAAATGGCTTGTAGAATAGCGGCTTTCGGGTCGTTTTTTTGTATTGACACGCGCAGCGATTTGTGTTAGGTTGATGATAGTACATTACATAGACGAGGAGTTCGTATGGAGATTTTTGGAGCACTACTTTCTTTGCTTATTATGGTTGCTGTGCTGGGTGTCATGGGTTGGGCAGCTTTTGCTATTTATGGCCTTGTTGCGCATGGAAATCGCGGTCATCGATCTGTGAAGAAGATGCGCGTTCATCCTGCTGATGTCATTCAATCTGCACATCCTGATGATATCAATGTGGGGGATGTGATTAGCTTACTCGGAGAAGAGGGGTTGGCTGATGATAATCAGCTTACAGTTCGTACAGCAGCGACTCGTGTTGACGACTCAGCTTCTCTGTTTGAGTGCGATTATGCACTTCGAGGGCGGGTGTGTTATGTCCACATTCTTGCAGTGCGTGATTCTAAGGGGTTCGTTTATTGGGAGCTTGTGTTGAATGGTAGTGAAGGCATGGATCCGAACAACATCCCGGAAGCTCTTCTTTTATCTACTCGCTCGTTTAATGGTGTGGTGAAGGCTCAGGAGCGGGTGGTGGCGTGATGTGGTTACTGATTGAAATTCCAGTTGCTGCTGTTCTTGGATTTGTGTTCTGGTATCTGAATGGAGGTCGTTGGATGCTCCCGAACGATCCGAACTATCCGTACCCGGCTGATTATGAGGTTGTTGTGCCGGTGTATGAAGGTGAAGATCCTTCGAAGATTGACATTGGTGATGTGCTTCAAATGTCGCATTTTGCAGAGATCGCAGATACAAATTCGTTTACAGTTCGACAGATTGTAGAATTGTCGGGCGAGGTTCGATTCTTTCTTTGTCAGTTTTTGCGCGATGGAGATACGCATTCTGGAATCATTACATCTTGAGAAACTCGTGCGGGTTACTGGTTGTGGGACTTTTCTGAGGACGAGGGACAGTACGGTATTGATTTTCCTGAGGATGTGAAGACGAGACCTTCTTACCACATTTATGGCGTAGTGAAGATGAGTTGATAGAAGACAGAGAGCTACGAGCTCTCTTTTTTTATACCAAAAAAGCCTCCGGAGAGGCTTTTTATTTTTAGGCTGGGGTTGGCTCTTTCTTTTCCTGTGCCTTTTTCTTTTCCTTTGTTGCTTTGACGGTTTCTGGCTCTGCTCCCATCTCACGTCGTGTGAGTTCATCCATGACAGCTTTTCGAATGTCTAGCATGATTTGATTGTTGGAGCGGAGGAATTTTTTTGTAACCTCTCTTCCTACTCCGAGTTTTAATTCCTTGAAAGAGTACGTGTTTCCTCGTTTACTAATGACTCCTTCTGCAACACCGACGTCTAGTGTGTCTCCGGAAACTGAGATTCCTTCGTTGTACATAATGTCGAATTCTGTTGTTCTAAACGGTGGAGCAACTTTATTTTTTACGATCTTCATTTTGACGCGATTTCCGACAACTTTATCAGCTTGTTTGATTTGAGCTGATCGGCGAACTTCAACGCGCACTGAACAGTAGAACTTGAGTGCATTTCCACCAGTTGTTGTTTCAGGGTTTCCAAATACGATTCCGATCTTCATTCGAGTCTGGTTAATGAAGATGACCGTAGTTTTGGTTTTGCTCACAATACCAGTCAACTTACGAAGTGCTTGAGACATGAGTCGAGCCTGCAATCCCATGTGTGAAGCTCCCATGTCTCCATCAATTTCTGCTTTTGGCACGAGTGCTGCAACGGAATCAACGACTACGACATCGACTGCGTTTGATCGAACAAGTGTTTCGAGAATTTCCAATGCTTGTTCTCCATTGTCTGGCTGAGAAATAAGAAGTTCCTCAATGTTCACACCGATCATTTTTGAATACTCCGGATCAAGGGCGTGTTCGGCGTCAATGAAGGCTGCGAGACCACCTTCTTTCTGTACTTGCGCTACGGTGTGAAGTGCGAGGGATGTTTTACCTGAAGCTTCTGGACCGTAAATTTCGATAATACGACCTCGTGGAAACCCGCGTCCTCCGAGTGCAATATCAACTGAAAGTGCGCCTGTTGATATTCCCTCGACGGTCATCTTCTTAGCTTCTCCTAATCGCATGATCGATCCATCTCCGAATCGTTGGCGGATTTGGTCAATTGCGCTGTCGATCACAGCCTGTTTCTCTTTGTCTGACATATGCTCAGTCCTCCTCGTTACGAGCACTAATCTGATAATTCATTCCTGATTCCAGTTTATCCTGCTTTGTCTGCAAAATCCCTTGATCTTGTCACCATAACTCTCGTTATGATTCCTCACTCAATGAATTTTTCGTCGTAAGCAGAAAAAATCGGCTCTAGAAATGCATTATCGGATTGGCGCAGTTAGTAATACGTAAAGACAAAAATGTAATCGGGCCCTCCTTCCGATTGAATGATATTTTTGTCTTTATGTACTATTACAACTGATTTGATTCTGTGTTTGTTTGTGCTGAATGCACCTCCTCCGGTGTGTATAGCACTGATCGTGAGGCTGTTGCTTGGCCGCCTCGTTTTGATTCTGAAATAATGATTATCTCGTTGAGTCCTCTTTTAAGATGGATGGTCTCTTCAAAATTTCCTTTTGTGTCTATGTTTGTTTTTAAACCATTGAGTGTAACAGTGGATTCTGGTTGAGTGGTTCCGGCGATACGTACGGCACCTTCTTGTGTTTCGAAATTATCTGAGGGTGATTCGATGGTGAGAGCTGGTGGACCGATCATCGCGTGAACTTCCATGCCTAGATATAGTGCCATTGATAGAATACCTGCGGTAGCGATGACTGTTCGGATTGCGTGTGGGAATGAGATACTCGTTTTTTTCTTAGTCGGGATGCTGTGACGTTTCTCTTTGTGGTCGAGTTCATGAAGTGCGTCTTCTAGTTCAATTTCATCTACGCCGCATGCGCGGGCATATTGCTTAACGATAGTTTTACGAGCGCTTGAGGATGGGAGTTTATCGTATTCGCAATTTTCGAGTGCATGAATATGTGTCAGGGCGATTCCTGATGTTTCTGCACACTTTTTAATTGAGATTCCCGCCTTTTCTCTGATTTGTTTGAGACGTAGGCAGAGTTTTTTGTCTTCCATACAGTGATGCTCTGCTAGTTTTATCGTAAGTCTTCGTAATTCTCATCTTCTTCTTCCTCTTCTCCTTCTTCCCACTCTTCCTCCTCTGCCGTTTCTTCCTCTTCTTCCTCAACTGTATCATTTTCAGCTTCTGTGATCAATATTTCTCGTGGTTTTGATCCCTGTGATGGACCGACAACGCCAGCCTCTTCAAGCATGTCTAGTAATCGTGCAGCTCGAGCGTATCCAACCTTGAGTCGACGCTGGAGGTATGAAGCTGAGGCTTTTCCAGCTGCGATGACGAGCTCGCGTGCCTCGTGATAGAGTACATCTTCTGATGTGTCGGTAGAGCTTCCAAACAATGTTGTTTGTTTAGCTCGTTCTGTGATTGCATCGTCGTATACGGGAACGTCGTCATGTTTGATGAAGTTGATAATCTTTTTTAATTCTTCTTCTGAGATGAATGCACCCTGAATACGCTTTGGTTTAGAGATTTGGGCATTTTGGAAGAGCATGTCTCCTCGTCCAACCAGTTTTTCCGCACCGGACGAGTCGAGGATTGTTCGTGAGTCTACGAGCGATGATACTGAGAACGCGATACGTCCTGGAATATTTGCTTTGAGCAATCCTGTGATTACGTCGACTGATGGGCGTTGCGTTGCAAGAATAAGGTGAATTCCAATAGCTCGAGCCATTTGAGCAAGTCTAATGATGCCTCCTTCAACTTCTGCTCCGGCTGTGATCATGAGGTCTGCCAACTCATCAACTACAAATACGATCACGGGGAGTGTTTGTCCTCCTTTTCGTGACATTGCCTTGTTGTATGATGTAATGTCGCGTTTTTTTGCTTTTGCTAGTAGGTCGAATCGTCTTTCCATTTCTCCGATTGTCCATTTGAGAGCGTTCACTGTTTTGGATACATCTGTAATGACAGGAGTGAGGAGGTGGGGAATGCCGTTGTATAGTGGCAATTCAACTCGTTTTGGATCGACGAGAATAAGTCGCAGCTCTTGTGGTGAGTGTTGGAAGATGAGACTGGTGAGAATGGTGTTCACACACACTGTTTTACCTGAGCCTGTTGCACCAGCGACAAGGAGATGAGGCATGGTTGGGAGGTGGGCAAAAATTGGTTTTCCTCCAACATCCTTACCGAGCGCGATGTGGTATTTGTTTTTGATGCCCTCGAATTCTTCGTGTGCGAGAAGATCACATAGTGTGACGACTGCCGTTTTTTGATTGGGTACCTCGATACCAACGAGTGATTTTCCTGGGATTGGAGCCTCAATTCGGATAGGATGTGCTGCGAGTGCGAGTGCGAGATCATTTGAAAGTCCTGTGATTTTGGAAAGTTTAACTCCGTCTGATGGTCTGAAGGTATATTGTGTAACGGTTGGTCCGACACGAGCGTCACTCATTTCAACGTTGATGTTGAAGTTTGCATACGTGTTTTGGATGATTTCCTGGTTGCGTTTGATGTCTCCGGCTTTTGCTGTAGCCGAAGATCGTTTGAGTAATGAGATTGGAGGGTAATTATATTCTTTTATCTCGATTTCCTCA
>Ga0114932_10003367_pt1 | contig 15748 bp, 13 predicted proteins | sample 2SBtaG_2_FD_87286 | JGI IMG/M metagenome (GOLD analysis project Ga0114932, IMG submission 87286) | Deep subsurface microbial communities from Kolumbo volcano to uncover new lineages of life (NeLLi) - 2SBTROV12_ACTIVE470 metaG | ecosystem: Environmental > Aquatic > Marine > Volcanic ...
TATTACACATGCAAATCATGTTGCAGATGTATATGGTTATCTTTTCTTTAAGGAAATCAATCCACCCCCTCCTAAATACTGACAGTAGTATTTTGAGTACATTATTTATACAATTAAAATTGCAGATAAATTATAATCCAGAACTTTAACAATCCGGTCGAAGGTTCAGGTAATACATTGTATAACAGGGAATAATCATTTACCAATGAGTTCTTGTATAGCAATTGACGCCCGGATTGATAAAACAAATATTAATGATGACGACTGTTTTGTATCGGATAGCATTCATTATATGCCTTACAAGTGCCGCCTTCTGCTCACAGGCGCAGAATCAACCCCTCATTTCTCCCGTTAAGGTAGACAGCACAGCTATCTCCCTGGATTCTGCCGAGCAGATTTTTTTAAGAAATAACCTACTGTTGCTGGCGCAACGCTATAATATCGACGCACAGAAGGCGTTGATCATCCAGGCGAAGCTTTGGCCCAATCCCAACCTCGCTTATGCACGTGGCCCCATATTCGGCATTCACGATCAATTTTCCAATGTGGTGAACGCCGGTTTTTTCAATTATGCCGAAAACACCGCAGCCATATCGCAACTGATCTTACTGGCCGGCAAAAGGAATAAGCAGATCAAGCTTGCTGAAGCCAATGTAAAGCTGGCTGAATACCAGTTTTACGATCTGCTGCGCACACTGAAATACACTTTGCGTACCGATTTCTTCAATATCTATTACCTGCAGCAATCGGCCAAAGTGTACAACAAAGAGATCAGCGCTATGCAGCAGGTAGTAACCGCTTTTGAATCGCAACAAGGCAAGGGATACATTGCAGAGAAAGAAGTAGTGCGTATCAAAGCGCAGCTTTACAGCCTGCAAAGCGAGTACAACGACCTCATTAACCAGATCAATGATACGCAAAGCGAACTGAGACTGGTGATGCAGGTTAAAAACCTGTATATATCGCCCATTGTTGATACACAAAAAAACGCCGCGCTCGACCCGGCCGCGTACAGTCTGACTACGTTGGTAGATACTGCTTTCAAAAGCCGTACTGACCTGAAGATCGCACGCGCCAATACCCAGATCAGCAAGCTGAACTACAATTACCAAAAAGCACTGGCGGTGCCTGATTTAACGGCTTCATTAGGGTACGACCGGTTAGGTAGTTATGTACAGAATTTCCATTCGGTAGGCGTTTCCATGGACCTGCCCATTTTCAACAGGAACCAGGGCAATATCAAATCGGCCAAAGCGATGATACAGGTGAACCAGACTACTGAAAAAAGCGTGGAGGCTTCGGTGGAAGAACAGCTATACAGGGCGCTGCAAAAAGCGTATGACAACAACAAACTGTATAAGAACATCGACCCAAAATTCTCCGGCGATTTCGACAGGCTGCTGAATGAAGTGCTGATCAACTACCAGCGCCGCAACATTGGCCTGCTGGATTTCCTGGATTTTTACGATGCCTATAAATCGAATATCCTCCAGATCAATTCCATCCAGTTCAACAGGATAAGCGCGTTTGAAGACATCAACTTTTATACAGGAACTAATTTTTATAACTAGATCACCTACTACCAGAAATATTTTTTATGCAAAAGAAAATGCAATCATCTTTTATCACCACCGGTATCCTGATATTAGCCGCCGCGATCGGAATGCAGTCATGCAAATCTAACAATGAAGGCAAGGCCGAAGAAAGGGAAAAATATGTGATACCCGATTCTATTTTTAAAACACTGGTGGTAGATACGGTTTCGACTGCTCCGTTTGTGAACTCACTTACTTTAACAGGTAAAGTGTCGTTCAATGAAGACAATGTAGTGAAGATCTATCCCATGGTGAGTGGTAATGTACAAGACATCAAAGTGGCGCTGGGCGATTATGTGCAGGCCGGACAAACGCTGGCTGTTATCAAAAGTTCTGAAATGGCCGGCTTCAGCAATGACTTGGTGAATGCTGAAACCAACCTGCGGGTAGCCAAAAAGAACCTCGATGCCACGCAGGATATGTTTACAAGCGGACTCGCATCGCAGAAAGACCTGCTGGCGGCCGAAGCGGCACATGAGCAGGCCAAATCGGAACTGGCCCGTATCAACCGTGTGCTGAAGATCAATGGCGGAAATACACAAGGCGAATACGTGGTAAAAGCGCCGATCAGCGGTTTCATCGTGGAGAAGTTTGCCACCAACAATATGGCCATCCGGTCTGACAACGGCGGCAACATGTTTACTATTTCAGACCTGAAAAATGTTTGGGTACAAGCCAATGTGTATGAATCCAATATCAGCCTTATTCACCTGGGTGAGAACGTAGACGTTACTACCCTCGCCTACCCCAAGAAAGTGTTCAAAGGCAAGGTAGATAAGATGCTGAACGTGCTCGACCCTAACAACAAAGTAATGAAAGTGCGCGTGGTATTAGCCAACCAGGATTATATGCTGAAGCCGGAAATGTTTGCGAGTGTTACCCTTACCAATAGGGAAAACAAAGAAAACATCGCCATCCCTACCAGCGCCCTGATATTCGATCACAGTCAGTATTATGTGCTGGTGTACCACAGCAAATCGGATGTACGGATCACTCCTGTTAAATTCATCAATACAGTAGGCGATAAAACCTTCATCTCTTCAGGCGTCGACAAAGGCGACAAGATCATTGCGTCTCAGGCTTTGTTGATCTATGGGTCTTTAAATAACTAACATTAAAATCAGTTGAGATGAATAAATTTCTGAAAGGCGTCATAGCTTTTTCACTGAAGAATAAATACTTCATTTTATTTGTTTCGGTGTTGCTGGTGATCGTGGGTGTGATCACGTTCCGTGATATGCCCATTGAAGCATTCCCCGATGTTACCAATACCGAGATCAGTATCATTACACAATGGCCGGGCAGAAGTGCTGAGGAGGTGGAAAAATTTATTACCATCCCTGTAGAAATTGCCATGAATCCGGTTCAACGAAAAATGAGCCTGCGTTCCAGCAGTATATTCGGACTGTCTTTTGTTAAGCTGATCTTTGAAGACGGCGTAAAAGACCCCGAGGCGCGCCAGCAAGTAATGAACCTGCTGGGTAATGCCAACCTGCCCAATGGTATTTCCCCTTCAGTGCAACCGCCTACCGGTCCCACCGGAGAGATCTACCGTTACACCCTGCGCAGTGACCTCCGCGATGAGCGCGAACTGAAAACCATGCAGGACTGGGTCATCGACAGGCGCCTGCGGGCTGTACCTGGTGTAGCCGATATCGTGAGCTTTGGCGGCCGTACCAAAACCTATGAAATACAGGTGGATCCCGGTAAATTATACAATCTCGGTATCACGCCTCTGGATGTGTTCAACGCCGTTCAAAAAAGCAATATCAATATCGGCGGTGATGTGATCATACAGAACAACCAGGCCTATGTAGTAAGAGGTATTGGGTTGCTCGACAATATCAACGAGATCAAGAACATCATCGTTGAAACCAATAATGGAGTACCCGTATTGGTGAAGGATGTAGCTACTGTGGAGATATCCAATATGCCCCGCCTGGGACACGTGAGCCGTTCCGACGCTATTGTTGATTCGGCCGGTCACCGCACCAGTACCGATGAGGCCGATGTGGTAGAAGCCATTATCCTGATGCGCAAAGGAGAGAATCCTTCGAAAGTAGTAGATGCGGTGAAAGAGCAGATCAAAAAACTGAATACTACTGTATTGCCGCAGGATACGAAAATTGTTCCCTATTACGATCGTGCCGACCTGATCTCCTATGCCACGCATACAGTATTGCACAACCTTACAGAAGGTATACTGCTGGTTACCCTGTTGGTGTCGTTGTTCATGTTCAACTGGCGTACCACATTGATCGTATCGATCATCATTCCTATGGCCTTGCTGTTTGCCTTTATCTGCCTGCGGTTGATGGGGATGAGCGCCAACCTCCTGTCGCTCGGCGCTGTGGACTTTGGTATCATCATCGACGGTGCGGTGGTGATGGTGGAAGGCATGTTCGTGATACTCGATCATAAAGCGCGGGACATGGGCATGGAACGTTTCAATAAGATCACCAAAATGGGCATCATCAAAAACAGCGGCGGACAACTGGCCAAAGCTATTTTCTATGCCAAAGTGATTATCATCACAGGGCTCCTACCCATTTTCGCTTTCCAGAAAGTAGAGGGTAAGATGTTCTCACCCCTGGCCTATACCCTTGGCTTCGCTTTGTTGGGTGCGCTGATCACCACGCTTACACTGGTGCCGGTGCTCATCAATATGCTGCTGCGCAAGAACGTGCACGAAAAACACAATCCCATCGTGCATCATCTCACCGGCTTCATGCTGAATGGTTTTGCACTGGCATTCAAGAGAAGAAAACTGGTCATTCCGCTGGCTTTTTTAGTGATGTGTTTCGGCCTCTATTCTTTCAGACACCTGGGTACTGAATTCCTTCCCGAGCTGAACGAAGGATCGATCTGGCTCAGGGTGCAGTTACCTTATAGTGTATCGCTCGACAAATCGGTAGAAATATCCAAACAGGTTAGGGATATATTGATATCATTCCCGCAGGTGAAACACGCTGTATCGCAAACGGGCCGTCCGGATGATGGCACCGATGTAACCGGGTTTTACAACAATGAATTCGATGTGATATTGTATCCCAGCGAAGACTGGAAGCCGAAAATTTCCAAAGAAGAATTGATAGACCAGATGAATGCCAAACTATCGGTGATCCCAGGAGTCAACCTCAACTTCTCGCAACCCATCATGGATAATGTGGAAGAAGCGGTATCGGGTGTAAAAGGTTCTATCTGTGTGAAGGTATATGGCGATTCATTGGATTATATGGAGGGAAAGATCAACGATGTGTACAATATCTTAAAGAAAGTAAAAGGTATTGAAGACCTCGGCGTTATCCGTAACATTGGCCAGCCGGAGCTGGACATCAACCTCGATCAACAGAAGATGGCGCTCTATGGTGTGGCTACGGCCGATGCCAACGCCGTCATTGCCATGGCCATCGGCGGACAAACCGCTTCTACTCTTTATGAAGGCATCAAAACCTTTGATATCCGTTTACGCCTGCCGGAAGCATTCAGGAAAACACCGGATGATATCGGCAACCTGTTGGTGCCTACGCAATCGGGCTCCAAAGTGCCGATCAAAGAGATCGCCTCCATCTCAGAAAAAACCGGCCCCTGCCTGATCTTCCGCGACGACAACGAACGCTATTCTGCGCTCAAGTTCTCTATACGCGGAAGAGATATGGGAAGCACCATTGCCGAAAGCCAGGAAAAAGTGAACGCCAAAGTGCAGGTGAAAAGAGGTTATCGCATGGCATGGCAGGGTGATTTTGAGAACGAACAGCGTGCTTCAAAAAGACTGGCCATGGTAGTGCCCATCAGCCTGTTGCTGATATTCCTTCTACTGTTTACCATGTTCGGGAATTTCAAAGACGCGGGTCTGGTCTTCCTCAACGTACCCTTTGCGATTGTGGGAGGTATATTCGCCCTGCACCTTACGAATACGAACTTCAGTATCTCGGCAGGTATCGGTTTCATTGCCCTGTTCGGTATTTGTATACAGGATGGTGTGTTGCTGATCACGGTATTCAAACAGAACCTCGATCACATCAAAGGGCAAACGGCATCGCTGTACAATGCTATTAAGCTGGGAGTGAATTCGCGGATACGACCTGTAATGATGACGGCACTGATGGCGGCGATCGGTCTCTTCCCTGCCGCCATTTCTCATGGCATCGGTTCGGAAAGCTCCAGGCCCCTGGCCAGAGTGGTGATCGGAGGTATTCTCTGCGCCATGATCTTCTCACTGTGGGTATTCCCGCTGATCTTCAGATTGGCCTACAAAAATGTAGACACCAAACATGTGGATCCTGCAGAAACTGCAAATGGAACAACCCCTATAAATTAATCCTCATCCCCATGTTGAAACATGGGGCAAAGTTAGGAGGATGTTTTTAATAAAAAAAGGAGGCCAGTCGCCTCCTTTTTTTATTTCATTAAGAAAGGATTATACTGCGAAGGAAGTGCCGCAGCCACAGGTTTTGCTGGCATTGGGATTGCTGAAAGTGAATCCTCGGCTGTTGAGTCCGCCTTGCCAGTCCACCTCCATTCCGTGCAGGTACAACTGGTGACTCTTGTTCATGATGCAGGGAATGCCTCCGAGTTCAAATGACATATCACTGGCATCGGGGTGGTCAAAACCCAGCACATAAGTCATGCCACTGCAGCCGCCGCCTTTTACGCCAATACGCAATTGTTGGCTGTGGTCAAACCCGGCTTCTCCCATTAAACGTTTCAATTCTTCAATGGCGCCTTCTGTTAAGGTCACCGGAGGTATTGTTGCTATCGTTTCCATACTCATCTTTTGTATATGCAAATATACGAAACCTTCTATTCTCCAACTACCACCATACAACCTTACTTTTGCCAAAAACAACCGATGCTCGATACCACCATCCTTTTTACCGTGATCATCGCCCTCATGATCGCTGCATTCCTGGCCTGGCTGTTCTACCTGCAACGAAAGAACAAAAGAGAAGAGCTGAAAAATAAATCCAACAGCAGTTCCCTGCCCTTGCAGGCTTATGAACGCCTGACCCTGCTGGTTGACCGTATTGCCATTCCCAACCTGGTGAGCCGTACCAATACCGGCGGACTTACCGCGCAGGAAATGCAACTGATACTGATTAAAACCATTCGTGATGAATTTGATTATAATGTAACGCAACAGATTTACGTGAGCCGGGAAGCATGGAATGCGGTGAAGCAATTAAAAGAAAAGAACCTGCTGCTCATCAACCAGGTGGCCAATGCGCTTCCTGCCAACGCTACGGGACAGGAACTGAACCGGTCATTGTTGCAATACCTGATGCAAGACCCTAAAGCAGATTTTCACGAGATCGTAAGCGAAGCGCTGAGTTATGAAGCCAAAAAGTTGTTATGAGTGAAAAAAAATTAACCACCGATAGCGGCATAGCCATACAGAAAGTCTATTACCCTTCTGATGTGCCGCAGGGAGAAGCGAATGAGCATCCTGGTGAGTATCCTTATACCCGCGGCGTGAAGGCCGATATGTACCGGGGCAAGCTGTGGACCATGCGACAGTATGCAGGTTTTTCCACCGCTGAAGAAAGTAATAAAAGATATCATTACTTGTTGTCACAAGGTGTGATGGGATTAAGCGTTGCTTTTGATCTCCCCACACAGATCGGGTACGACAGTGATCATCCGCTTGCCGAAGGCGAAGTAGGGAAAGTGGGTGTTGCCATCGACAGCCTGGAAGACATGGAAACTTTGTTCAAAGGTATCCGGCTGGAAGATGTGAGTACTTCCATGACCATCAATGCCACCGGTTTTATATTGCTGGCATTTTATGTTGCACTCGCTAAAAAACAGGGAGCCGATCTGAAAAAGATCACCGGCACCATCCAGAATGATATCCTGAAAGAGTATGCAGCCAGGGGCACTTATATCTACCCGCCCCAACCATCCATGCGCATCATCACCGATATTTTTGAATGGTGCAGCCGGGAACTGCCCCGCTGGAATACCATCTCCATATCAGGTTATCATATCAGGGAAGCCGGGAGTACCGCCGTTCAGGAGATCGCTTTTACCCTCAGCAATGGTAAAGCTTATGTTCAGGCAGCACTTGAAAAAGGACTGGATATCAATGTATTTGGAAAACGATTGTCTTTCTTCTTCAATGCCCATAACCACTTGTTCGAGGAAGTGGCCAAATTCAGGGCTGCCCGCAGGATGTGGGCGAAAATGATAAAAGAACTCGGCGCTACCGATGAAAAAGCCATGATGCTCCGCTTCCATACCCAAACCGGCGGCGCTACCCTAACAGCCCAGCAGCCTCTCAACAACATCAGCCGGGTAACCATACAAACCCTGGCAGCTGTATTGGGTGGTACACAAAGTCTGCATACAAACGGGTACGACGAAGCTCTCAGCCTCCCTACCGAAGAAGCGGCCCGCATTGCGTTGCGAACACAGCAGATCGTTGCGTTTGAAAGCGGCGCTCCTGATACGGTGGATCCGCTGGCCGGCAGTTATTTTATGGAATCACTTACAGCAGAAGTAGAAGCCAAAGCCTGGGAATTGGTGCACAAGATCGATGCGCTCGGCGGAAGCGTGCACGCCATTGAACAGGGATTCATGCAGGATGAGATTGCGCGAAGCGCTTATGAATACCAGCGGCATATTGAAAGCGGCGAAAAGATCATTGTAGGTGTAAACAAATTCACTGTTGATAAAGAAGAACCCGTTCCCGGTTTCAAGATCGACGATACCATTCGCACTGTTCAGACAGAAAAACTGAAACGTTTAAAAGCAAAGCGGGATAACGAAAAAGTACAGGCCTGCCTGGCCAACATCCATACGGCTGCCCATGGCAACGATAACCTGCTGCCATGGGTAATTGAAGCCGTAGAACAAGATTGTACGCTGGGCGAAATTGCAGACACCCTGCGTAAGGTCTTTGGAGAGTATAAATAATATCAGCTGAGTACCACGATCAATGCATAGATCACGCCGGGGATCCAGAACAGCAAAGTAAGCACCAGGCTTAACCAGAATTTGCCGTTGATAACCCCTTCTTTCAGGTAAACAGCCAATGGAGGCAACAATACAGCCAGGATGGCAAGCAACACTGTATTCGTGCTGGGTTCCCCGCTCGCCTTTTTAGCTGCTTTGTATTCCTTGATCATCATTTTGGCTTCGGCTACACGCGCCTTTCTGTCAACCCTTGATAAACTTTTGAATTCACGGATCGCATCGGTAACGACCACATCGTTGAACTTGATTTCTTTGTCGGGAGCAGCAGCAGCGTCCTTTGTTGTTTTTTCCGGATCCGTTGTAGCTACAACAGCGGCAGCATAACTGCTGGTAAGACCTAATTGAGCAATAAGAAATGTGCAGAGGAGCATTCTTTTCATAAGATTGGTTTTAGAGATGCTAAATAAAGCTTCACTAATATAAGCAAAACCCATGATATTCAAAATGAATTCTGATTATATTAGTGTTACATTCATCTTTTATTATCAGACCCCCATAAAATGTTCCGCATGAGAAAAAAGACCTTGGTTATTTTCCTGTTTTTTGCATCTGCCGTTTCTGCGCAACAGATGCCCGCGAATTACTCCAAATTAGTGACAGATGTGACGCCTAAAGTTGTTGAATGGCGCCGTTATTTTCATGAACATCCCGAATTATCCAACCGGGAAGTCAATACAGGTGCCTATATAGCCAGTTATTTAAAATCGTTGGGATTGGAAGTGAAGTCCCCTATTGCCCGTACCGGCGTAGTAGCTGTTTTAAAAGGCGGCCGCCCGGGTCCGGTGGTGGCATTGCGCGCCGATATTGATGCCTTGCCGGTAACAGAACGTACTCCTGTTCCGTTTGCTTCCAAAGTAACCGAATCTTACGGCGGACAAACCGTAGGCGTTATGCATGCGTGCGGTCATGATTCACATATTGCTATGCTGATGGGTACTGCTACCGTTCTGAAACAAATGCAGCAACAGGTACCGGGCACCGTGGTATTCCTGTTCCAGCCTGCCGAAGAAGGCGGTGCACCTCTGATGATCAAAGAAGGGGCGCTGGACAATCCCAAAGTAGAAGCGGTATTCGGATTACACATCGCTGCCAGCATACCCGTAGGAGAAATATGGTATAAATCCGGCGCTTTCATGGCTTCCTCAGACTGGTTTACCATCAAAGTGAAAGGCCGTGGTGCGCATGGCTCTGCACCCTGGATGGGCATTGATCCAATTACCACTGCTGCTCAGATCATCGAAGGCCTGCAGCATATTGTGAGCCGCGAGTCAGATATTACAAAGGCGCCCGTTGTGGTCAGCGTAGGCGCTATTCATTCAGGAGTGCGCAGCAACATCATTCCTGAAACATGTGAAATGATCGGCACCATTCGTACGCTCGACAGCAAAATGCAGAAAGAAGTGCATGAACGTATTAAAAACACGGCAGAACATATTGCCGCCAGTTGTGGCGCTACCGCTGAAGTAAGCATCGAAACGAAAACACTGGTTACTTATAACGATCCTGCATTGGTGAAGAAAACCCTTTCTTCTTTGGTAACTGCTGCCGGTGCAGATAAAACAAAAGAAATGAACTGGATCACCGGCTCTGAAGATTTTTCCTATTACGGAGAGAAAGTACCTTCTTTCTTTTTCGACCTGGGTGCATTGCCCAAAGGCAAGGATCCGAAAACAGCGCCTTCACATCATACAGCCGATTTCTATATCGATGAAAGCGGTTTTGATGTAGGCGTAAAAGCATTCTGCCAATTGGTTTTCGATTACGCCAAAACAAAATAACTGCATCAACGGGCGCCGAATAACAGACTGCCGATCCTCACCAGTGTACTGCCTTCTTCGATGGCAATGGTATAATCACTGCTCATGCCCATGCTCAATACCGACCAGGGCTGTTGTGTATTTTTATACTGATCGAACAAAGATTTGAGGGCGTGGAATTCTTCACGCAATTTGGAGGTATCGTTGCTGAAGCTGGCCATGCCCATCAATCCTTTTACCTGTACGTGTTGCAAGGTATCCAATGCAGCTACTACTACGCTTAGTTCCTGTTCATCGAGTCCGAACTTGGTTTCTTCCTGTGCAATATGCACTTGCAATAAACAATTGATCTTTCTATTGCATTTGACGGCCTGCTTATCGATCTCTTTGAGCAGCTTAAAACTATCTACGCCATGTATGAGGTGCACAAAGGGCGCTATGTATTTTACTTTATTGCTTTGCAGGTGGCCAATGAAATGCCAGCGGATGTCTTTAGGCAGTATCGCTTCTTTCTCAGTCAGTTCCTGCACATAATTTTCACCGAAATCACGTTGTCCCAAATCGTACAGCGTTTGAATATCGGCTGCGGGCTTGGTCTTGCTCACTGCTACCAGTGTAGTATGACTGGATGACAGGGTTCGTAAAACGGATTGGTATTGGGCAATATCCACCGGCATGAAAGGGTATGGTTTACTGCAAATGTAAGTGCATCCGTTTTCTCCATACCAGGTTTTCCAATAACAGCAGGTTATTATAAGCCGGACAATAATAATAGAACCGGGTAATACCGGAAGCGCCAGCCCAACGTTTCAATGGATCGGGAAACATCGAAGCGATGTTAGCGATGAAGAAAGAAAAAGATTCATCTTCTGCCAGTTCGTTCAGCGTTCCATTGAGCGGCAATGTTATTTCGGGAGGCTGCACGCCCCAGCGCATCAGGGCCGTACTCAATAATATTTGTTCAAGAAACTGTTGATTCGTTGCCAGTTCTTTCTGTGCATCAGCAACCAGTTGAGGTTTGTAATGTTCCAATGCAGGTATGGGTTTTACCGACATCAACCGTGACAGGTGATACAGGATGATTGAACTTTTGCGGTAATGCGGAGATACATACGAAGCCGCATCGAGGTGACGGCGTTCTTTCAGTACGCGAACGATCAGATCGAGGCTGGCAGAATCGGCCGCTGTCCATGAGATGTTGTACGATTGCATCATATACAGCACATTCGACAATACGCAGATGTCAAAATCCACCGGCATTTTCTTGCCAAACCAGGTAGAATAGGCGCCCATATTCCTGTATGCTTTGAATGTATTCTTCACCTTGCCGGCATCGTTGTTCGTGAACGACTGCATCAATTGGTGTACCTGCTTAACGGTTGAATCGGCAGCGCCCATGGCCAGGAGAATAATCCCGGTATCGTCAAGATCATCGGGCAATGCCTGGCTTTTATTGAAGTGATTGATCCATCCCGAATAAGGAAAAATGGCAGGCGTATCTGTAGGCCAGAAATTATAAGTAGGTCTTCCACTGCGGTTGCGGAATTTGGCATAAGCCGGTATGGTGCGATCAATGATGCGACCGGCAATCCTTTGTTGCGTTGTATCCAACCATGGTTTTATGTCGCGCAGTGTCATGGCGATGAGCCCGGTAAAAAAAGGATTCACATCGGCCTTATACCTGTCTTTATTCCATGCATACAAACGGTAAGAAGGAAAAGATCCGCCAGGAAATATGCCATTCTCTTTCACCTGCAACTGCTCTATGCGTTGCAGCAGCTTTTGTACAAAGAGACTATCCTGCCCTGCTGCAATTGCTTGCAAAAACATGCAGCAGCACACTATCAATGGCCATCGATACATGACGCAATAATAACAAATACTGTTCGATCGTCATCCAGTCCCCTTGAACGTCATCCCGAGCGCAGCCGAGGGATCTGCACGAATGCTCAGCAGGTCCTTCGACTCGCTTCGCTCGCTCAGGATGACGATATAAGAAGCGACGATTGATTATTTGAGTATGCTGCGACTGATCACAATGCGTTGTACCTCGCTGGTACCTTCATATATCTGCGTGATTTTGGCATCGCGCATGAGGCGCTCTACATGGTATTCTTTTACGAAACCGTATCCGCCGTGTATCTGTACCGCTTCAGTGGCTGTCCACATAGCCGTTTCACTCGCATACACTTTGGCCATAGATGAACTTAAGCTGTAGTCGAGGTTCTGGTCTTTTTCCCACGCGGCTTTCAAACACAACAGCCTGGCGGCTTCTATGCGTGTGGCCATATCGGCCAGCTTGAACTGGATGGCCTGGTGATGCATGATCTCTTTACCGAAAGCTTTTCGTTGTTTACTATAAGCCAATGCTAATTCATAGGCGCCGCTGGCAATGCCCAATGCTTGTGAAGCGATGCCGATTCGTCCGCCGGCCAGTGTTTTCATGGCAAAAGTGAATCCGAATCCGTTCGCTCCTATCCTGTTCTCTTTGGGCACTTTTACATCGGTAAGCAATATGGTATGGGTGTCGCTGCCGCGGATACCCAATTTGTTTTCTTTGGCGGCCACCGTTACGCCCGGCCATTTTTTTTCTACGATGAAAGCATCGATGCCTTTGCTTCCTTTCGATGCATCGGTTTGTGCCATCACCAGGTACACAGATGCGGAATATCCATTGGTGATCCAGTTCTTGGTTCCACTCAACAGGTAATGATCGCCTTTGTCTTCTGCAATGGTACGCTGACTGGTGGCATCACTTCCGGCTTCCGGCTCGCTCAGCAGGAAAGCGCCGATGTATAATTCACCATCCTTACGGCCCTGCGCAAGCGGTGTGAGGTATTTTTGTTTCTGTTCTTCGGTACCGTATGCTTCTAGTCCCCAGCATACCAGGCTGTTGTTCACGCTCATGCAAACACTCACGCTGGCATCTACCTTGCTGATCTCTTCCATGGCCAGCACATAACTCACCGTATCCATACCGGCGCCGCCATACTGCGGATCTACCATCATACCCATAAAACCCAGTTCGGCCAGTTTTAAAACCTGCTCACGGGGAAATTGTTGTTTTTCATCCCTTTCAATAACGCCAGGCAAACATTCGGTCCTTGCAAAATCGCGGGCCGCTTTCTGGATCATCAGGTGTTCTTCACTTAACTGGAATTGCATGGTTTTCATTTGAGGGCCCAAAAATAAGGATTGACGCTCACAAACCTAACAATTGTTAGCATGAGTGCTACATATATTTTTTTTCCAGGTTGTATAAGACGCTTTTGTCTTTATCGTTCATCGTTTTAGTGGTATCCTGCAGGAAATGCCGTTTGAAAGCCTGTATGGCTGCGGAAGTGTCCCTTATATCATAACCAATGATACGCAGCGCCCCGATATGGTTGAAGTCGGCCGGCGCAGGCACGAGCGCCTCATCCTGCCACAATCCGAAACCTTGTTCAGCCAGTTTTTTCCAGGGAAAACGGTAATTGGGATCGTTCTTACGCGTGGGCGCAATATCACCATGACCAATGAAGTTGGCGGTAGGGATACCATAATTCTTTTTGAGACGGGAAAGCAAACTGAGCAGGCTGTTGATCTGTAAACTGTCGAAGGGCTCAAAGCCGTTGTTATCGAGTTCAATACCAATAGAAGCTGAATTGATATCACTGTAATTGCCCCATTTACTAATGCCTGCATGCCAGGCACGCAGGTAATCATTGAGCATGTGGTGGATGGTTCCGTCTTTGCAGATCACATAGTGTGCGCTGACAGCCGTACGGGGTAACGTAAAGGTTCGCAATGTTTGCTGACAGGAATTTTGTGCGGTATGATGGATGATTACAAAACCCGGCTTGCGCATATTGAAATTGGTGGTACCTACCCAGAACGGTGGCACACGCATGGAATCGGAAAAAGCCGTTTCAACCGGCATCGCGTTCAGGGTACTGGCATAATCTTTTGATTGTTGCCTGTACGACCTGTTGGTAGTAGCATAAGGATTGCGCGAACAGGCAACAACAAAAACGAGTAAAAAGTAAAGAGTGATAGATTTCGGTATCAGTTTCATAATCAAAACATGTATTAAAATGAAAAGTACTGATATCTTTGAAACAAAATGCATACCATGTCATTGCAATTGGGAAGAACCGTATTTGGAGATCCTGCCAACAAAGGCCGGGTATTGTCGCGTGAAGACGCATTGGAACTGTTCAATAGTTGGGTACTGAACCCAAAATTGAAACTGCACATGTTACAGGTAGCCGCATTGATGCGTAGCTGGGCAGCCGAAAAAGAGCAGCTCGATGAAGCGGGTCAATGGCGTTGGGAACTGGCAGGATTATTGCATGATGCTGACTGGGACCAGTGGCCCGATCTGCACTGTAAAAAAATCATCGAAGAACTGGAACAACGCCAGATAGATCCTGAAATCATAAGGGCTATTGCTTCTCATGGTCACCTGCATTTCGGGGTGATACCCGAAACACAGATGGATAAGTTATTGTATGCATTCGATGAGTTACCAGGGTTGATACATGCCTATTCATTGATGCGTCCCGGCGGTTACGAGGGTATGGATCTGAAAGGTGTTAAAAAAAGACTCAAAGAAAAATCTTTCGCGGCAAATGTATCCAGGGAAGATATTGCAGACGCCTGCGAAAGGGCCGCTATACAGCTCGATGATTTGATCCAATTCATTATACCCCGCCAGGCTTTGGTAGCCGAAAAATAAAATTACCGCCAGGAAGCAACCGGTTGCTTATGAGGATCGTATATCCTTAAAACCTTTCTTATGGACAGAAGAAAATTCATTGGCGATCTTGGCTCTCCGGTATTGGCTGTTTGTGCAGTATGTTTGGGCGCTTGCAGTAAAGGCGGTAATTCCCCCTCCAACGGCAATCCAGGTGGTGGCGGTGGTGTTAACTTTGCTGTCAACCTTAATTCGCAACTGCCGAATGTGGGTGATTCACTGGTACAGAGTGGTGTAATTGTAGCAAGAGTAGCTGCTGGAAATGCTGTTTCTTCTTTCGCAGCCGTGCAGGTTGCCTGTACACACCAGGGCAATCCTATCAATTATAGCAGCAACGGAAACAAGTTTGTTTGTCCAACCCATGGATCCCAGTTCAACACTAATGGCAGTGTCATCAATGGCCCTTCAACCGGTGGAACCATCACCGCCCTTAAAGTGTATAATATAGCCATTAGCGGCTCTACTATGACAATCACAGGATAATTTTTCAATTCGGCAATTCGACAATTTGCTAATTCGACAATTAAATAATGATTGAGGGGATGTTAAATTATTAATTCCCCCATTAACGTTTCGTCTTAATTAGAACATTTTCAACTGGTTATCATTTTGCTCTTTGAAATTTTGTAGTATGGGTTTAGCGAATAGTTCATGTAAAGGCACCTTATCAAAGATGCAGATACTGA
>Ga0114932_10003369_pt1 | contig 15731 bp, 14 predicted proteins | sample 2SBtaG_2_FD_87286 | JGI IMG/M metagenome (GOLD analysis project Ga0114932, IMG submission 87286) | Deep subsurface microbial communities from Kolumbo volcano to uncover new lineages of life (NeLLi) - 2SBTROV12_ACTIVE470 metaG | ecosystem: Environmental > Aquatic > Marine > Volcanic ...
ACGAAAGAATCCTCTACTCTCAAATCCTATTTGAAGTTTGTCTTTTAACTGATTACCGAATTCAGTTCCTTGTTCAATAAAATTGGTTCCTTTCCCTACCATATAATTAACCATGATGTCAGAAATAATATTTGCCATCTCCCTTTGCTCGTAAGCATCAATAGGGAGTGTGGTAATTGAATTCATCCAACTATCTCCTCGGCCGGGATGGACTGTGATGTGTCCTAATTCGTGTCCGATAACAAAAGCCGTTCCTGCGGCTACCATATCGCTTTGGAATCCGTGGTAGTTTTCGGGAATACACATGGCTACATAATTAGTTCCCATGAATACTTTACGGCTATCGGTAGCGGCTCCATGAATATTTCCTCTTTGAATAATGAGGGGAACATTGGGTGTGCCGACTAAGTTAGCAATTTGACTAAACAAATCTTGGAAACTTTTAGTCAGGTGAATATCACCATCTCTGTAAATCTCACCGGGCATACTTATTAATGGCCTTATCTGCTATTTAAGATTGTCGTGGTTGTAATGCATCGCCTATAACACCTAAATAGTATTCTCTATCTGGTTTCGTCATATTACCTGCGTCAAAGACCGTTTGCTCTCCAGTGTAAGAATCTTGCGTGTAGGGTCGGGTGTCATTCATAGGTAATAGATTAACAGTTCCAACTGTTTCCTCTTGTTCTCTGGTAGTGACTCCTCCTTCGGGTTCCATACCATATTCTCCCAGATTTGATGTGACGGTTGCCGAGAAAACGAATGTTTGATAAGTGCCAGTTCCATCTATGCTTTCTACTTGCCCTAATGAACAAACGTTGAGCCATAATCTTAGGTAATCATTTTCTCTGTTTCGCCATAGGTTAGCATCATATTCGTTGGTCCGAATTGGGGTGGTGACTTCACGGCGTTGGCCTACGTTAGATACGGTAGTCGTAGTAATCTCGCCCATGTCTAAATTGGTTATGGCTGCGTGAGGGACTGGGAAACAAGCACTAATGCCTGTGAATCCGCCATCACTTGTGTAATCAATACTGCCTGTGGCTGTTTCTCCTCCTGCATCTAAATATTCAAAGGTGACTACATCAGTATCATTTTGAGATGATTCTTTCACAGTAGCCTTAACAATATTCATGAAGTCAGTAAATTGGATGTTAGCGTTACCTGCTTCACTACTGGCGTTGAGGATAATTCTTCCAGTTCCTCCAATCTTAGGTCCAATTAGATTAATAAAACGACTCAAATTAACCATGAATCTACCATATTCTTGGGAATCTCCAGAACGAGAACTCTGTTGAATCCGTCCAATTAGTTTCAATTGCTGTCCAGAAATACCTTCATGTCCTGCATCATTACCAAACATTTGACCTGTCATGGCTAAACCTGATTGAACATTTCTAACAGAAGCCACTGGAGGCTTGCTGGAAGTAACTTGCGCCCAAGCACCCAACTTATCACCATAACTCAACATTGGTAGTATAGATTCTACTCCCAAATCAGTAAGTGTCCTGTTTTTATATGCACGAGTGTTGATAGGTCCAATTGCTGTGGCACGGCCTGTTGAAGTAGGGCTTGAGGCCATAATAGCGATTTCTTCGTCAGCCAATGACATTAGACGAGCCTTATCGTCAGAGAAAAGGTTAGGATTATTCAGAATTTCGGTCCTCACTTTGAGAACGTCATACAAACACGAATCTCCTGCGCCAGATACATTAACTGGAGTAGTAATCTTTTGAAGATAATAGGAATACATTTCTGGGTATCCTGTTTTGTTGGCTTCTGGGACATTATAACTTCTCAAAATAGTTTGTCCGTTTCTTTCGGATTCAGAAACCATAGTAGCAATGTGCCAATGGACTGGTGTAATGTTGCTCGCCAAATTGTTATCTCCTCCGCCGTAAGTGGCACTAAATACGTCTTGAAGAGCAGTTAAAATCTGACTTTCATAATCGTGAGAATAGTCTGATGATTGCAGAACACTAATACAACGTTCATAGAATGAGTCCAACATTTCTAAGAGGCTGGCTCCTTGTCCTTGTCCAATATCAATATCACGATTCAAATAACCATTAACTAAAACATCTCTCAAGAACTCTTGCTCATTGTTGTATCCTAAATCGTTAGCAACTCCTTTGGGAATACCTTTTGTATTACCTTGTGCATCTTGAAGTCCTTCACGACTTCTTCCGATACGGTGAGCGCACACATACGGGACAGCATCTACAATATCTTCTCGGCTAACATAGGATTTTCCTCTCAAGAATGCAAAGGCACGAGATAACTTACTCAATGAATTGGTAAAACGGAATCCAAGAACACGAGTGAAAATTGCTGGTAACTGCATATTTCTTGCACTATCTCCACTCCATGATTGTCCACTCTTTGCGTTAGCCGCAAATGCTTCTGTTCCTTGTTCCAAAACTGGAGAGGAAGTTCCATCTTCCGATGAAGTGGTGTTAGTTGTAGTAGAATAATCTACCAAAGGTGATTCGTGAGGATTCACAGTCCATGGTGCGGTAGGGTTATCTCCTACTGATACCACATTCTTACGAACTCGGTATGCTTGCGAAAAGAGAACTGAAATGGATGCAATATCTCTGAATCCATCGTATGCTCCACCGGGTTGGGTCATCTGAATGCCTGACTCATTATCTGATATGTAATCCCAAATTGCTCTTAGATTACAAAATCGTAGAGGTTGGACGGTATCAGTGCGAGTGAATGACTTAACTAATTCAAGAACTGGTTTTCCTCCTCCCTTGCCAGATAGAATGTTGTATCTTCCTCCTAATGATACCGACTTAAACAATAATTCCATATCAATACGGTCTGTGAAAGCAAGGTCGTTTCCTTTTTGGTGAGGGTTAGTATCCATCCATGCTACAAAGTTCGGGGAATCAAACTCTTTTCCACGATATTCTACCTTCTTTTCAGCAATCAAACCAAGAATTGCGTCTTCCATACCTGCTTTAGAACGGTTGGCTTCGTTAAAGAACTTAACTGGTTGTGTAACAATTGGTCGTGGTGTCGGTTCAAAATCAAAAGTGCTAACTTGCGCTCCCTTGGCTGGGTCATATCCCGCAGTTTCACGGATTTCCATACCATATAGAACTTCGTCTGCTCTCTTTTCATAATCTACCTTAGCAATACCAATTTCAGCAATCATTTCTTGAGAAATGCTGCCCCACTTTTCTTCACCGGGCTTTGCACGGCTATCATAACAAGTTTCATGAATAAATTCTCTCAACCAATAGCCTTCATTACGGCCTGTGTCAGTGTAGAGTCCATCCAATCCAGACTCATCTAAGTATGAAGAGATAATAGTGGTAGCGTTTTGATTAGAAATATCTGTAATATCTACTAACAATTTTCCAATACGAGCCTTATCCATATCTGGATTTGCCAATTGCATAACTATGGACTTTTTATCATCGCCTGTTCCTGCGGATATTGTTAATGAGGAACTAAAATCAACTGCTCCATCTTTATCCAAAATCTTGATAGGTTTTACAATTCTTTTAGATGCAACACCTGAAGGGATTACTGGAATTCCATTCTCCATAGCGGGCCATGTGGCTCCATCATTTACATCAAAGTTGTATGGGACATCCGCATAATAATGTTGAAGTAGCAAATTTCTAAATGCTTCAGGCTGAAGTGCAACCTTCTTTCTTCCGTCATTATGCATTGGTTGTAAGAAGCGGAAATCAAACAAGTATGAACCACTTGGTTTAACATAGGAACGTTTGCTTCCGTCTGCGCCTACATAAGCATAGGTATTGCCTATCTTCTTTGGTCGGTTCCAAGTGCTGAAACGCCAATCTTCCCACAGTGCCTTGATTTCAGGACGAGAAATATTTCCATAAATAATGTTGTATTGTTGTCCTGTTGGGAAAATCATAGGCGAATGGATATTAGTTGAAGCCGTGTTGTTAGTGTAAATCTTATCTTCTTCTCCTGCGCTTAATTGGTAATCTTTATCTACGCACATACGTTGAATAGTATTGAATCCATAAGAGTTGGATAAGAGGGTAGCGGCACACTCAATTACAGTAGTTTTACCAGTTCCGGGAACTCCAGAAAGACGGCAAGTAGAATCTTTCATCATCCATGCGGCCATGAATGCTTCTAAATGTCGGTAGTCATCAAAAGCGAAAACATTTCCAAGTGATAGCATTAGAGAACGAATATGTTGAAGTTGAGCATTAAGTTGCCCTCTGCGTTCTGTTGCTGCAAATGTGGAGATGAAATTTTCTAAATGAGGTGTCAGGGCTTGTCCCATAGATGATGGACTCCACTGGTTAGAACCCTCTACATCGGTAGAAAGATTAGACCTTTGTAAAATTTGTCCAAATTTCAAACCTGTTTCTCCGATTCTTTGAGTTAGATTGTCAGTAGTGGCAATTCCCATCTCCTGCACTACTTGGTTAGTGATGTTAATTCCTTGTTCATCATAGAATAAAATATATGAGGGGTTATCATCTTTATCATTTTGAACTTCAATATGTCCAATAGTTGGTAAATCACCAATAGTTATTTGGTCGGATAACTCTTGACCTCGGTTGGCGTAAATGGTTTCTAAATCGTTGAACGCTTCAGGTCCAATCAAAGATTCCAAACGGGAACCTACATCAGTCAGAGATGCGGCGGATGGAGGGACGGTATCTCCCTGAACATCTTGATTTTTCTCGTTCCATTCTTCGGTCACTTCTTGAATAACTGCCATGTTTTCTGGCGAGCCAATCTCTGCGCTGGGAATATCTTCATCATTGAATATATTATCGTCTGAATCCATAAAATCATCTGCTTCATCTACCATTTTATTCACCTCTCCTTGGAATTGTCAAATCAATTCTAACTAATACTGATTGGTCGTCATCATTAGTAGCCACTACATAATAAACTTGTTCGCTGCCCATCAACCATGCAAGTGAATTGGTTACAATTGCGTCATCTTCAGTGATGGTAAATGCTGGCGATTGCTTGGCTGTTCTCCTTACGTTCTCCATTCGGCGGAAGGATTCTAATTGTGGGGCATCATGAATAACTATTTGTGGGTCAGGTGGGGCAAGTTGTCCTCCCTCCACAGTTCCACCTACGGTTTCACCATTAATGTCTAAAGCGTAGAAGTCTGATTCTGCATCAGGAATGGTAACGAAGTTTATGCTTCGGGTTTCTTCTCCTTCCTCATCAATATCAACATCTTCAATTGCCAGACGGATTGCAGGAACTACCATAGTGTCTTCTTTCATAGTAACTGAACTCTTATCATAGGTAATGTATTGAATACTACCTGCTACTCGGTCTGCATTGGTGATGATTGGAACATCTTCTCCCTCATAACCGATAATAAATGATAAGTATTTTTCGTCACCCGGCAACATAAATTCCTGCTTGGATGCATAAGTTGGGAAATAATCAGAGGATTTTGCGTCTAAACAAACGAACTCAACATATCTATCCCATACACCATCGGTGGGTGCGATAACTCCAATCTCTCCAGTTTCTGTCGGGATTGCGCCTTCTTCAACATCCTCAATAATCAATTTCAGAGATTTAGGTTGAAGGTATTCAGGGTTGGTTTCTTCATAGAGTTTAATATCTGCACTAATGGTGACTTCGGGTTTGAAGTTAAAGATGATGTTATTTCCGCCAGAAATGGGTCCCATAATATCGTCAGCACCTCCTGATGAAGTCCAGTTCTTCCAATACGCCGCAGCGTTAGTCATGTCAGGATTCCCATAAAATCTGGAAATCTGCGTCTGGATTGCTGATGTTATTTGGGCAGATTGTGAGAGTGAAACTTCTCCGTTGTAATCTCCTCCCTTGCCTGAATTATTCAAATCAGACCAAGTAAGTGTATCAGAGGGTTCTATGTCGTCACCTACATTGAGTAATCCTGCAAAACCTTTTACGCCATGTCCATAAATGACTACTTTTCCATTCGCAGCAGCAGGTTGGGCCATACCGCCTAACAAATTGTAGCCATCTTTGGAACGGTTAAACTGGAAACCTTCTTTGCATTTTCCATTCGTTACAACCAATTCCATAGTTTTTCCTTCTTGGCGAAGGGTAATTTTGAATCCAGATACAGCATCTTCAGTGCCAATATTGGGTTCATTCCAAAAGAGTTTAACATCAGACACTCGTGCGGGTGATGTAAAATTACCGATAGTAACAGGCCACATTTGTCCCTCATAAGTTGCATCTCCGAGAACTCGGAAATAAGCATCAGAACCCTTTTTGAAAGAGAATTGAATTTCTGGTGTAGCGAACCACTTTGCGTCACCGTCAATCTCTTCAGCAGGAGTATTTTCATCTTCAACATCCTCATCCATATCAGAAAAGAAATCATCAGCACTTACAGGTGCCGTAGAGCCTCCTGAAATTAGTGATGAAATGGGTTGCATAGACTCATCGTGGCGAGATGCTGTAAAATTAACTAATACCTCTCCAGCAAAATCATAAGCAGGGTTTTCTCCTGATACTTTCTTTTGTCGTTCCCACTCTCTTTTAGAAAGAGCAACTTCTTCTTCGGCTGTTGGTGGAACTATGGTGGGGAAGCGAGTGTTTTCTAATGTGGCAGGGTTTTTAATTTTTGCTCCGGGTGTTGGGGCAGAAGGGACGAACACCTCTACTGGCTCACTTGTTTCAGGCGGGGTTATTGGTATGGTATTCATTCCATCCATCATACCACTGCTTTCTTCAATCTCTACCATGTCGGCAAAAGTAGGTGCATCTGCCGCATTAAATGTATAGGTAGATGGTTCTACATCAAATTGGGCAAGATATTCTGATGCGTCTGAAGCAACTGCATTCACTCTATTTACATAATTTGGGTGAAGGTCCTGCCCATTGGCTAATCTCAAAATGTTTCTAAACATCCAACCATTATAGTTGAATTGAGGGGCTTTGATTGTTCTAACAGGCATTGTAACGCCCGAAGCATCTGTCTTGGTTCCTCTTCCTTGTTCTTTGGATGTCTGATTTTTCTTAATCTTTCTTCCATAGTCATACTTGGCTTCATCAGTAATCTCGGTAATTGGGGCTAAAGCAGTTGGGGCAACCTGTTTGTAGGACTTGGTAGCACTGGTGGCCTTTAATAATGGATGTGGTCTGCTGGTAGAAAGGGTGTATAATGGCTCACCATCAGCATCAGTTAAACTTCCCAACCATGTTTGGATAATTGGTTGAACAGTTTTCATAGATGCTTGGCCGAAACCCTCTAATGCTAAGTAAGCAATAATTTTAGCCTGACTGTCCGTAGAGATTTCTACCATAACAATACTAACTCTATCTTGTTATTTAAGTTTGTTGTTAGACCAAACGGCCTTCTGTTCTAAGTTGCATAATCAATTCTGCTCTCAAAAATTGGTATATTCTTTTGAACCAATTTATGTTCCTTCTGAACATCCTTGAAACTAATTCTATTTCAGGGTAGCGAGGTGCATACAATTCTATTGACTCTACAAACTCTTCAAAACCAGAGTTAGCCCACACTCTAACTCCTGCATCTGTGACGCTATTAAAAAACTCATTATTGATAATCATGGTGTCAAAGATTTCTACTGCCTCGGAGCCATCATCTGAAGGGACATAATAGGGGTTAAGGTCTATGAATTTTTCCCCCAATTCTAAATAAGATTTCAAATGAATGTTCCGAAACCATTCCAGCCAGCGAGGAATTTGTTCGGCTGTATATTTGGCCCAAACAGGATTAGTCAAAACTATTCCTCCAATTCATTTTGCTCCTCATCGGATGTTGCTTCTGATAAACGATTTCTTAATTCGTCCTTCCTTCCTGATATTTTAAGTCCTAACTTTTTTAATTCGCCTTTCAATTCACTTACTGACAAATCATCTATTTCAAAGAATGGTTCTTCAACTATTTCGGCTTCTATGACTTCTTCCTCCTCAAGAGGGGTCGTTCCAAGGTCGCCCCATTCGTCAGAAGTATTATTGATTTCTCTTAATTCACTAACTTTTTCAACAGAGGTGGGTGGAATAACTACTACTTCCTCAAAATGCTCTTCATCGTTTGCCCCTACATCAATTGGTTCGGGGAGGGTCATGTATCCTTCTGGAACTGCTGTTAAAGGCATGGCTTCATATTCATCTCCTGTCCTAAGATTGATGTATGAGTTAGATGCGGGCATGAACTTCATTTCATCTTCTTCAAACATTTCTACTTCTTCCTCATCAGATGTCATAACTTGACGCTCCTCAAATTCTTCAATTCCTTGACGAGCCATCATCTGTTCTAAAGATTCTAAGCCCTCAATAGTTGGAAGTGCGGGGACTGGTGTAGTATTAGGTTGATAATCCGAAACAGAGGTAGGTGTTTTTAATTGTTCTCCCTCAAATAATACTTTGCTCTTGTTCGCTATCTGTTTCTGTTCTTTCTTCATGGCTGCTTGAATTTCATTCATGCCTCCAAACGCTAAGTTTCCAACTGCGGTTTCATCAGTGTAATCTACACTGCTACCGCTGCCTCCTTTGTTAGTTCGCCTTTGCCTATCATTTTGGGTTACTTGGTCCATAGTCAATCCTGATTCGGCGGCCAATCTTTCTAAGCCTGTAATGGTGGGGTTGTTCTGTGGTTTGGATTCTGCAATAGAACTATACTGTTGAGAATTGGTTTCAGATACGCCTAACATTTGATTCCAATCTACGGGTCCATCAGTAAATGGATTTGATGGAATGGGCATAGGTTCTTGTGCTTCATATATTTCCTCTTCCTCTTCTTCATCATCTACGGACTCTCCTACGAATAAACTCATTGAGTCAAAATTCTGTGCTTCCTTGATTCTGTCTAAAAATGCTTCATCTTCATCGGATAATTCGTTTCGCTTGCCTTGAAAGTATTCTGTGGCCGAGCGCAAAATGGGTGCAACATCTGATACAAATCCCATAAGGTTGGCTCCTCTATTCACGGTATCATTAGTGGATAACGTTTCTCCAACTCCATACTTATCTAAGAAATTGACTAATGGGACTAATACCTTTTCGGTCATATCGTTATCTAAATTGAGTTGCTTCCCCAATGAATTCAAATCTCCATCTTCTGTTAGCATCTCTACTAACGATTTTCCCTGTGGTTTAGGTCCACGATTTTCAGAACGAACCTCTTGCTCTGGGGCGGGAGGTTGGTCCTCTTTTATCACATCATCAAATTCCGACATGGTTTCACCGAATATTCATGTGTAGGCATTGTAGTTAAATCTTCTGTTTGTTAAACATCTCAAATAATCCGCCTTTCATGGAATCTACCCAAGCCATTACGGGCGTATCTGCTGTTTTAAGTTCTCCCGACTCAATAGATTCTGCCACTTGCTTTAGAGAGCGGGCTAATAAATTTTGGACGAATTGTTGTTCAGTTTTGGCTCCTTGAGAGGCTCCCTTTATGAACTTAGAAATCTCATCAGTTAATCTGCGTAGTTCTCGTTCTTTAGCCGAGGTTTTGTATTGCATCACAGCCCAAATAAATGGTGAATTGACTACTTCTAACATTCTTTCATCCATAGTTAATTCTTTTTCCATAATATCAATTAAGGAACTGAAATCTCCCTTAAGTTGATTTTTCAATTGAGAATCTTCAATATTCAATTGCTCCATAAAGGCTTCAAAGTGTTGAGTCAAAGCCATTTGTTTTTCACGCTCTAACAAATCTCGGTATGCTCCGAGCATATCCCGCATTTTTTCTAATTCCATTCAATCTCCTCCTTATGGGGATGGCCCCATGTTGCGATTAAAGTTGGACAAAAACTCGGCATCCATGGTTCGGCGTGAGTCATAGGTTTTTACCGCTTGTTCTGCGGCTTTTTGTCTTTTTTCTTCTCTGGACTCTGCCCTCTTAATGGCGGATTCTGCTTCATTTAATTGCTTGTTAATTCTTTCTAAATCGGCGTTAATGGAATCCATCTTGTTTTTGTAGTATGCCATAGTAGCGATGCTACCGACTAATAAACCACCTACGAATCCCATGGCTAAACCAGATTTACCAACTGTGAAACCTGCTCCTGCAACTGGTTGCATGGCTTGTTTAACTTCAGTAGGTTGTGAGGGTAATGTAGTTTCAGCAGCCTTAGATTCTCCACTCTTATTCAAACCTCTGCGGCCTAATTCGGTGTGTATGGAAGTTAGGTCTGCCTTAAACTTTTGGAAATCTTCGGCAGATTGAACATCGCTTTCGGCCATAGAACCCATTAAATCCAATAAATCTCCATCCGATAGTTCATCTAAACGAATGTTTTTCTTAACTGAAACTTCTTCTGCGGCGAATACTTTAGTAGGCATTTCCCAATCTCCTGCTAAGGACATTGGTTCAACTACACAATCAGTAATTTTTCTGAATCCTCTAATGCCCTTACCACGCTGGCCTAAAATATACTTTCCAACTCCTTGCTCATGACAATAACTGACGAACTCTGGAACTGTGATTTCATCTTCGGAAGAAAATACATCACTGGTGCCGGAATTTTTCACGCCTTTGAGATACCTACGGATAAACCATACCATGTATCTTACTGTATGCTCTTGATATATGAATCTTTGTGCGTTTTCGGATATTCAGTCCGAATATTTATCCCAATATCCGATTAGGACCAAAGGGTGGCTAAGTTCTCATAACAAACATTGATGGTGTCATCGGAAGGGTCTTTTATTTCGGGCATCATCTTTTCTAAAGCACCAATGGTTTTATTAATTTGATTCCACTTCAACTCTTTTATTTTATCATAAATGCCTCTTTCTGTGGCTCGTTCATCATACCCTTTTTGCATCAAGTATTTTTCCAATGCTAAAACATCTAATCTCCAACGAATCCCTCCTCTGCGGTCTTTGGCTTGAGCGTGACGGAAACAGGGTCTGTTCCGTAGAATCCCCACAACTTCTCTGGATGTATAACGGCGGGGTTTGTAATCAACCATGTAAGATGAAATCTGGGTGGAATATCCATAACCATTGTTGGCTAACATGAAATCTACAATATCTAAGACCAATGTTTCGGTCAAAGGGAGTGGTTTTCTCTTAGCGGGTTTTGGTGGTGCATCCTGCCCAGTTTCTTCTTCGGGCATGATACCTACTCTTCCTCTTCAGCCCTTGCTTCCATCTCTGCTCTGATTTCTTCCCGAAGTTGTTCCTTAATGGCTTCTGTCTTATTAATTTCAATTTCCCTTTGTCTGTCTAAGATTTCCTCATCTGATAAACGGTTTCCTCGTCCATCTCGTGGCTTCTTATTTTCTTCCACGATGGCTGTTATTTCTTCAACAGGTGGGAGGTCTAAAGCATTTCGGACAATATTTGCCTTCTCAAAATCGTAGGCTTCTTTGGCCTCTTCAAGAGTCATGCCTTCTGCTTTTTTGTCTTTAATGAATTGCTTACGGTTTCTCTCAAATGTAATTGCCGTTACAATCCAGTCAATTTCGTTATCCACTACTGTATCTAATTCAGGGTCAAAATCTCGTGAAAACATATCCTTGATTTCTCTCTTGAGGGTGTTCTTACTAACATTTCCTCCGTGTTGTTCAAACTCTTCAATATCACCATCTAATGCGGTCCCTGTCGCTGAATCAGCGATACGGTCTAACATTTCTAAGGCTTGGTCTTCGGTAACTGCAAATCCCATTCTCTTCCAATAACGAACTTCGGTCATATTCTATCTGTGGTATTCATCCTATTTAATTCTTCTGTCGGAAAGCATTTATTTTTCTACCTTCATACATAGACTCTACGATGTGGGTAGCATCTATTGAAAGTTCTCCATCTACATAAAAAATGTATCCTTGAAGTTGTTTTACTTCTACTACTGAAATGAAATCTCTTAGCCAATCTGGAATATCACCCATACAAATTCCACTCTCCTGCGGCCTTTCCATTTTTGGTGGAGAATATTCTCCCTGTGCGAAAGCCATTCTTGGTTCGCACCGAATCAGAAATAAGTCGGCCTTTACACTCCAACCCCCACGGTGGTTCGGAGAACTCTTTTCTGATGGCTAATGTGAAATCATCTGCAAAATCTAATGGAGTCATTTCCATTTTCCCTAATGTATTGTTCCACACCAAGTTTGCTAAGATAATGTGTAATCCATCTCCAGAAGATGAAACTCTATACCAAATATTACCATACCCGAAACGATTGTTAAGTTCGCTCATGGCTTCTTCAACAATTGGGTCGGTAATATCCATATCGTCCCAATCAAATGTCAGATACATAATGTATCTATTCAACATTAACTATTTAAGATTACATACCCCATGGAAGTGTGCATTTGTCCGTAGTGACAAATCCTTCCATAGAAGCAGGTCTGTAAGTATATGGGGTGTAAAGAGGTGGAACTGTTTCCGAAGCATACGATTCTGCTTCACTGTCTTCCACAGTAGTTTCAATTAGCCATTCATAATCAGCAGAGAGTGGGTTTGCGGGTGTGGCTTTGGCTGCCTGTTCCAATTCATAGTCTTGAATCCAACCTGCTCCTTCATCTCCTCCGCTTCCTGCTGCGCCTTCTCCAGAAGAGGTTCCGTAAAGTAGTGCATCGTCTTCATCACGGTATTCTTGCTGAATGGCTGGAGTCATACATCGCAAACATCGTCCATCTTGGGCTTGCCGAGATGAACCTTCACAAGCATTACAGAGTAGACAATCAATCTGAACATCTGTTGCTTCATCAGCCAGAATATCAGTTAGGTCTGCGCCGTCTGGGTCGTAAATATATTTTCCTGCAATCAAAACACCCTTACATTCTGAAGATTCAGTAGTTGGTCGGGCAATACACTTGTCGTCCTCATCTGGGTCAGGATAATAGCCTTCATTACATTCACAATCTCCATCATCATTTCGGCTCATATTGGAATCGGGACAATACATTTGATAATAATAGTATGCTGCTCCCGCTCCGAGAACTCCGACTGTGGCAATTAGTGGAACTGCGTTCATAGTCAATTATCATCCTTTCGTCTATTTAAGTTTTCTTCTTCCCTTTGATGGTAGGCATTAACTAATAATTCAGTAATTTTAGGGTTTCTAACTGAAAAGAACCACCAAGCGAAATAGGCACTTCCTATTCCAATCGCCAGTCCTAAGAAAGTCATAATTCCTAACCAAATGAATATGAAGGTTATGCTGTCCATGTGATAGTCACTCCATGGTTGTTTTTCCTTTTACTTCCCTTGCCGCTTACGCCAGCAGGAAGTGGGACATCATACCATACTTCTCCGTGTCCAAAATTGAATTCGTCAAATTTGTATCGGACATTATCTTCACTAATATCCCATTTAGCATCGGCGGAAAATGGAATCTGAATTTGAATCTTTCGTGGTGACATAATGATGGCCTTTTTAATCTCTTGATTCAAACCGATTTGAGGGTTCCATAAGATTTTGGAATATTCTGCTAATTTGGCTCCTCTGGGTTCGTAAGGCAATCGGGAAACTCCTACTATTTTCGTGCCGTATTGTTTGCCTACCTCTTGAAATTGCCGTAAGTAAGGTTGTTGATTATCAAATTCACACTTAACTAAAGCCGTTGCCATGTTAGTCGCCGCAGCCTCCCAAACCTCTTCTCCAAAATTAGGCATGATATTATTAATGACTATGTTTTTTACTTTGATGTCTTGAGATTCTAAAAATCTGATAGTTCGGTAACATTCTTGATAACCTGCTTCAGTAGGGATGGAAACTAAATTGACCGTTACCCATGCATCATCTCTTAAAAGTGCCTTAATTCTGTCTATTTTTTCACAAATTTCTTCTAAAACTACTACCATGCGAGATGCGGTATCATTTTTCTTAAAGAATATCCCTTTGAGATTTTCTACCTTAGCCTTCATCCTCAACATTTTGAGTAAAAATGTCTTGATATAATCTGGTGCGGTCAAGGCTCTAAGGGTATGTCCCGTAGGTGCGGTGTCAAAAACTACTAAATCATAATCACTGGATTGAACTAATTTCAAAATTTCTTCTAAAGCAAAAAATTCATCAATTCCCGGAAACATTGCCATATCCGTAAATAAATCTGCATCAAAACCCGGCATGAGTTTTTCAAACGTTTCTTGTGTAGCACTATTCAAAGAATCTGCAAAGATTCTGGCTTCTTTTTCAGCATCAATGTTTTTGGCCCAGAAATTATCTGTTATTTTAGTCACTTCTTGCCCCACCGCTACTCCCAGAGTATCATCGGTGCTATGGGCTGGGTCCGAGGAAACCAAGATAGTTCGGTAGCCTTGACTGGCCCAGTGATAGGCTGATGAGGCTGAAACTGTGGATTTACCAACACCACCCTTTCCAGTGAAGAGCATTAAGGATGCCATGTTGTATCTTAGCCGGCCTTCTTATTTAATTGTTCTCTTTCCCATCGTTTTTGGGCTTTTCGGGTTTTGTAGTATGTAAAAAACCTATGTGATACCCAAAAGAGTATGAATAAAAGAATTAATTCTCCTACTAATTGTAATCCAGATTGCCATGTGACTTCTTGAACTACGCACCAAACTGGTGTTCCTTCAGGTGGTTCAGCCCATTCATTCACACATATTTCCACGATATTTCTCACCTATGTCCAACTAATGCTAAAATCTTCATCAAAATTTGTAATGGAATCATCGCATACGCCATAGCCCTCTTGGTATTCTCCTATGATTTTCACCTTGAAGTGAGCCTCGGAGATGTAGGGTCTAATATCTAATGGGCAAATATTACAAGATAATGAGAACATTACAATACGGTCTTCATCATACCCTCCGTCCTTAACTTCAATGTTAATTCCATCAGGGATATATTTTCCTGTGTAAATAACTTCTGTATCCATAGACACGAACATTCTCAAATATTCGCCATATTCGCTATCTGAAGGAGATATTAAAATTTGTCTAATGGATACACCGGCAGGAATCTTTGCTGTCGTCATCACCAAAAAATCTTCTGTTGCATTGACTACGATATTTCTCTCATATAATTTAACAGTCATCCTAACCATAAATTGTTTGGATAATCCGCTACTTAAATTTTGTCGTCTTCTGCATCACTTTCCGTCCCTTTTTCGGCTTTTTGTTTCCGTTCTCCGACAGTTTCCTTCTTAGGAACGGGCTTTCCATACAAACTGTCTAATTCATTCCACTGTTCATCAGTAATAATTTGATGTTCTAAAGCCTTATCTTGGTCTGGGAAATCAGTCATTTGTTTTAGGTTTCTTTCTATGAAATCTCTCTCTATGAAATCAATTTTATCCACATCCATGTGACTTTCAATACCTTCTATCATATCGCCAGCAAGTTTCTTTTGCTGGCTTTTTCTTTGTCTTTGTCGCCCTTCTCTTTCAGCCCTTAACATGGTATCTCGGTATTGGGCTTGTTGGGCTTGTATCCATGAGGAAATTTCTTCTTGACTCATATTAAGTGCATCTTTATGAATCATCGTCCTCTTATACCATTCTACATTTTCAATAGTAACTGCCAAACCAAGTTCTTGAACAATAGTGGCAATCAATGAATCTAAACCATCATACAAAACATAATCTACCCACATAGCCACAGTCCTGCCTGAAACTCCATCTATATTCGTAAGTTGTAAGGCTCCCTCTTCTCCCGGTTCTCCGGGAGTTCCTGTCGTTCCTCCTACGCCATCAATGGAGCCTACGAAATTACCTCCTAATGTATATCCAGCCAGCCTTTCTGTCCCTCCTGCACAATTCACAAAGACATAAGATGTGGATTGTGGGATTCCTGCTGGGGCGGTAGTTA
>Ga0114932_10003373_pt1 | contig 15705 bp, 13 predicted proteins | sample 2SBtaG_2_FD_87286 | JGI IMG/M metagenome (GOLD analysis project Ga0114932, IMG submission 87286) | Deep subsurface microbial communities from Kolumbo volcano to uncover new lineages of life (NeLLi) - 2SBTROV12_ACTIVE470 metaG | ecosystem: Environmental > Aquatic > Marine > Volcanic ...
TCTGCTTTAAAAATAAATATACAATTAATAATTATCATCTTAATAGGAAATTAATGGTAGGAAAGTTATTTTGTTGTGTTGATGGAGGAGGTACTAAGACAAAGGTGGCCTTGTATAATGAAGAGGACCATCTGCTTGGTATCACAAAAACTGGCCCAACTAATTTAACTTTATACGCTGATGATGCATGGAATATAATAACTAAGGCTCTATATGGATTAATTAGTAACGCTAGTATGGAAGCCTCTGTTATTAGTAATGTTCATTTTGGTATAGGAATAGCGGGTGCTAATAACTTAGATCAACGCAAAAACTTAATTGAAAAGTGTTTATTAGATTTTAAGGAGGTTAGAGTAGCTACTGACTCTTATATAGCTGCTCTAGGTGCACACGGCGGTCATCCGGGTGGGATAGTAATCGTTGGTACAGGGTCTGTGGGTTACAGGATTAATAATGATAGTGAGTCAAAGCTAGTCGGAGGGTGGGGTTTTCCAGCCGGTGATCATGGAAGTGGCGCTTGGATAGGAAAAACTGCTATTATACAGACGCTACGTCTGATCGATGGTTGTTATGCAGGTAATAAAACGAAAATGCACCAAGCAATAATAACTCATTATGGTCCCACACGAAATGACTTCATGAAATGGCTATTTAAAGCTAATGCAACGAGTTATTCAGAAATAGCTCCAATTGTATTAGAGTATGCTAATAAACAAGACGAAGCAGCATTATCTATAGCTTTAGCTGCAGGTATTGAAATAGAGACACTTGCATTAGCATTGGATTGCAGTCGTAAAATGCCATTATCTCTTATTGGTGGTTTAGCGACACCCTTATTGCCATATCTGCCGGTCCTCTTGCGAGATTGGGTTCAAGACCCTATTGGAGACTCTATTAGTGGAGCATTAATGCTGGCTAAGGAACTTGTCCCAAACGAAAATATATATATAGGGGCGTCATAAGAATGACGAAAATTAGTGGCAAAATTTTAACTCCTACAGGTTGGGTTTATGGCTGTATTGAATTCGATAATAAAATTTTTAAGGTTACCCCGGGAGAAGTGACTAAAGATGAATTAATTATTTTGCCAGGTTTTGTTGACTTACATGTACCAGGAGGTGGTGGAGGAGATGTTATGGACGGCTATGATGCAATCAGGCGCTGCGCCACATTGCATGCCAAGCATGGCACAACTTCTTTTTTGGCAACAACGGTTACTGCACCTAATGAAAATATTATAAAGGCTGTTAAAGCCATACAGGAAGTATCAGTAGATAGGTATTTATCTGAGGCGAGAGTTCTAGGAGTGCATCTAGAGGGTCCTTATATTAACCCTAATAGGCTGGGAGCTCAGCCTCCATTTGCCCAGAAACCAGACATAGATTTTATTTCACGATTATGTAAATATGCACGTCTACGGCTTGTAACCTTGGCTCCCGAATGTGATCCTCAAAACCTACTTTTAAAGTATTTAACTAAAAAAAACATTGTAGTACAGATTGGCCATAGCGCTGCTGATTATCAAGAAGTTATTCAAGCTTTGGATGATGGTGCCAGAGGTTTTACCCATCTTTATAATGCTATGTCTCCGCTGAATCACCGAAAGCCTGGAGTTGTAGGCGCAGCATTAGCGCATGGTGATTATGCGGCTATTATTCCAGATCTAGTTCATGTAGCACCCGGAGCAATTTTAGCTGCATTTAGAGCTTTACCGCATTTATATTTTGTAACTGACGCCACCGCAGCTGCAGGTATGCCAGACGGTCAATATTCATTAGGTGGTCAAATTATAAATAAAAGTGGTGACAGTGTGTTCTTAGACGATCAAACACTTGCGGGGAGCGCTCTAACTATGGACCAGGCTTTACGTAATCTTGTGTCTATTGGAATGGATTTAGCTGATGCAGCATTACGTTTATCTACTATACCGGCTGATTTAATAGGTGAATTCGAAAGAGGGCGCATAGAAGAAAATGCGTTTGCTGATTTTGTTGTATTGGAAAAGAATTTGGAAGTAGTTAAAGTTTTTGTAGAAGGAAAGTGTGTTTCTGAAAGCTAATTACGCCACATATCAATTATATTAATTGGGTTTTCTTTTCTAGAAATTGCTAAACGCAAACTATTATCTCCTAACAGGTTATCAATTATAAAATTCTCCTCAGTAATAGATTCATCTATAAAACTTTTATTGTCCAGTGGAATAAACTTTGATTTAGTCCATATGAACTCTGGTTGATTATTAGCTATCCAAGATAATAGATGGATACCCAGACTAAATCCATCACACTTTAAGCAGTTTGGTTCGAATTTAACTGCTGGTAAAATTTTTCCTTTATATTGACCTGTAGAATATTTTACCTTGCAGGCCTCCGCCTGAACTCCTGTTGGCCAATTGTTAGCATCATCTGCTAGAGATTCTGATTTTAACCAAGGGGCGCTAACGCATCTGAAGGATAAGGATGAACCACGTCCCTCACTCAAATTTGTTCCTTCTAACATAACTAAACCTGGATAAAGCTGAATAGAATCAGCATTTTGAAGTGATGGTGATGGTGGTAAAAATATTTTTTGGTCTTTATAGTTTATTATTTGATAAGGAATTATTGATAAATTTTCTATCATGGAGTGCTGCTTTAATAAAACTTTTAAAAGTGAACCAATAGTTTGTCCGTGAATAAAAGGTGTATAAAAGTAAGCTAGAAAAGATCTATATTTGGGATCTAGAGTTGGACCATCTGTATTATTACCTATCGGATTAATTCTATCACAAATAACTACTTTTAGTCCTTTGTTTAGAGCGGCTCTTGCTGCAAGAGCCGCTGTTGTTGCATAGGTAAAACAACGTACTCCTACATCTCTAAGGTCTATAACTAGAGTATCTAGAGAATTTAATTGATCATTAGTTGGCCACTTTCTAGAACCATAAAGGCTATAAGTATTAATATTTTTTAAATTATTAATTACGTCAGGAACTACATTGCCGGCACTAATATTAAGGTTATAACCGTGCTCAGGAACAAATAAAGTAGATATACCAGCTTTTGATGACGTTGAGAGAGCTTCATTTAAAGCCATGAAGCTCTCCTTACCTGTACTGGTATGACAGCTCGTATTTGTTAAAAAGGCCACACGTCGTCGTCTGAGTTTCTCAAGAACCTTCTCATTCGCTAATAGGTTATCTATTCCGGATGACATTTATCTAGGTTTATGCTCATTAATTATTTTTAGTCATAGAATTTAGTGATCACTTAATTAATATTTAATTAACCAATTGAAATTAAATTAGGACGTTTTTCAATAGTGCTGAGTAAATTTACTAGACTGGTATCCTGACTAAGTCTGATGGGGCCACGTAAAAGACCATATCGACGTGTTTTCCCAATATTTGTAGGTAATTTTTCTATTGAATATAATGGGTGTTCGGCCGTATGCCTAAAAACGGAGAATACGGCACGTTCACGGCCATGATCAATTGCATAATCACGCCACTCACCGGCTGCCACTCTACGGCTATACTCGTTTAGTAAAATACGTAGCTCATTACGGTCAAAAGATACTCTTTTATCTTGTTTTTTATTAGACCGTTTATTGCGGGCTTTAAGTTTATATAGTGAACTCATGAGTAGCGCACCTAGCCATACAGTCTTAGTGATAAATATATTTTAAAAGTCTTCCTTATTTTCTCAGGTGTGTCTAGAGCAGAGGTAGTTAATTATGCTTTAAAATAAGTTTTTTTTAAATATATTGGAGGTTTGGTATAAACTCCTTATTTCTGAGCAGTAATCATTACAGTATTATTTTATATGTGATAAAATATAAATTTTAATAAAAAATACTTTGATTTGTAATAAGACAAATAATTATCTAAAGATATAACGTGTTTATATAAATATACGTGTCATAATAGTTAGTAATCTTTTCTGTGTAATATAGGTTGACTGATTTTGATATTTACTATGAGTGTAGCTCATTAAAACAATTAAAAGAGGATAAAACGTGTCGGATGATCTGTTCCGAGAAGTAGACGAGGAAGTTCGTCAGGATCGATATATAAAAATATGGAAACGTTATGGTATCTATATTAGTGCCTTGGTTGTAACGATTATTTTAATAACAGTTGGAGTAGTTGTTTGGCGCGATATTGAGCGCAGTGCTCTAGAGTCTAGTAGTGAAGTATTAATTTCTGCAATTGAGTCTAGCAGTGATCGTCAAAATGAAGCACTAGAGCAATTTAAAATAATAGGAGATGAAGGAAACGAAGGCTATCGCTTGCTTGCAAAGCTACGTGAAGGCGCAATTCTTTCTAAAATGGGAGATATATCTGGTGCTGTACTAGTCTATGACAGTATTGCTTTGGATAATAGCCAGGATGTAATTTATCGTGACTTGGCGAGTGTACTAGCAGTAAGCCATGGTATGTCAATAATGAGCCTTGGTGAAGTTGAGGACCGTTTGGCTTCTATTATAGTTGAAATAAATCCTTGGCGCTATTCCGCCCGAGAATTATTGGCCACTGCAATTATGGTATCTGGTGATAAAAAGCGTGCTATAAAAGAATTCAAGCCACTTGTAGATGACACAAAAGCACCAGCAGGCGTTCGCGCTCGCGCTGCCGAAATGCTTGTTATATTAGAATAAGATGAAATGCAGAAAATTAGTGTTAAGAATATGAGCTGGCTCGTTAAAAGAATATCAATTATAATTCTTTTTTCTTTAGTTCTGGGTGGCTGCGGTCAGGTTAACAGTTTATTTGATGGAAAGAAAGAATCTGGACTAAAGGGTTCTAGAATTCCAGTACTAATGAAGAATAAAACTCCTCGTATAGATAAAACTCTATCTAGTCTTGAGGTTAAAATCCCCGGTCCAATAACAAACCAATCCTGGTCTCAACAGGGTGGAAAACCTAACCATGTTTTGCATCATTTGGCTTTGGGTAGTGCATCTAGTTTAGTTTGGTCTAAAAAAGTAGGCGCTAGGTCGACTAAAGATGCTCCTATACTTTCTGGGCCTGTTATTAGTAATGGGATTATTTATACGATGGACTCAGATGCTACTGTGTCAGCTCATAGTGCTAAAGATGGAGTGCTTTTATGGAGTAACGAAATTGCCCCGGAAAAAGAGACCAATGGTAGTTGGGGTGGGGGATTAGCTGTTAATGCTGACACTGTTTATGTTGCTACTGGTTTTGCTGAAGTTTTGGCACTTTCAACAGACACTGGCGAAGAGATATGGCGTACTAGAGTTTCTGGGCCAATGCGGGCAGCACCTACCGTTCTTAATGGTAGAGTATTTGTTATCACAAAAGATAACCGGTTGTTCGCCCTTGGTAGTAAAGAGGGTAATTCTTTATGGTCTCATACTGGGTTTGAGGAAATGGCGGGTTTGATAGGTTCGGCCAGCCCCGCGGTAGATGGGGATATTGTAATTGTACCATATTCTTCCGGTGAAATCTATGCATTGCGTGCCGAAAATGGACGTCAACTGTGGGATGAAAACCTTACCGCTATTCGCCGTGCTGATGCAGTATCTGCTCTTGCGGACATTCGAGGAAGGCCTGTAATAAACAAGGGTAGGGTTTATGCAATTAGTCACTCTGGACGCATGGTTGCAATTGATTTAAAGACGGGACGACGCGTATGGGAAGTTCCACTAGGAGGAGTTAATCAACCGTGGATTAGCGGTAAATTTATTTTTGTGATAACTAGCGATGCTAAAGTTATTTGTTTAACAGCTGAAGATGGTCGTATTCGGTGGATAAAGCAAATAGGTCTTTTTAAGAATCCTAAAAAGAAGAAAGGTAGAATAAACTGGTCTGGCCCAATTCTAGCTGGAGATCGTCTGATACTCTCTGGCAGTCATGGTAGGGTTTTATATTTGTCGCCCTATACTGGAAAAACTATTTCTGAAAGTAAGCTGTCTGATGCAGTTTCACGTTCGCCAATTGTAGTTAACAAAACATTATTCTTTTTTACAGATAAGGCTCGCTTGTTAGCTTTCCGCTAAATCGGTTTTGGTAAAACTATGAAACCAAATATAGTCATTGTAGGTAGGCCTAATGTGGGTAAATCGACCCTATTTAATCGTCTTGTGGGTAAGCGCGATGCTATAGTTGATGACCACCCCGGGGTCACTCGTGATCGTCGGGAGGGCAATGGAAAAATTGGTGATTTAAGTTTTATAGCTATTGATACTGCAGGGCTTGAGGATGCATTCGATGATAGTTTATCTGCCCGTATGCGTCGACAAACTGAAATAGCTATAGTTGATGCAGATGTAGTTATATTTGTTGTTGATGCTAGAGCTGGTGTAACACCGGTAGATAAATATTTTGCAAACTGGCTAAGAACCTTATCACTTCCAATTATTGTACTTGCCAATAAGTGTGAAGGCATTAGATCAACACCAGGTGTGTATGACTTTTATAGTCTGGGCCTTGGCGATCCAATTCCGGTTTCTGCAGAACATGGAACTGGGATAAACCTTTTATACGAAGCTGTTGCAGAATTATTGCCTGATAGAGATCCAACTATTATAGAAGATAATTACGTTGAACAAAAAAGAGGGCCTTTGCGTCTGGCAATAGTTGGGCGGCCTAACGTAGGAAAATCAACTTTAGTTAATGCGTTAATTGGTCAGGAGCGTTTGCTTACTGGTCCTGAAGCAGGTGTGACCAGAGATTCTATAACTGTTGAGTGGAAATACAAAGATCATAAAATTGCTTTAGTAGATACTGCCGGACTTAGGCGTAAATCTCGAGTATTTAAAAAATTAGAGGAGTTATCCGTTGAAGATGCTCGTAGGGCAATTCAGTATGCTGAAGTAGTAGCTCTCATTCTTGATGGAGAACATATACTTGAACGTCAAGACTTAACAATTGGTAGGCACGTGATTGAAGAAGGACGTTCCTTAGTTTTAGTAATAAATAAATGGGATATTATTTCTGATAAGGGCGCTGCTCTCAACTCTTTGCGTGATAGACTGGATAAATCATTTCCGCAAGCAGCGGGAATTACTACAGTTAAATTATCTGCTCTTACGGGAAAAAATATTGATAAACTAATGCCAGCGGTACTTAAAAGTTATGAAACTTGGAACCGTAGAGTATCTACAGCACAGTTAAATAACTGGTTAGCAGGAGTATTAGAGCGTCATCCGCCCCCCCTTGCTGCAAACAAACGACGTATTCGTTTGCGCTACGCCACTCAACCCAAAGCTCGTCCACCAACATTTGCTATATTTGGCAATAGGCCAGAGGATTTGCCGGATAGCTATATTCGATATTTGGAAAATTCACTTAGGGATGAGTTTAATCTGAATGGAACGCCTATCCGTATTAATATGCGAAAAGGCAAGAATCCATATAATAATTGAATTTATATTAAATCAATTATTTCTCCGTTACTTTTACAATTAGGTGATGCTAATTCTATAAATGCTCCTGCCACTTCATCTGCTGATTTCAATGTGTTAGGGTTTTCACCAGGAAAAGCAGTGCCACGCATTGCTGTTCTTGTTGGACCTGGGTTTAATACGTTAACCCGCACGCTAGTATTTTCTAGCTCTGATGCCCAAACCTTAGCCATTGTCTCTAATGCTGATTTTGTTATTGCATATGCTCCCCAGTACGCCTTTGGTTTTTTTGCTGCGGCACTAGAAACAAATATTGCTCTACCTGAGTCAGAGAGCTTTAATAGTGGCTCTACCACACGCATTAAATGCCAGTTGGCATGTATATTAGTATTAAAAACATTATGCCAAGTTTTCGAATCATATTGAACTAAAGGTGTCATACTGCCGAGTATCGCTGCATTGCCTACAAATATATCTAGTTGCCCAAAACGTTCGTATAATGATGGTCCCATATTATCAACACGGTCAAATTCATTTAAATCACACGGAATTAGCGTTGCCGATCCTCCATGTTTTTTTATTTCATCATCTACTTCTTCAAGACCACCTACCGTCCTCGCAACAAGTATGACGTGAGCTCCTTCTTTAGCAAAATGTTTCGCAATTGCTGCACCAATCCCTCGCGATGCGCCAGTTATTAATGCCACCCTATTCTGTAATGCTCCGTTAACCATTATTGAAAACCATTTTAAGCTAATTCAGCTAGTAAAGACATTTGAGACATTGCGCTACCATCGTCTAAGTCTGTTAGTGGGATCGGATACTCGCCCGTAAAACAGGCATCACAAAATTGTGGAGTTTCACTACAACGATTAGTTTCTCCCATTGCCCTATACAAGCCATCAATTGTTACGAAAGCCAGGGAATCAGCATCAATTTGTTGTTTAATACCTTCAACGTCAAAATTAGCCGCTAATAGTTGGCTTTCCTCTGGAGTATCAATTCCATAAAAACAGGAATGCATAGTTGGTGGACTAGAAATTCTCATATGAACTTCTTTAGCGCCAGCCTGTCTTACCATTTCAACTATTTTTCGTGAGGTAGTACCACGAACTATACTATCGTCCACAAGTATAACTCTTTTGCCTTTGAGTTGTTGACGGTTTGCACTGTGTTTAAGTTTTACGCCAAGGTTACGTATTTCATCTGTGGGTTCAATAAATGTTCTGCCGACATAATGGTTTCTAATTAATCCCAACTCAAATGGTAACATTGATTCTTGAGCAAAGCCAATGGCCGCGGGTACACCGCTATCAGGTACTGGTATGACTATGTCAGCACTTACGAAACTTTCTCTTGCTAATTCTACTCCAATGGCTTTGCGTGCTTCGTATACATTATGCCCGTCAATATTGGAATCAGGTCTAGCAAAGTAGATATACTCAAAGATACAAGGCCTTTTAGAAGTTTGAGAAAATGGCTTGTGGGAATGTAATCCGTTCTCATCAATTATAATAATTTCTCCGGGCTCTACATCACGAATAAATTCAGCTCCAATAATGTCTAAAGCACAAGTTTCAGAGCAGATAATCCAAGAATCACCTAGCTTTCCTAATGTTAGGGGTCTTACTCCTACGGGATCCCTGGCTCCTATTAGTTTGCGACGTGATAAAGCTACCAATGAATAGGCTCCCTGAACCTCGCGTAGTGTTTCGACCACTCGGTCAAGAAGGTGTTCGCCAGAACTTGTTGCAATTAGGTGCTGAAATACTTCTGTATCTGATGTTGATTGAAATAAAGAGCCTTGGTTAACCAAATCTTTATGTAATAGGCGTGCATTAGTTAGATTTCCATTATGTGCTAGTGCGAGACCACCAAAGCTATAATCCGCATATAAAGGTTGTACATTACGTAGAACTGTTTCACCAGTTGTCGAATAACGCACATGGCCAATTGCGAAGTTGCCGGGTAGAGTGTCAATTACTTCCTTTTGACTAAATATTTCTCCTACCAGGCCTAGTGCCCTATGAGGATAAAAATGAGTGCCGTCAAAAGATACAATTCCTGCTGCTTCTTGTCCTCGATGTTGTAATGCGTGGAGGCCTAGTGCAGTTAATGCTGCTGCGTCGTCTGAACCATAAACACCAAAAACTCCGCATTCATCATGGAATTTATCGTCACCAATAGATGAGAATGGATGCGTAATTGATTTCTCGTTCATTTATTTTTTTCGAACAATTTATCCGCCTCCCGACGTTGATGTTCATTATACCCTTCATTTTTTTTTGCTAAAGGTAATTTAGGTGGTTGAGAAAGAATCTCTTTAGCTTCTTTGACAGAATTAAACGTTTTTGCTTGATTACGGATTTTTTCTAAACGATCACTAGCTGAACCCACAATTTCTTTGGGTAATATTTCTGCTACCAATAATGCGGAGGATTGAACCAATGGTAGAGTACGCGATCCAACTAACCATTTAGGAGGCGGGTCTTGCCAAATATTATTTGTGAATAAGTAACTTATAGCTATTATTATAATAGCCATGCCAATGCCTGTTATTAATCCAAATGAACGATCTAAGGTATTAAGTCTTCCTGATCTAACCCACTTACTCAACATTTGACTACTTAATATGAGAATAGTTAACACAGTAATAAATAAAATTAGTCCGCCTGCGAGATCTGCTAGCCAGATGGTATCTATATACTGACGTGAATAACCACTAACTATTTTATAACCGAATATAGTTACTGCAATTGCACCTGCCCATGATAGCACAAATAACCCAGCTCGAATAAAACCAAGTATTATACCTGTTAATGCCCCTAAGATTATTATAGCTACAATAGCTATATCGAAAGGAGATATGGTTAATATATTCACTTTAATGAGCCATAGTATTGGAGATGTTATCGGGTCCTTCGAATAATTTTAAAAGATCTTTCAAACTTACCATTTTATTGATATTTATGACTGTTTCAGACTTTTTTTGTTTTACTCGGTTAGGTAATGATTCGGGTATTAAAGCACACTCAAAACCAAGTTTTTCTGCCTCTTTAAGTCTCACTTCGGTTTGTTTTACCCCACGAATTTCACCACCAAGTCCAATTTCGCCAAAAACTACTATTCGTGAAGGTAATAGTTGACCCGAAAATGCTGAAATGAGTGCGGCAGCGACTGCTAGGTCTGCAGCCGGTTCTGATATTCGTAACCCACCTGCAACGTTTAAATAAACATCTGACGAACTCAGATTTAGACCACAGCGTGTTTGTAATACAGCTAGGATCATAGCTAAGCGGCCACTGTCCCATCCTACCACGGAACGTCTTGCCGTGCCAAAACTACTAGGTGAGACCAGGGCTTGAATCTCGACTAATAGGGGGCGAGTTCCCTCAATACCTGCAAATACTACAGTTCCATTAACATTATCACTGTGTCCTGTAAGAAATAATTCAGATGGATTAGAAACCTCTGTTAATCCAACGCCAGTCATTTCAAATACACCTATTTCGTCGGTTGGGCCGTAACGGTTTTTAACTGCTCTAAGTAAACGAAACTCATGTCCTCGATCGCCTTCAAAATAAAGAACTGTATCTACCATATGTTCAAGTACTCTTGGACCAGCAATAGATCCTTCTTTTGTAACGTGACCAACTAATATTAGAGTTAAATGGCGTCGTTTTGCTAGTCTTATCAGTTCTTGGGCCGATGTACGTACTTGAGCCACTGTCCCAGGAGCTGAGTCCAGATTATCAACGTACATTGTTTGGATAGAATCAATTACAACCACCTCAGGAGCATCTGGAACATCAAGAGTTAATATAATATCGCGAACATTAGTTGCTGTTGCTAATTCTACAGGAGCACTAGACAAACCTAGTCTATCAGCCCTTATTCGCACTTGATCTATAGCTTCTTCTCCAGATATATAAGCTACTTGATTACCTGCGTTCGCGAGAGCTGACATAGCTTGCAGCAATAATGTTGACTTGCCTATTCCTGGGTCTCCTCCCAAAAGTAGAGCAGAGCCAGCAACCAAACCTCCACCACATACTCGATCAAATTCCAAAACACCAGTTTTTATACTTTTTTTATATTTTTCATTGCCTTCTAGCGGCGAGAAAATAATCTGCTGACCACCTATGCCAGAAATGCCTTTTGGAACTGTTTCGGCCCATTTTTCTTCACTGAGACTATTCCAAGTAGAACAATCATCACATTTACCTACCCATTTACGGTGTTTAGCACCGCATTGTTGACAGACATATTGATTAACAACCCTTGCCATAATTATCTAACTACACTTGTATCTATTGGGCCAGAAGAAGAGCCATTAATAAACTGTTCTACAATGCTATTACCAGAATTATTAATTTCATTAACGGGGCCATTCCATATTATTTTACCTTCATGAATCATAGCAATTTTATCTGCTATTCTCCTGGCACTAGACATATCGTGGGTAATTGTAAGTGCTGTTGCCCCTAATTCACGTACATTTTTAATAATCAAATTATCAATTATACTGGCCATGATAGGGTCAAGCCCTGTCGTTGGTTCATCAAAAAAAATTATTTCGGGTTTAGTAGTTATTGCCCTCGCTAAACCAACACGTTTTTGCATCCCTCCTGATAACTCTCCAGGGTATAACTTCGCTATCTCAGGGCTTAAACCCACTTGCAACATAGATTCTTGGGCTTTCTCATAGGCTGTTTTTCGATCTAAACCATCTAATTGTATTAGCCCAAAAGCAATATTCTCCCATATAGGCAAACTATCAAATAAAGCTGCTCCTTGAAATAACACGCCAAATTTTCGATTGAATTCTCCTCGTCTCTTATCATTTAAAGATAAGACATTCGTACCTTTAATACGAACTGCTCCTGAATCAGGGTCTAGCAAACCAATAATGTTTTTTATTAAAACTGATTTACCACTTCCAGACGTTCCTATAATTGCAAGTGATTCTCCTTTTTGGATAGATAAATTTACGCCACGAAGGACCTTATTATTACCGAAAGCTTTGTACAAACCCGTCGTTTCTATTATGGCTAATTTGCTTTTACTGATCATTTTATAAAAAATGCTGCTGTTATAATAAAATTAAATAATAACAATAAGATAGACGAAGAAACCACCGCATTTGTAGTCGCCCTCCCTACGCCCTGAGATCCACCAGTTGCGTGATAACCATGATAGCTTCCCATAATAGCTATAATAAAACCAAAGACTATAGCTTTGACTATACCAGATATAAAACCAACAAATTCAAGGTTATGCCAAGTATGCCTTAGATAAATTACTGGATCAAAACCAAAATCATAAATAGATACAAGAAATCCACCCATCACTCCAATTATATCGGTAACTAGAACAAGCATAGGTAGCATAATTACAGAAGCTATAATTCTTGGTGCAATAAGATATTTATATGGGTTGGTCGAAAGAGTTATAAGAGCGTCGATTTGTTCAGTGACTCGCATTGTAGCGATTTCTGCGGCAATAGAAGCCCCAATACGTCCCGCAACAATCAGACCAGCTAAAACTGGTCCTAGTTCTCTAGTTATTCCCCAGACAACCACGTTAGAAATTGTGTTTTCATTAGAAAAACCAAACCCGCTAAAACTTTGTAAGGCTAAAACCATTCCAGTAAAAATAGCGGTCAATCCTACGACCGGTAAAGAATAAAAACCTATTTCAATAAGTTGATGCCATAAAACTTTACGATAAAAGGGGGGGCTGAAGCAGTGAATTAGACTAACCCCAGTAAATATTCCTATCCGGCCTGTGGTTGACAGAGAATATAAGAAAAAGCTGCCTAATGAGCGAATTAATTTCATTATCAAATATCTAGGCCTTTATAGATCCGGTGATGGCGCTGTCCGAGACGTGTTAATATTTCATATCCTATAGTACCCGAAATATCGGCCAAATCATCGATACTGATATTATTACCAATAAGTTCTGCATATATCCCTGGTTTAGCTTCGGGTATTTGAGTTACATCGATAGTAATTAAATCCATTGAGATACGTCCAACTATCGGCGCTACCTTGCCATTTATAAATGCAGTAGCAAAAGGTCTATTGTCTTTATTACTTACTTGACCTGAGGCTCGCGGAATGCCATCGGCATAACCCATTGCTAAAGTGGCAATCTTAGTTGGTTGTTTAATTTTATGAGTAGCTCCATAACCGACTGTTGAGGGATGATCAACATTTCGAATCTGAATTATTTGTGCTAATAAATGTACAACCCTCCGCATTGGGTTTTGGGCACTCTTTGTTACCTTTAAGCCATAAATCGAAGCACCAGGACGTATCATATCTAAATGATAGTCGGATCCAAGTAAGCAACCAGCAGAGTTAGCAAGGCTTAGACGTACCGGGCCAGTAATTACAGTTAGTTGTTTAACCAAGGTATTAAAAAGTACTAGTTGTTTTTTATTTGTAGATGATTTTTCATCGTCTGCACATGATAGATGGCTCATTATTACTTTAATATCTAACTCATTTAGCATATTTACATTTGAACATAATTGTGACACGTCGTTTATGCTAAGGCCTAGTCTGGACATGCCAGTATCTATATGTAAATAAGCCGCTTTACAGGGTATATTATCCTTCTTTAAGGTTTTCCATGTATCGATTTGGGATAGGCTATTAAGAGTAGGGGTTAATTGATGTTCAACGAATAGCCACTCACTGTTAGCAGTTGGGCCATTAAGTATAACTATTTCAGTATTAGGTAAATCGGATCGAAGCTTTACCCCCTCATCTATAGTAGCAACGAAAAAGGTTTTGCAACCGATTGAAGCTAAGGTTTTTGCTATCACAGAAGCACCGAGACCATAAGCATCTGATTTTATAGAGACACCGATCTCTGTATCTGGGGCGAGGGACTGTATATGTCTATAATTATGCTTTATGGCTTCCAGGTCTACAATAAGAACTGAACTGACACCGGGTGGTATCTGAGTGCCATTAAAGTTCACTTTCTAATACCGGTCTTCAGGTGTTCGCTCGTCAAGTGCTAGATCAGAGAACTGGGTATAATCTCCATTAAAATGTAAGTGTGCTGTGCCAATCGGTCCATGCCTCTGTTTTCCTACAATAACTTCAGCTTTATTTCGGGACCGTTCGAGACGTTCTAATCTACGAGCAAACTTTTCCTCAGTTTCGTGTTCACGCTGTTCACGAGAGTCACGATCTAGATAATATTCTTCTCTATATAAAAATAAGACTACATCAGAATCTTGCTCTATAGAGCCAGATTCTCTTAAATCTGATAATTGGGGTCTTTTTTCTTCTCTTTGTTCAACTGCTCGAGATAGTTGACTTAAAGCTACTACTGGGACGTTTAGTTCCTTTGCAAGTGCCTTAAGAGATCGTGTTATAAGTGATACTTCCTGAACTCTATTTTCATTTCGGGATGCCGTGGGTGGATTAATTAATTGGAGATAATCCACAATAATAAGGCTTAACCCTTGCTGGCGTTTAAGTCTTCGGGCTCTTGTTCGAATCTGAGAAACTGTCAGCGCAGGAGTATCGTCTATAAAGAGTTTTAGGGTGTGAAGTGCCTGAGAAACAGCAAAAACTCGATTGTATTCATCTTCGCTAACATCGCCTCTACGAATTGCATCAGATCGCACATATGCTTGCTCCGATATTATTCGTGTTGCTAGCTGTTCAGCAGACATTTCTAAAGAAAAAAACGCAATAACCTCACGCTCTTCAATAGTATTTCCAGTATCATCAGTTGTTTGGTTTGCTGATGAAGCTGCGTTATAAGCTATGTTGGTAGCTAATGCAGTTTTACCCATCGAAGGTCGGCCAGCTATAATTACCAAATCAGATTTATGCAATCCTCCTAATAATTGATCCAAATCACGAAAACCGGAAGGTACTCCCACTAATTCAGTATCACGTCTGTAAGCGGCTGCAGCTAGGTCTATTGCTGAGGTAACGGCGGAACGAAATTCTTTGAACCCGCCTTCAATAGCACCTTCTTCAGCAAGATTAAATAGACGACCCTCTGCCGCTTCAATCTGAAGCTCTGCAGGAGTATCAATATCGTGTTCGTAGGCTTTATTGGCTACTTCTTGACCAATATCAATTAACTCTCGTCTTAAGAAACAGTCATAAATCTCTTTGCCTAGATCTTGAGCGTTTTGTATTGTTATTACTGAATTAGCCAATTCAGCAAGATATGCCTGTCCACCTATTTCGGCCAAAGTTTCATCATTAATAAAATAATTTTTTAACGTAACAGGGTCTGCTAATTGTCCAAGGTCAATTAGCCTTGCACAAGTTTCGTAGACTCGGGAGTGAGCGGGGTCAGCAAAATGCTCGGGAA
>Ga0114932_10003374_pt1 | contig 15704 bp, 12 predicted proteins | sample 2SBtaG_2_FD_87286 | JGI IMG/M metagenome (GOLD analysis project Ga0114932, IMG submission 87286) | Deep subsurface microbial communities from Kolumbo volcano to uncover new lineages of life (NeLLi) - 2SBTROV12_ACTIVE470 metaG | ecosystem: Environmental > Aquatic > Marine > Volcanic ...
CAGCTGCACGAACCCGGCGCCACTGTTCATGGGCATCCTCGACGTAGCCAGCGAAGGCTGAAGCTGCGGTTACACTCGGCTTGGAGGAAGCTTCCGAGCATGGTTCTCGCCCTCGTCCTACTCGCCTGCCGACCCGCCGATCCCGATCTCGGCGCCACGACCTTCGACCCCAACGCGCTGGCGGGCAACGAGCTGCTCGGTTCGCTGATGGGCGACGACGCGACGCTCTTCATCAGCGACCGCGACGGCAACTACATCTGGAGCCTCGAGGGCGACCCGGGCATCCTGAACCCGGTGGTGCAGGTCGACATCGGCGGGCAGTGGCTGCTCTACAACGAGTTCGCCGAGGACCGCACGGTGGACGTGGGCGCGATCAAGCGCGTGGGGGTCGACGGGGAGGTGCGCGAGAACTGGCGCACGGAGCAGGCCCACCACACCTTCGTCGAGCTGCCCGACGGTGTGATGGCCTACCTCGCCGTGGACATCCGGGACACGCCCGAGCACGGCACGGTCGTCGGCGACCGCGTGGTGGAGATCCACCCGGACGGATCCACCTTCGAGGTCTTCAACATCTGGAACGAGCTGGAGGTCGTGGAGCACGACGACTGGAACAGCGACTTCTACCCGCAGGGCCACGACTGGACCCACGGAAATGCGCTCTGGTACGACGAGACGATCGACGGGTACCTGGTCAGCTTCCGGAACATCTCGGCCATCTACGAGCTGCAGCGCAAGGAGGTCGACGGCATCTGGACGGCCGAGCGCACGCGCACCTTCGGCGGCGACGAGTCCGACTTCACCGTGGACCCGCCCGAGGCGGCCTTCCGCTACCCCCATGGCGTGCACTGGACCTCGGATCGCACGCTGCTGCTGACCTCCACAAACGTTTGGGAAGGCGTGGAGCAGACCTGGGCGTCGGAGTTCGAGGTCGACGACGACCGCGGCACCCTCACCGAGATCTGGAACTATGGTCGTGGCGAGGAGCTCTACGCCTACGCCCTCGGCGAAGCCCGGCGCTACGACAACGGCAACACGCTGGTGAACTTCGGCACCGCGGGCGTGCTCCACGAGGTCGATGCAGAGGGCAAGATCGTCTGGGCCATGGAGACCGACGTGGGCCAGTTCTTCGGCCGCACGCACCTGGCCGAGGACCTGAGCAAGCTGCAGCCGCAGTAGCTCAGGCCTTCTCGGCGCCTCGGCCGCTGGCCAGCTGGATGGCCAGCCCCACCCCGGTGATGGCAGCCACCACCAACAGGCTGTCCGCGTGTCCGATGCCCCAGGCGATGGCGAGGGCGCCCAGGAGCGGTGTGACGAGCTTGAGCCCGGTTCGAAAGAGCGCCGGGAACAGCAGGAGGCCCACGGCGGCGCCGGCCGCGGGCACCCACCACGAGGGCTCGCGCGGCTGGAAGGACAACCAGCCGACCCACGCCGCCCAGCCCCCCACGAGGCCGCCGGTCACCGCGATGGCGAGGCGCTCCACGGCGCCGGCGATCAGCCCGCCCACCACGGCCGCGAGCAGGATCAGGCCGATGCGGATCCCTTCGTCCATGCCGCGGGTGAGCTCCTCGGCGGCGACGAGTCCGAGCAGGGCGCCAGGTGCGAAGATCGCGACGCGGTAGAGCCGCGCGCCCGCCACGCACAGCGCGACACCGCCGAGCACCGCCACCCCCTGGATCCCGAGCGGGGTGGCTTCGGCGGCCCGCTGCCAGGCGTCGGCATCGAGCAGGGACTTGGGAGCGAGGGGCAGCATACTGACGCAACCCTTAGCCCGTGGTTAGCGTGTCCGCGGAGGTGGGCATGGGTGCCGACACGATCGTCCTCGACCTCGTTGATCTCCCGGTGCTGGAGGCCTTCGGGCCCGACACGCGCCGCTGGCTCAACGGCATGATCACCGCCAACGTCCGCGATCTGGCGGTGGGCGAGGGGACGCGGAGTGCCTTGACAGACACCAAGGGCCGCTTGGAGGGCCTGTTGGCGGTGTTCTGCGTCGCCGACGACCGCATCCTGATCGTCGGGGAGGGGATCGACGGGTCGGCGCTGTTCGACCGCCTCGACCGCTACATCATCATGGACGAGGTGGAGCTCGAGGAGCGCTCCCACCGCGTGCTGAGCGTGCAAGGGGCCGGTGCTGCCGCTGCCCTCGCCCAGCTCGACGTGCCGCCCATCGCCCAGATGCCTCGTGACCGCAGCGGGCTCGGCGGCTTCGACCTGGTGATCGACGGGGGTCGTGCGGAGGCCGTGCTGGGCGCTCTCCCGGGAGCTGAAAGCACGGACGAGCTCGAGTCGCTGCGCGTCGCGGGCGGTCACCCCCGCTGGCCGCAGGACATGGACCAGCGCACCTTCGTGCACGAGCTGGGCCTTGTCGACGAGGTCTGCAGCTTCAACAAGGGCTGCTACATCGGGCAGGAGGTCATCAACCGCATGAACGTCATGGGGCGGGTGAACCGGAAGCTCCGGAGGGTCTCCTTGGGCGCCCCCATCACGGGCGATGTGTTCGTGGGTGAGGCCAAGGCCGGCAGGGTGAGCTCGGCGGTCGACACGCCCGATGGTGTTCGCGGACTGGGGCTCCTCCGGAAGGAAGCGTGGACGGCCGGCGTCGCCATCCGCGTCGTGGGCCCGCAGGGGGAGACCACCGGCACGGTGATCTGACCGTCAGTAGGCTGTCGTGCGCGTGCGGTGGAAGGGCGGCAGCTCCGCCTCGCGCTCCACAGCCGTGCGCCAGAGGGCGTGGTCGACCTCCAGGGCCGTGATGCCAGGCCGTTGCGGTGTGAGCGCCTGGCGCATCAGCTCCCCTCCGTGGATGGTCGCCGCTCGCAGCGCGATCTCCTCGTCCGAGCCCTCCGGGATCGGCTGTCCTGCTTCGATCGTTGCGGCGAGGTCGTCGCCGAGTCGGATCACGCCGGACCCGCGGAGGATCTGCGGGAGGCGGTAGTCGCTGAACACCGTCAAGCTTCCGATCCCCTCGGTCGGAGCGGGCGATCGCCGCTCGAGGCACGCGCAGATCATCGCCACGCACAGCTGCGCCCGCTTGCGGAAGGCGAGGACCTCGGCGCCGAAGCGCCGGGTGTCCTCCCAGCTCGGGAGCTCACCCACCAAGGTGTCGACGAGACGTCCAGCGTTCCCGTGCGAGAGCGCGAGCAGCTGCAGTGGCCCTCCGAGCCGTTCGTAGGCCTGTCCGAGCTCGCGCAGGCCCGCGGCACGCTCCCTCATCATCGGGAGGGAGGCCGCGTCGGGGGCGGGCGCGAGGAGCGCATCGAGATCGTCCGGCGCGACCCGCTTCAGGGCGTCTGGATCCCGTAGATCTCCGGCCTCGACCAACCGGGCGAAGCGCGCCATCACCGCCAGGGCCTCGTCGTCGTCGCCAACGGGATCGCCGTCGATCACGGTCCAGTAGCGCCGACCGTCGTCACGGAAGTAGCTGAAGTTCACGGCGTTGTACGCCAGGAGCCAACTCACGACCTGTTCCGGCGGGCCATGACACGCGTGTGGACCCCGCCAGTCGGGCGGCGCGAACCACCGCGGATCGATGCTCTGGATCAGAGGGGTGATCGCGGCGTCGACCACCTCCAGGAGCGGCCCTGAGTGCACGATGTGGGCGCATTGACGGGCGAGCATGACGATCCCTGACAGCGGGGCCTTGACGCGACGATTGACACGTCAACTTGATCGGGTATCATCCGGATCGAGACGAGTCGGTCTCAGGGATGGAAACCAGACAGCACGTGGAGTCTTCATGGCCGTCGCAACTTCTCGAAGCCGCGAACGCGTCGCGCGCAACTTCATTCGTACCTACGGCCGTCGGCGCTTCCGTCGTCTGTTGGAGGCCCTCGCCAGCGGCGAGAGCGGGCAGCAGATCGCAGACGAGTTCGGCGTGAGCCGCGAGCGCGTGCGCCAGTGGAAGAACACCTTCGGCACGGTGATCACGCTCTACCAGCTCCACCCGGAGGTCGAGCGGATCCTCGCCGAGCAGCGTCCGGCTCGCGCTGGCTGATCCGTGAGGGATCGCCCGCCCTGTCCGGTGGCGTTGGACCTAAGGCGACCTGCGATGCGTTAGATGGGCCTCCCAGACAAGGAGCGCCCCGATGGCTCGCAGGGTCTTCATCGTAGGCGGTGCCCACACCGCCTACATCGGCAAGGGACACCCCGACTTCGTGTGGAAGCGTCATCCCGACTTCAACAAGCGCGAGAACCCACGGCTGAGGGACTACCTGGTCCAGGTGGTCGCCGATGCGTCGGCGTCGGCCGAGGTGCCGATCGCGGCGGTCGAACGGGCCTGGATCGGGAACTTCGTGGGGGAGCTGTTCGTCAACCAGGGCCACATGGGCGCCTGCCTGGCGGGCGCGCATCCGGATCTCGCCGACAAGCCGATCATGCGGGTCGAGGGGGCCTGCGCGAGCGGTGGCCTGGCGATGATCTGCGGGATCGATGCCATCCGGTCCGGCACCGACGTGGCGTTGATCGCCGGTGTCGAGGTGCAGACCACCGCCAGCGCGCGCGTGGGCGGTGATTACCTGGCCCGGGCGAGCGACTACGCCCGGCAGCGCGGGATCGACGACTTCACCTTCCCGGCGCTCTTCGCGGCCCGCACCAAGGCCTACCGGACCGCGTTTGGCGTCAGCGAGGAAGACATCGGCCACGCCGCGGTCAAGGCGTACCAGAACGCCAACGCGAACCCGCTCGCCCACATGAAGGCCCGGCAGGTCGACCTCGCGTTCGCGTCGGCGGCGAGCGACCGCAACCCGAACTTCCTCACCAACGAGGAGCTCTCGCCCTGGCTCAAGGTGACCGACTGTTCCCAGGTCTCCGACGGCGCGAGCGCGCTGTTCCTCGTGAGCGAGGAGGGGCTCGCGCGGCTCGGCAAGCGCGAAGCCGACGCCATCGAGATCGTGTCGTACGGGCACAGCACCGCGTCGATCTACGAGGACGGTGACCCCACCCGGCTCGACAACACGGCCTCGGCTGCTGCCAAGGCCTACGCCGCTGCGGGCCTCGGCCCCGGCGACGTGCAGATCGCCGAGGTGCACGACTGCTTCACCGTGACCGAGCTGATGATGACCGAAGCGCTCGGGTTGGCCGATCCCGGTCGAGGCGCGGATCTCATCAAGGACGGCGTCAGCACGCGGCAGGGCCGCTTGCCGGTCAACCCGGGCGGCGGCCTGGTGGGCTTCGGGCACCCTGTCGGCGCCACTGGCGTCAAGCAACCCCTGGAGATCTTCCGCCAGATGAAGGGACTCTGCGGCGACTACCAGGTCGGCAACGCCCCTTCGGTCGGCCTCAGCGCGAACATGGGCGGCGACGACAAGACCACCGTCGTCGGCCTCTACCGAAACCTGGACTGAACATGCAGAAGAACCTGCTCATGCTGGCGGCCGCACTCGTCGGGGTCGGTGCCGCAGCCTGGCTGCTGATGCCCGAGGACCGATCTTCCGGTGCCGAGCTGTCGACGAGCGACAAAGGGGGCGACGCCGACGTTGCCGACGAGAAGCCGCAGGTCTCCCAGGCCACGACCATCGAGCGCAAGGATCCCGAGGAAGAGGAGCGCTACGTGCACCCCGCCGCCGAAGAGGCCGCTGAGAGGCTGAAGACCCCCTTTGCCCAGTTCGCCTTGTCGGCCGGTCCCCAGTGGAACGCGCTCGCCTACGAGCTCCGCAAGGCGGGGGGCGACGAGGAGCTCGCGGCCGCATGCAAGGAGATGACCGCGGTGCTCCGCGACCTGCGGCGGGACGAGGAGCCCGACGTGGACGCCCTCCTGGCGGAGCAGCAGGCCCTGTTGGAGCGTGTCCGCGCTGCAGCCTCCGAGGTGCCGGCGATGCAACCGAGCATCGACAAGCTGGTCACCTTGCTCGCGGGACTGGCGGATGGTGACGAGGGTGCGGACGACGGCGAGCCCGTCGCCGAGCAGTGAGGCGCGTTCGCGGTACGCTTCGAGGACGAACCATCTCGGAGTGACGATGCAGATGAAGGGTCCGGTGCTGTTGGGGGTGAGCGGGCTCGTGGCCCTCGCGTCCGCTGCGTGGGCGTCGGACGAGCTCGACGTCCTCGTGCTGGACGACGGCGGCGACAACACCCCGGATCTGGTCACCGCGCTCGAGACGGCGGGGCACACCGTCACGCTGTCCTCGGACACCGGCGTCCTCGAGTACGACTTCACGGGTTCCCTCGACGGCGAAGCGGTCACGGCGTTCGACAGCGTGATCTGGCTGGACGGCGGCGACGCGTACACCGAGAACATGGTGAACGGCGGGCAAGCGGCCCTCGACGGCTTCGTGAGCATGGGCGGAGGGCTGGTGCTGCTGGGCGCGCACTCCGCCGCTGTGGACGAAGGTCTCAATGGCATCGCCTCGGACCTGATCCTCTTCGAGGCCAGCGACTACCGCGCCTCGACCTTCACCTACACGGTCGACGACGCCAGCCACCCCGTCTGCGAGGCCTACACGAGCGGCGACAGCTTCGATCTGGAGGCCGCGTCGGTCGTGGTCGAGGCCGATCTGGGCGCCTGGACACCGATGAGCGTGGCGATCGATGCAACCGGCACCTCGGCGCTCTCGACGGGCAGCTACGACCAGGGGCGGGTTGCCCAGTTCTCCTGGTTCGGCACCCACCCCGACGACCCGACCTACGATCTGGACTACACCGACGAGAACGTCGAGACCCTGATGCTGGCCGCGTTGCAGTATGTGACCCTGCGCGCACCGGGCGTCGAGGCCGGCAGCTACGTCGTCGCCGCGGAGTCCACCGTCGAGGTCACGGTGTCGGCCACCGACTACGACGGTGGCGACGTGCAGTGCATCTGGGACGTCGACGGCAATGGCTTCGACGAGGACACGGGCCTCACCAGCACCTTCGACGCTGCGGGCTACGACGGCCCCTACGTCGAGACCCTCCGCGTGCAGTGCACCGACGACGAGTCCGAGGTCACCATCGGCACGGCGACCGTGGACATCGAGAACGTCGACCCCGAGATCGGCAAGATCACGACCAGCGGGACCTTGAACGAGGGCGATCTCAACCGCTTCTCGGCGACCGTGTCCGACATCGAGGGCGACAGCGTCACGCGAGCCTGGGACTTCGGTGACGGCGACACGGCCACCGGGGCCAGTCCCGGACACACCTACGCCGACGACGGCACTTACACCGTGACCCTGCTCGCCACCGACGACGACGGCGGCACCGACGAGCTCTCCGTCGACGTCACCATCGCCAACCTGCCGCCTGCATTGGCCGCCTCGCGTTCCCCGAGTGGCCGGCTGGTCGAGGGGGAAGAGGCCACCTTCGCGGTCGTGGTGGACGACGTGGCGGCCGACACCCACACCTACGCCTGGGACTTCGGCGACGGGAGCACGAGCACGGACGCCGGTCCCAGCCACACCTACACCCAGGAAGGCACCGTCAGCGCATCGGTCACGGTCACCGATGACGACGGCGACAGCGACAGCGACACCCTGAGCATCGAGGTCGTCAACACGGCACCTGAGGTCGAGGTCGCAGGCGACGAGAGTGGCCTCCAGGGTGACCTGCTGGGGTGGACCTGCACCGCCACGGACCCGGGAGACGACACCCTCACCTACACCTGGGACTTCGGCGACGGGAACACGGGGTCGGGGTCCGCCACCAGCCACGAGTACACGAGCGTGGGCGCGCACACCGTCGCGTGCGCTGTCGACGACGGCACCGACAGCACCTCGGACACCTTGGACGTGGTCGTCGGCAACGCCGCGCCCGAGATCGCGACCCTGTCGGTCGGCGGTGGGGAGGAGGGCTCGTCCGTCAGCTTCTACGTCGACGCTGAAGATCCCGGCGGCGACACCCTCTCGGTGAGCTGGGACTTCGGTGACGGCAGCGGCAGCACCGGCACGAAGACGAGCCACACCTACACCGACGATGGAGACTTCACCGTCACGGTGTCGGTGTCGGACGGCACCGACACCACCGAGGCCTCGGACCTGGCGGCGGTCACGAACGTGGCGCCCTCGATGGCTGGCAGCCCCGAGGCGGTTGGCTACCCTGGCCTGGCCTGGTCCTTCGCGCCCACGTGGAGCGACCCCGGCGCGGCGGACGTCGTGACCTTCACACTCGACACCGCCACCGACGCGTCGGTCGACGCGAGCACCGGGGAGGTGGGCTGGACCCCGTCCACGGACACCGAAGGGACCTTCGCTTTCGTGCTCACCGCCACGGACGACGACGGCGGCTTCGACACGCTGTCGTGGACCGTCACGGTCGGCGGGACCGACACCGACGACGACGGCATGACCGATGACTGGGAGACCCTGTGGGGCCTGGACCCGGAGGATGCCAGCGACGCGGGAGAGGATCCGGACGCTGACGGCAAGACCAACCTCGACGAGTTCCTGAGCGGCAGCGACCCGACCGTCTACGGCGGTCCCGACGCTCCCGTGGTGGTGTCGCCCGTGGATCTCGAGGAAGTGGCCGATCCGACCCCCCCCATGACCGTGGAGAACGCCACGGACGGCGACGGAGACGCGCTGAGCTACCACTTCGAGGTCTACGCCGACGACGCGGCCACGAAGCTCGTCAGCAGCAGCTCCGGGGTGAGTGAGGGCTCCGATGGCCACACCACGTGGACCCCGGGAACGGCGCTCGACGAGAACGGCGTGTACTGGTGGGGTGCCTCGGCCGACGATGGCTGGATCCGCGGTGACGCGTCGGAGCTGGGCAGCTTCTTCGTCAACGCCACCGAGGAGGCGCCGGAGGTTCCGGTGATCGACCGGCCGTGGCCGGGTGCGACCCTCGCGCTCGACGACGCCACGGTCGACCTGCTCGAGCCGAGCGATCCCGACGGTGACGCCGTCACCATGACCCTCGCGGTCTACGACGAGCTCTACGAGGCGGTGGCCGAGACCACCGGCATCGTGGCGAAGGAGGGCGTGGCCACGGTCGCCATGCCCGGCGTCGACGCGGCTGGCACCTGGTGTGTGCAGGCGTGGGCCGCCGACGACCACGCGCTCGTGAGTGCGGCCACCGACATCGTCTGTGCGCTGGTCGTGGCCGACAACCAGGCGCCGTCGGCTCCGACCTTCCTCGAGCCGGTGGGCGGCGAAGAAGCCGACACCCTGTCGCTCACGGTGGTGTTGGAGGACGGCGTCGATCCCGAGGGCGCCGCACTCCGGCACACCATCGAGCTCGATTCGACCGCGACCTTCGACTCCGAGGACCACGCGACCACCACCGTCGACGCCGACGGGAGCGGCGAGACCACGTGGAGCCTGGAGGCCGACCTCGCGCCGTCCACCACGTGGTACCTGCGGGCCTGGGCCGACGATGGCCTGGCGCAGAGCGAAGCCACCGTGCTCAGCTTCGACACCCCGAGCGGGCATGCGGCGCCGGGCACGCCCATGCCCGCGAGCCCCAGCCACGGTCAGGCTGTCACCGCGCCCGTGGTCTTCGAGGCCGTCGCCACCACGGATCCGGACAGCGACCCGCTCAGCTACCAGGTCGAGCTGGCCACCGCCGACGGCTTCGCCCTCTACGCCGAGAGCCCGTCGCTGGAAGCGGACACGGCGGGCCTGGTCAGCTGGGATGGGCCGGATCTGGCCCCGGGCAGCTACGCCTGGAGGGTCCAGGCTCGCGACGACTACGACCAGGGCCCCTGGAGCGACTACGCCTACTTCTTCGTCGACGGGAACGGGGACGCCCAGTCGACCGAGACCGTGGGGTGCGCCTGCGGCTCGGGAACGCTGGGCGGTGCGTGGTGGCTGCTCGTGGCGTTGGGCTGGCTGAGGCGCCGAGACGACGGCTGAGACCGTCGGAGGCTCACGCCTTGGCCACCCCGTCGACCTCGATCACCTCGCCGACCATGGCGAAGCCGAAGCCCGCCTCTGCCTTGCGCCCGGACACGGTGACGCGTTGCCCTTCCAGCTTGCGCGGCACCGGGCCCTTCAGCTGCCAGCTGGCGCCTCCGTCGGCCTCCAGGACCCAGACTTCGCCCCCGAAGAACTGGCGCCGCAACGTTCCCGTGAGCTTCATCCCGCCTCCTCCCGACCGCGCAGCTTCTGCATCCCGACCACCGCCATCGCGCCGAGCAGGCAGATGGTGCCGTTCAAGGACAGCCAGATCTTGTCGAGGCCGAGGCCCAACCACCACGGGTCGAGGGTCCCGGACGCAGCTCCGTGGAGCAGTGCGGTGCCCCAGCCGACGCACAGGCCTGCGATCGCCGGTCCGAGGGTGCGGCTGGGACCGAGCGCGAACGCCAGGCTGGCGGGGAGGAGCGCCGAGATCCAGAGGGGGAAGTGCACCCACTCAGCGCCCACCAGGGCCGCGGGCCACGCCACGATGCCGCGGGAGAGGAGGTCGAGCACGGGGTGGGGGGGCAGGCCCGGCACGAAGGGCAGGACGAACAGCCCCCCAGCGGACAGGGCGCCCGCCGCTGCGATGGTGACCAGCGCTCCGGCACGCAGGCGGGCCGTCCAGCCGAGAGCTCCTGCCAACACACCACCGAGGAGGAACAGCAGCCCGCGCTGGCGGAGCAGGACGTGCGCCACCGCGGCTCGAAGGTCCAGACGGCCGTAGCCGCGTTCCGGGTCGGGCGTGGAGACGTGTCCTGCGGCGGTGCGCTGGAGCGTGTCCACCACGGCGAGTGCGTCGACCCCCATGCCCACGAGCACGGCTGCGGCGCCGGCCACGTGTGGCGTGGCCATCGAGGTGCCTTGGAAGGCGCGGTAGGCGTGTCCGCCCGAGCCATCGATCGTGTCCTGCAGCACGCCCCCGCCATCTTGCCGCAGGTCACCCCCGGGCGCCGCGAGGTCCACACCGTTGCCGTAGGTGGAGTACCAGGCGCGGTCGTCGTCAGGTCCCACCGACGCGACCCCCACGACAGCCTCGACGTGTCCGGGGCACTGCACGCCCTGCTGCCCGGTGTTGCCGACCGCAGCGACCACGACGACGCCCGCGTCAGCGGCGGCGGTGGCGGCCTTGTGCACCACCTCACTGTGTCCGCCGCCGAGGCTCATGTTGATGACGTCGGCCCCGCGATCCACGGCGTCGTCGATCGCGGCGGCGACCCAGTCCGACGACCCGAAGCCCTGCCGTGCGAGGGCCTTGTAGCGGAGGATGGTGGCCTGGGGTGCGACACCCGTCACACCGACGCCGTTGTGGGTGGCCTGTGCGATCGTGCCGGCGACGTGGGTGCCGTGGCCGTGGTCGTCCCGGGCGTCGGACGTGCCCGGAACGAAGGTGGCACCCTCGAGGATGCGTGAGGCTGGCAGGTCCTCGACCTCCGAGACGCCCGTGTCGATCACGGCGACGACCACGCCGCCACCGCCGCCGGCCCGCCAACCTGGCTCGGCACCCACCATGCGCATGTTCCACTGGGCGTCGTAGAGGGGATCGTTGGGAAAGCCCAGTGCGCTGAGCTGGATGGCGGGCTCCACCACCTCGACGAGCGGGTGACCGGCCAGCTTGGCGATCGCCTCTGCCAGATCGTCGACCTCCGCGCGCATCAGGCGCTCGTCGATGCTGACCTCGTGGGTCCAGTGCAGCTCGATCCCGAGCCTGTTCCCGAGGTCCTCGATGTCCTCGACGTCGGCGTCGTCCACGAAGTCCACGACGAGCGTGCCAGGAACCGACTCGACCGAGACGGCCTCGCCCTCGGTCCCGGTCGACGGGAGCACCGTCGGAACGGCGGACCAGAGGATGGCGCCGCTCGCGATGAGGGTGACGAGGGTGACCAAGCGGCGCATGGGGGCTCCGGGGCGTGGCTGCGCATACGCGCCATGGTGCGGTTTGTTCAGCGAAAACCCGCGGCCGCGCCGCTTCTTCCAGCCTACCGCGGCGTCTTCCGCCGCATGCGGCCGCGGATCCGCCACACGTCCAGGCTCATCGCGAGCGTGTCGCGGACATGGCGAACGCGGCTGTCCGCTCGCCAGCGCCACGCCACGGGGACGGTGACGATCCGCAGGCCTTCCTTCTGGGCGCGCGCGATCACCTCGACATCGAAGGCCCAGCCCACGGTCTCGAGCGCCTCGAAGAGCGCGCGCGCGCTGGGCTGGCGGAAGGCCTTGTAGCCGCACTGGCTGTCTTGCACGCCCGGAAGCACGAGCACCTGGACGAGGCGGTTGAACACCCGTCCCATGAGGTGGCGGTGCTCCGGCTCGTCGAAGCGGTGGGCCCCGGTGTGCTCGCGCGAAGCGATCACCACGTCGGCGTCCGGCGCGCACGGTGGGAGCAGGGCGCCGAGGTCTTCGGGATCCAAGGACCAGTCGGCGTCCGCCATCACGACCCAGGCCCCTCGGGCTGCGAGCACGCCGGCACGGACTGCGCCACCCTTGCCCCGGTGGGGCTCACGGAGGACGCGGACGTCTGCTCGCGCCGCCGCGTGCGCCTCGGCGATCTCCGCGGTCGCGTCCCGCGAGCCGTCGTCCACGATCAGCACCTCGCTGGCGACACCGAGCGCTCGGCGCGCGCGGTCGAGACCTTCGAAGCAGGAGTCGAGGCGGTGGGCTTCGTCGAAGCAGGGCACGACGATGCTGACGTCTGGAGCAGCCACGCCCGAGGCTACCGCGCCACCGAGGTCTTGACCTGACAAGAGCATGGGTGATACTTCTCTCGAAGTCCTCCTCGGACGGTCCCCCCAGGAAGCGCTCCCCTCGCTTCTCCTGCCTCTCCCCCCCCCCTCCAGACCCAGCCCCCGCCCGGTGCCTCAACCCCTCCTGCTGGACGTGCCACGGCGCATGCCGTCGGCCGACGACGCCCTCGACCTCATGGTGGCCTTGGGTGACGACCTGCGCAGCCTCGAGCTGCCCGGGATGTCGCTGGACCGTCCAACACCGCCGCAGGTCGAGGCGCTCGTCGCGTGGAGCGAGGAGGCGCGCGCCCAGGTCGACGTGGTGCTGGCCGAGATCGATGACGCACGGCTCCTCGGCAAGGACGTGCGGCGCGCAACGCGTCGGGGGGTGGGCATGGTGCGTGCCTGGGTGCGTCGCAGCCTCGCGACCTGGTCCACCGAGCGGGGGATCGGGTTGCTGGGGAGCTACCTCCGCCAGGGCGAGCAAGCTCGCTGGGACACCCTCGCCAGCGCCACGGTGGCGCAGGTCGAACACGAGCCGGAGGCGGTCGACCGCTTCTTGGGCCTCTACATCGAGATGGCGCGCGAAGCGGCGGAGGTCGGTCTGGCCTCGTTGATCGCGCCCGCTGGGAGCAGGTGATGCTGAACCTGATGTCGGTCTTCGCCGTGCTGGGCCCCGTGCTCGTGGGCGTCGGGTACCTCACCATCGGCGAATGGGCTGGCGCTGGCTGGTCCCTCGTCATCGGCGCCACGGCTCTCGTGGGTGCGTGGCGCCTCAGGGCTGGCCACGTGACAGGTCTCGCGCGGCTCGAGGGCGTGTCCGATGTCGCCGAGGAGCGCGAGCGCGAGCCCGAGAACCGGATCGACGAGGTGCTTGGTGACCCGCTGGCGGCCGTGCGCCCGCTCCCTGGCGCCTTGGTGTTGATGGGGCTCCTGGGCACCTTCCTGGGCCTCGGTCTCGCGGTGCATGGCGCCTGGGCAGCCCTCTCCGCCGACGCGCTCACCCAGGTCTCCCAGCTCCTGGGCGGCCCCCTCGCGGGCCTCGGCACCGCCTTCGGCACCAGCATTGCGGGAACCTGGGCGAGCATGGTGCTCGGCGTGGCGCTCGCGGGAGCGGATCGCGCGCTGCAGGCCGCCCGAGACGCCCGCGTGGCCGGCCTCCGTTCGGCCCTCGGAGCCACCGCGACCCAGCGCCTCGAGGCGCGGCTGGGCGCGGTCGAACAGCTGCTGGAGGGGCTCCCTCACGAGCTGGCGGAGGTCCTTGCGGTCCTGCCGCAAGCTCTGGAGCGGGTGCAGGATGCGGCGGCTGACCGGCTCGGGGCCGCGCTCACGGCGCACAGCGAGGCCCTGACCTCGGCCCTCGACGAGCACCCCGGGCAGGTCGGCTCGGTGCTCCAGCGGCACCATGCCGAGGTGGGCGCCGCGATGGACCAACATGGCGGCGCGCTCACCTCCGCCCTGGCGAGCCACGCCGAGGCGGTCGGTGTCGGCGCCGAACGTGGCACGGACAGTGCGGCGGCGGTCGGTCTGGCCTTGACCGCACACGCAGCCGCCACCACGCACTCGCTCAGCTCCCATGAGCGCGCGACCCGAGCGGCGCTGGAGCAGCACGCAGGCGACGTCGGCGCCGCGCTGATGACGCACCATGCCGGCATCGGCGCAGGCCTGGCTGGCCACGTGGACGTGCTCGGCGAGCGCCTCGGCGGTGCGGTGGAGGGCTTCGGTGAGGTGCTCCAGACGCATCGTGAAGGCGTGGCCTCGGACCTCGTGGTCCACGCCGAGGACCTTCGTAGCGGCCTCGAACGCCACCACAAGGCGGTGCAGACGTCCATGGCCGAGCACCCCGAGCGGCTGGCGGTGCAACTCGATCTGCATCCCTTGGCCATGGGCGAGCGCCTGCGGGCACACAGCGAACACCTCGAGGCGGCCCTGACGGAGGGTGCGCGGCACCTCGATGCCCACCGCGACGGGCTGAAGGAGGCCCTGGTCATGCACCCCGATCAGCTCGAGGCTGCACTCCATCCCCACGTGACGTCGTTGAAGGGCCTGCTCGCCGCCCATCCCGGCCAGCTGGCTGTGGTCATGGCCGAGCACCACGAGCAGCTCCAGAGCACCCTCCGGGACCATCCCGAAGAGATCTACGGGCTGCTGGAGCCGCACACGGCTCGGCTCGGCGAGCTCCTCTCCGCGCACCCAGAGGCCACGCGGCAAGCTCTGGCGGAGCATCGGGAGGCGCTGCGCACCCTGCTCGCCGAGCACCCCGCCGCCCTGGCGCCGATGCTCACGAATCACCCGGTCGCGCTGGCCACGCTCCTGGAAGATCACCCCGCTGCGCTCGCTCCGCTGCTCCGTGACCACCCGGCCACGCTGGCGGACCTGCTGGACGCCCATCCGGCGGCGCTGGAGCCCCTGCTGTCGTCGCACTCGGCAGCGCTGGCCACCTTGTTGGCGGAGCACCCGGCGGCTCTCGCCCCGGTCCTGGAGCGGCACCCTGCGGCGCTGGCTACGCTCCTCGACGCGCACCCCAACGCCCTGGCGGAGCTGCTCGCCGAGCATCCGGCGAGCCTGGCGCCACTGCTGGCGGGTCATCCCGCAGCGCTCGAGACGCTGTTGTCCGCCCATCCCGCAGCCCTCGAAGCCTTGCTCACGTCCCATCCGCTCGCCCTCGCCGGGATCCTCGCAGCCCATCCCGACGCCATGGCGACGGTGCTCGAAGCGCACCCCGAGCGCCTGGTCGAGGCGCTGGCCGAACACCCGAGTGCGCTCTCGGCGCTGCTCGAGCAGCACCCGGTGGCCCTGGCGCGCGCGCTGGACGGTCACCGGGAGGGGCTGAGCGTCCTCCTCCAAGAGCACCCTCGGACACTGGAGCACCTCCTGGAGGCGCACCCGACGGCGCTGGCCGAGCTGCTCACCGGTCACGCAGAGGCACTCGGGCCGCTGCTCGCGCAACACGGCGAAGCGATCGGGCCGCTGCTCGTGCACCACGCCGACGCGCTCTCCGAGCAGCTCCAGGCTCATCCGACGCGGCTCATGGACCTGCTCGGCGAGCATCCCGAAGCCCTGCGCGCTGCCCTCCTGGAGCACCCGGAGGTCTTGAAGGCCACGCTGGCCGAGCACCCGGTGGCGGTTGCGGGCGCACTGGCCTCGCATCCAGAGGCTCTGGCGTTGGTGCTGGGCGACC
>Ga0114932_10003375_pt1 | contig 15697 bp, 28 predicted proteins | sample 2SBtaG_2_FD_87286 | JGI IMG/M metagenome (GOLD analysis project Ga0114932, IMG submission 87286) | Deep subsurface microbial communities from Kolumbo volcano to uncover new lineages of life (NeLLi) - 2SBTROV12_ACTIVE470 metaG | ecosystem: Environmental > Aquatic > Marine > Volcanic ...
TACCGTAAATGTCTGATAGTTTTACTTTTGGTAGAGAGTTTAACTTGGTAAACTTCTTTGTTCCTGCTTTGGTATAGAACTCTTGCTCTGCTGCTTTATTTTTAAACGATAATAAAAATACTCGCTTGTAGAGTGTCTGACCTTCTGGTCTGGAATCGTACTCCTTAACTAGAGGATGGATACGATTTGAGACTCCAATGGTAGAGTCAAAGTCTACTCCTTTGCGGTCATCAATGACAAGCATTAAGTCATCACTACATAAAACGCTTTGAGCCTCGTCTTGCTTTACTCGCTTCGCTTTTGACCATCTATCGGGCAAGGCAAAAGTCTTGAGGACTGCCTTCGACTTGTCAGCAAATGTAAAATGGTTATCACTTATCTTTTGACCATTCCAAAAAAGTTGCTGCTTTTCTAGGATGCCTCTGAGTCGATGACCTAATCCTCCATGACTAAACAATTTGCCGTAGACCATCTTCGCTTCCCAAAGATTCTTACAGTCCTTCATCTCATCGCTAATCATCTGAGGGATTTGCTTGAGTATAGACTTTAGCTTGCTGATAATAGCCTGTTTAGTCTCGTCGGTGTACTGCAACGCCTCTCGACTCGCTGAAATATCCAAGTCTCCTATGTTGACATACAGACACAATGATACATCGCTAACAAGTTGATACTCTGGTGTACCGTAAGACAAGTCTAAAGCACTCGTACTTAACGGATAGGCAATGTTGCCCATAACCGCAACTGAATCACCACTATCTCGGATAGTCCAATCGTCTGAGTGCATTAACGACTTGGCATCTTCTTTGTAGAAATTGCCTTCATCTACACCTTCCACTTGAGGCTTTACCTTGAAATGAGTGAAAAGAGATAACGCTTTTTCCTTGAAGGCTGAAAAGTCTCCTTCTTTTGCTGGTATGACAATCTCAATGCCATCCTTATCCTTTGACTTCTCGGATGTCAACTTTGAGATTTGACCAATCTGAGTGTCATCAATAAATGCGTTGTAGGAAGTTTTGGTTCCCTTAACGAATGAGTTGATAACGAAATTATCCCCATAAGCGAAAGCACTCTTGCTGCCCAGACCTAATTGTCCAATTTGTTCGTTTGTCCCGCGTTTTGTGCTTTCACCGTACATGGCATAAATCTGACCGATTTGCTTTTCTGTCAGACCTCTACCATAGTCTCGTACCTTGAAGTATGGGGAAAGTTGATTAGGTAATGTAACCTTGATTGGTCTATCAAGTTTGCCTACCTCTGCATGAGCGTCAACCGCATTAGTAGAATACTCGCGGATAACTGCTAGTACCTTATCAGAATATAACTGATTGCGTAGTACGTTGAAAATATGTGCAAGTCCTTCTTTCTTGATTCCAAAAGAGTAAGACTTGAAATCTTCGGACTGCTGAACCGTGTTTTTGTTTGGCTTCGTAATCATAACCTGTTTTCATCCTACATTGTACTGACGAGAAAGTCAAGCACTTTTTTACGAAACCTCAATCTTAAATTTTTCTTTACGTTCTTTTGTTATCTTTTTAACATACTTTTGGGCAGCGGCAAGACCTTCATCAGTAAAAGGAAATGCACCAAAGAGTCGATTGCCTCTTTGAGATAAAACTAAATAGACTTGATTAGACTTCTTTTTAGTCCTTCTTTTTGTTGCCATCTACTCTTTTAAATTTTTTAAAAATCTTATCGGCTAGAAGTCTGTTAGTCTTTTCTTCTAATGTGTCTATCTCTCTTTCCTCATTTTGCAGACGCTTTAGGATGAACTGCATATCAAGGTTTAATTGATGATATACTTCTTCTGTTTTCTCTGGATGCCAGTCAGGGTATTCTTCTGCCATGTCCATCTTCTTGATTACTACATCCATTTGTTCTTCCCAAAAAGCAATACTCTGGTCAATCATGCGAGAACTCTCTTGAAGTTGCTCTTTGATTGTCTTTTGAGGCTCTTTGTTTTTATTATTCATTTAAAAATTTTTTTAAAACCTTGAGGTGAAAGACTACGAATGATTCTCCGATTGTTTTTTCACCTTGGGCTTTACTAATCCAATAATCTTTTAGGTACTCGTCCTGTTCTTCCGCTGCTTCGATTAGCTGGTCTAGTAAATTATTTGCAGTCTTTAACTTGTTATTGTGTTCCATAATAAATTACACTCCTATGAAATTATTTGGCTGGTTTTGTTTCCTTTTTATTTTTCTTGATAGTCTGTTTTTCTTTCACAAGCTCTCTATCTACAACCTCACTATTAAGAGGCCACTCTAACCAAAAGAGATCATGACTTTCATTAGTTATAGTATGTTCGTCATTATTTGGCATAACTTTATTAAGTAATTACACCAACACCTCTACGTTGTACTATCTCAGAGGCTTTCTGATTAGCATACTTTATTGCTTCGTCTATATTATTTGTCTCAAGTTGTTTAGCAACTAGGGCAGCAAGAAAAGAATCTCCCGCTCCAGACAAATCGAACACGGGTACTTTATCAGTAGTGTAGTAGTGGAAGCCATTCTCTTTCATCATCATACAACCTCGTTCACCGAGGGTAACAATAAGTTTACCAACCCATCCTTCGGGATGAATACTACCTTTAATAGCTTCAAACTCTGGTGTGTTTATTTTTATGTAAGCTGCATCCTTGCACCAAGAACCTATGCACTTTTTGGTGTCTAAAAACGTGTTCGTATTATTTGCACAAAAACGATTAATATCTTCTTCGGAGAGGAACCCTTTGCCGTAATCACTTATGACTACCGCATCAAACTCTGCTATCTCCTCATCCATAATTAGATTAGTCCCGTATTCTTGAAAAGTATCAACATTACCTTCGCCTTCATCTACCCGTAGGAAGGTATAATTAAGTTTCTCATCCACATATCTAGTTTTTGTTATAGAGTTTATTTGAGTAATTGAATCTACCTCGCAACCTAATGACTCTAGGTTGCGTATGGTATTACCAGCCATGCCTTTGTTGACTACCTTTTTATTAGTCTTAAAAACTGGGGCTGGAACATCTGGACACAGCCTAGATGCGGAGCCATAAATAAATACGTCATCACAAATTTCTCCTACTACTAATACTTTATTCATTTTTAAGGGATAGTATATGTTCTTTTATTACTTTCTGTACTCTGGTATCCTCCGGTAAGTCCTCTAGTCTATGCTCTCTTTCTAGTTTTCTGCCTTGCTTGTCCACATAAGAAAACTTTTTAGGCGGGTCATCGCCTTCAAAATCGGCCCAATCAAACTCTTTATCAAGAGCTTCCATGTTGTTCATGTTCACCCAAAACAAACCTCGCCCGTCTTTATCATTAGAGAGGGTAAGCATCTCTCTGCGAGCCATCTTAAAAAGTAATTCTTTATATGTCATTTACCACTTGTGTATTATATTAGCCATAATGAAAAAACAGGTAATTAAATTTACTACAATAATTAAAGTCCTTATGAGTAAACTTATTTGAGCCTGTTTGAGTGATAGTATAGGTATATTTGGTTCATCCTCATCAGTCTTTCCTATGCGATGGTCTACTGTCCTGCACCAAATTAACCATAATTTTTTAATCATACTAGATATTTAGCGGCCAAAACACAATTAAGAATAACTATTAAAAAGATTAAAATCCAAACTCCTATTATTTGGTTCTTTGTCATTAGAATATAAGACTTCCTGCATCTGACTGACGGCGATTAGTATAAGACCTTTTCTTATTTAAATCTCTTGCTATAATATCAGCAATACCTTCTCTAGCAGCATCACTATCAAAATTTATTTGCTTGTTCTGCTTTTGTATCTTATTGAGTATATCAATTATTTCTCTCTTCAATTTCATCTCTTGCCTCCAAAGTATTCTGTGGCGTGTCCTTCTTTGACTAGGGTATCATTGAAGCTATCAAACGAGTCAATCTCTTTAAATAGAGTGCCGAGTAGTCTGCCAAACTTACCCTTCTTGTCTATCCTAGTCTCAACTATAAACTCATTCTTATTTTCTTTTATGAGTTCTTTGAGTCTTGCTTTAGCTGCTAGGCCTCGCTTCTTCTCTTCTTTGTCTCTAGTCCTGCACTCTGGAGTATTGATACCGTACAAACGAATACGCTCTTTCTTAAAGGTGCTAAACCCGCAGTCAATTAGCGCATCTACTGTATCACCGTCTACTACTTTAACTAACTTTGCTTTGTATTGATACATAATAATTATTTTATTTGGCCTACTTCGATTATGTGAGGATAAACTTCTCCATCCAGAGGAATCTCAGATGCTATCTTATTCTTCTCATCTGGACTGACTACCATGCACATACCTACGCCATTATTAAAAACAGACTTCATTTCTTCGTCTGATATTTCCCCCCACCTTTGAACCGAGTCAAATATAGAAGCGCGAGGGATATCATCTCTCCACTCAACACTTAAGTCTTCCGGAAGGATTCTATTTAAATTGCTAAATCCTCCTCCTGTTATATGAGCCACACCCTTAATTTTAAATTTATTTAAAAGATGCCTTAGTTTGTATACATATATTTCAGTAGGTTTTAGTAACCTATCAACATACTTTTCAATCTTTTGTCTTTCTGCTATTGGGTCGCCCGAATAACAGTGCTGCTTCCTTATTTGTAACATCTTCCTTATTAAAGTATACCCGTTGCTGTGGAAACCGTTACTTGGAAAAGCTATCACATGATCTCCGCTTTTGATACTTTTACCATCAATCAGATCTTTCTTTTTGACAATACCCACACAAAAACCAGCTACGTCAAAAGTCTTACTGGATACTAATGCTGGTAGTTCTGCTGTCTCGCCGCCTATTAGTGGTATTCTGTAATCACTACAGCCTTTCTTAATTGAGTTTATAACTTTTAAAAAATCAGACTCATTTATAATACCGGAAGAAAAGTAATCTAAAAAGAAAAGCGGTTTCGCTCCTGTGCATATTATATCATTAACACACATCGCAACACAATCAATACCAATACCGTCCAGCTTCTTGTACTCTTGAGCTAGAAGGATTTTAGTTCCAACCCCATCAGTAGATGCTACTAGATAATTTTCTTCGCATAAGTCATATAGACCAGCGAAGCCCCCTATATTATCAACCAAGCCAGAAATGCTTTCTGTCAGCCTATCTGCTTTAGCTATGTCTACCCCTGCCTTTTTGTATTTATACATTTTATTATTTGTTCTTTGACCATGTCAAACGAAATTTTAGTTCTACACTCTTGTTTCTTATTTCTTGGGCAGTAAGCCCAATTCCATCGCAGCTCATCAAAGGAATTTAAATCTTCATCGTTGAGACAACCATGGCAGACTGATTCGTTCTGAACTCTAAAGCAGTCGAACTCATTTGCTTTATGAGTGGAACCAGTAATCATAACAACCTTTTTACCTAATGCCCAAGCTAGCCAGCTTAAACCCGAACTTAAACCAATAAAAAACTCACAGTCCATTATTTGTTTAGTTCTATTTGCTATTGGCAAGTTTCCGGTTTGGTCTATAGCTTTTTTGGGAGCTACTGTCCAGTCTCCTTCTTTACCCCATGAGTAATGTTGGTCAATACATATAACCTTATAACCTTTAGCTTTTAAAAATCTTACTACTTTATCCCACCCAGATTGAGTCCAAGTTTTACATTTACTTGTACTTTGGACTGAGATACAAACATACTTACTCTTTGGTGTGGTGTATTCGTCTGTTGTTTTAGTTGATATAGTTGGGATTATTTGTTTGTAAGGTATATGAAGCTGTTCACATATTTGTTTTTGAATCGGGGTTTTACGATTTAAATTAAAGTTTACTTTTTTTAAGTTGTCTACTTGTCCCATTCCAGACTTAACTATCTGTGATCGCCAATCTACATTAAACTCTCCATCTTGACCTTTACCTAGAACTTCCGGTAGTCCATTTGGATGCCCTTCTTTTGTGACGTGAAACTGGTGTACGGTTTGGCAGGGGTAAAACTTTACCTTATCTTCTATGTCATCAAAGAGTTCAGCCCACCTAGTTTTCACTATTACTTTCCTTCCTGTGATCTTATGGTACTCGTAGCAATAAGGCGACCACGCTATGTTGTCGCCCAAAGACTGCGAAATAAACTCTATAAGATCTGTCATTACTTAAAGTGTGGGCCAAACAAAAAACCTTTTAAGCACCATTTAACTCCCTTTGTTACGGGTGTAATGCCGCTTACCATATAAGAAGGAAAGAACAAACAAGTGCCTATGCTTTTTTTAGCGTAAACAGGAGTACCGCTATTGTGTATTAAGTGTTCTCCTCCTTGGTAGTCTTCTTCCTGAGATAAGCAAATATGAAAGCTTATCTTACTATATTGTTTATTATTTTCAGAAAAGTTTTTAGCTATATCTGATAGCGGCGCTGAAACCTCTCTATCTGAAAAGGAGTGTAGAGTTGCTGGTTCAGAAAAGCCGTTTATATTAAAACGCCAAGATTCATTATTTGCCTCTCTTGCAAAGTTAGATAGTTTATCATAAACCCAAAAGTTTTTATCAACAAATTCTAAAGTTTCAGAAGGCTCATTCTCTCTAATTATTTTCAAAGACTCTTCTTCGGAAAAGCCATTGTTAAAAACATAATAATCATTAAGCTTTAAGCTCTTATCTTTTTCTTCTAAACTATCTATGTCTGCTAAATAATACATATTACCATTCGTTCGTGTCTTCTGACTCTGCAAGTTCTATGACTTCTTGCGCTAACCGTTTAGTCATTCTAGGGCAATCTTCTTCTATTGCTTGTTTTTTCCAAAGTGGGTACTCTTTGTAAATCTTTTCATAAGCTGCTTCGTATCTTCTACCCATGTCAGATTTAACCTTTTTCTTCCTAGGCATAGCGTAATTATATCAAATACTTGAACAAACGTCAATCATTTTATCTTTGAAAGCGCAGCTTTATGGTCTTTTTCAGCTATCGCCTCGTCATACATCCAGTTCTCTTGTGTTGTCCAGTTTCCGTCTTCGTCTTGGTACGGCTTGTCAAAATCGTTCAAGGCTTTTGACCTTGAGTTAAATTTATGCACAGTATGGTAAGAGCTTTCTTTGCAGTCTGGGTCATCTGGCTTCTTTATGTCTACAGGGCTGGACATAGAATGCAAATCTAAGTTTTGTTTAAATTGTAGAGATGTATTAAAAGTGTCTTCTCCCTTGTAGTACTTATCGGCATGAGTCTTATCATCTTGCCCGCCTAAAACGTTATTAACATTAGTAAGCCAAGGTTCACTCAGAATTTCTTTTTGATTATATTTGCCTCCATTCCAGTTAAGTACGCCTTTTCTAAATATTCTACTAAAAAATAATCTTAGATTCATATTTGGTCTTTGCATAAGATGATAGTTTATTATGCTTTCTACGGGATGCACTAAGCATTCACTATAATATTTTCTTAATTTTAAAAATGCAGAACAATAGTAGTCCATTATATATGGTGGGCCGAAGGCAACCCAATTATTTAAATTTACTGTGTTATAGTTACCTAGATTGTATACATGATGCCAGTAGGGTATACTTAGTGCGTCTTCGTCAACTATATTTAGATTTGGATAAGAACTGCAAGTCTCTGCTCTAACTATAACGTCATAGCTTCCAGCGGATGCCATTAGATTCGCTCTCCATATTTTATATAACATAGAATACACTCTGCCGTTTTTATGAGCAAAGTGCATGGCTTGATTAAAATACTTAGGAGAAGATTCGTATTCTTCGTTTACTGAGGCGAAGCTTCGGTCAAAAGCTTTTTGGTTCTCTACTTCTAGTTCTTTAGGCTTGTAGGCTTCGTAAAATGATTTTACAGTATCACCTTCTTGGTATACGTTTTCCTCATCCCAGAGACTAGCGTATACGTCAGCATCGTACTCTTCTATAACTTGCTGCCAATACCTTTGGTTTTGTTTTACATAATACGGCAGTCCTGCAAAACAGATGGCAACTTTCATTTTTCAAATATGTCCTCGTAGTTATCTCTGTAAGCTTGCCTGTTTCCAGTCCTGTCGGCATCACCTTTACCTGCTCCACCAAGATCTCCACCTTCTTTCACATATTTATAGGTTTCGTTGCTATAAGTTTCGCTATGTTTTTGTTTTGTGGAGACTTTCTTGCCGTCTTTGTAGTACCATCCTTTATGTGCTTTAGGTTTGGGCTTATCACTCATATCAATTCTTTAATTTCTTCTACTGTAAATGATTGCACTTCATCTGAAGCTGGGCCATCCTCTAATATTCTTTCGTGTAAGTTCTCTCCCGGTTGCAAGCCAATAGATTTAACTTTAAGTTCCGCTCCCTCTGGTAAATACTTTGAAGCCATGGCCTCAAGCAAGTCTCCTATGCTCATAGACTTCATATATGGTAGAAACGGTAGAGAGTCCTTTGCGTCTTGCATACAATTAAAAATTAAATCAACAGCTTGATCTATAGTCCAGAAAAATCTAGTAGCTCCTGCCTCTGTAACTATAACCTCTTTACCTTCTTTGAGTAACTCTCGCCATTTACATAGTACTGACCCAGTTGAATAAAGCACGTTACCGTAGCGGACAGTGCGGAACTTTATTTTTGGGTAGTCTTTCTCGAATTGAAAAAAGAGTCTTTCCATTATTAGTTTAGATGCTCCATAGACACCCTTAACCTGCGCTGCCTTATCAGTGCTAATACCTAAAACAAACTCTACTCCTATATCTACCGCGTGCTCTAATACATTTATAGAGCCTAGTACATTTGATAGGGTGCATTCTCTAGCTTGGGTTTCTGCTAATCCAACGTGTTTAAACGCAGCTAGATGAAATATACCTTGAATGTCTGTAAATCTTTTTAAAGTAAATTTATCAGCAATGTCTCCAGTGTAGTATTCAATATCTGGAAAGTTCTGTTTAGTTTTAATTAAACCGACTTCGCTTCTGGCTACTATTGTAACTTTGCCCCCTTTGGATAGGATTCTTTTGATTAACTCTTCACCTAAAAAGCCGCTGCCACCGGTAATTAAATACTTTTTATCTTTTTCTATTTTAATCATTACTAATTAGTCCCATAAGTAAGTGAGCTTCCATTTTTCTTACCACCGTATACCAAGATCTATGTCTAGGAATCCAAATGATATTTACTCTATCTCCTATTTGGTTCCTCATCTTCCAGCTTTGAGTGAAGCTCCTTACTGATTTATCAACAATTTGCCCGTATTCTTCAAAATTTTGTTCATTTAGTAGGGTTTCATCATTTATGAAAAAGAAGAAAGGCCTATTGCTTTCTATACATTTGAGGGCATCCTCTTTTCTATGTACGGTTGTTATATCTACTTCCCATGGCCAGCTATCTAGTATTCTTGAGACTACTGAGTCGTGACCTCTTGATTTTAAATGATAAGAGAGCTTTTCTATAAAGTCAAAAGTGTAATGATCTTTATCTCCTCCCCAATAGTGTGTTATTTTAAATAGAGTCTTAACGTTATTTAAACTCTGTATTGACTCGTAATCTATCATATTTTTACCAACCGTGTGCTTGTACCAGTCTGAGCCTGTCCATTCGCTACTTTTTATTTCATTTATGCAGTATTTTTGCTGACTAAAATATTCATCTATCAACACCTGCTTTCTGTTTGTTGGTAATTTTGTTTTGGAATTTACATATACAAAAACTCTATCTTCCGGAAACACATCTTTGACTATGTCGTGAACCTCCATATGTTGAATATGTCCGTACTCACCGTACTGATTATGAGTTACGATTTGCTGCCAATCTGTTTCCCAGCTAATTCTTTTTAAAATATTTTTATAATCACTTTTGTATTTAAAAGGATCTAACGTAGGAGTCTCCATACCTAAACATTCAAAATACTTCACCCCAGCCCTTTTGATGCAATTTTGAAACTCATAGTATCTAGTTTCGTGCCTTGCTTTATGCCATATATCGTAGTCCATAGAGGAAGTTAAACAAACCACTTTGGTTCGATTGGCATTCTCAATCAGCCAGTCGCCGAAGAATATAGCTTCATCATCTGGGTGAGCTATTACTAATAACTTATCTGGTTTTGGTGGCAAGGATACACCTTTCCAAACGAAAGTCTCGTCAGAGACAATCTCTAAATTATTTAAACTCTTATCTTCTCCTTCTTTTATAGATTTTGGTACAAACTTCCACTTATAGCCAAAGTCTCCAGACTCGTCTGTATGTTGCCTGCTTGAAATTACATCTCCAAATGTTTTAAATTTTTCTGGCCCCATCAAATCAACGTAGTCTACCCATTGATTTTCTATACAATATTCAATCAGCTTGACCCACATCCATTTGGAAAGCTCAGCGTCTTTACAAGACTTTGTATCGTACAAAGGCGCGTTGCAGTATAAATAGTTACCCCATTTTAAAACAAAATGATAAGCTATGCCGCTACTGAAACATTGCAGTACACCTCTGTCATGCAAACTCTGAAGTTCTTTATCTGAGTACCAATCTCCCCAACTCCAACCATTGCATCTAGACCATAAATCCATATAGTCCCTGCACTCCTTTGGTTTGAAATCAACCTTAATATAGTTTAAATCTTTGTTAAACTCTAATGTCTTTTTTAAGTCATGCCTACTAGACTTAGATAACGAAGACAAATAATCCTCTAAGTTGCTAAACCTAGAGGTTGGAATTATTATAGGAGAGCTATGTTTTAATACATTCACACGAAAAAATCTTCAGGAATCTCTCTTGAAACATTCTCTGGTTCAATTCTTTCAATCCAACCAGTAATTATATATTTACTCTGTTGTCTATTGGGCTTGTGGCCTTTGTGTACATGAGTCCAAAACGCAGGAAAAATAACAGCGCGACCCGCTCTGGCTTCAACTTTAGTGTTCTGGTATTTGAATTCTGTTTCGCCTCCATCAAAAACGTCATTAAGATACCACATGAAAGCCATCTGCCTCATTTTCATAGACTCCTCTGTGACTTCGTTTTCATAATGCCAAGCATGATAACCTCCTTTGTCAATATATCTTTGCATTTGCATGTGAGGATGGCCTGTATGCGTAGCACTAAATCTGCCTTGACAAGTTCTAACTAAGCTAAGCTCGCTTGAGAATTGATGTTCTGGCCTTCTTACTACAAAGGGACACATACGCATGTATTCGACCATCGAGTGCAACAAGTCTTCTCTTAAGTAATCGTATATGTATTGCCAGTCTTTATCATCGAGTTGAGTGGTCACCATTAGGTCTCTGGAATCTTTTACATCTTTATTGACTCCACCTCCTGAGATGCCATCCATTTGGTTGTCAGACTCTTCGAATTTTTTTATAACAAAATCACAAAAGTCTTTTGGTAAAGCTTCGTCTCTACTGTAAATTAAATTCTCCATAATTATTTACCCATTCTTCTTCTTTTTCTTTGTGCATATCATCATGCACCTCTGCGTGGCAACGGGTACATAACAGCACAGTCTTGTCTATCTCTTTCTTTGCTTCTTCTTCGTTGTAAGCAAACCCTCCTTGCCTTCCGCCTATCATAACTGATATAGAAAAAGATTTTTCTTCTTTTTTTACGTGATGGAAATCTAAGGCTTTAAGGCAACTATCGTATCCACATATAATACAGCACCCGCCTTTATAATCAACAAGCTTTTGTTTTCGTTTATGACGAGACTTTTGTCTGGAAATTGCTTTTTTAGAGGCCATTAAAACTCCTTTTCTAAACCATAGTACATATCTGGTATATTATCATTAAGCCTGAGCGGGCTAAAATTTAAATTAGTAAAATCAAACTTACAACTTTCTTTAAAGTATACTTTTAAATCACAATTAAATTCATTTACTTTACTTGTGCAGTATTCTTTTATTTTATCAAAGTCTATACTCTTGCCTACTTTATTTGTTTTTGTTTTAACTATTAATATAACTGGTTTATTATTTAAAGTATTATCAAAACATAAGGTTGTTCCCTCTGCATCGAAGTCTATTTTCCATTGCTCTATCTCTTCGTACGGGTATGCTCCCCATGTTCCAGACTCTATATCCATGATTCCTACCTGCTCGTAGCTGTCAGCGCATTTTCTACGCCTAGACCAGCGAACTTTATATTTGGTTGAGCTTTCATGGCCCTCTTGGGTTTTAATAGATACTTTCGCTTGATTAGCAAAACTAATTTCAGCATAATCTTTATTGAGTAATTCTATTTTCATTACCAGAACCAGACCATATAATCTCCACCTTCTACGTCTGTTGGGAGTATGTCGTATTGTTTTCTTTTCATATCACCATTTATGTATTATATTCGCTACAATGAAAAAACACGTAATTAAATTTACTAAAATTATGAAAGTTCTCAAAAATAAGCTAAATTGAGCCTGACGCAAACTTAAGATGGGGATATCTGGTTCATCTTCATCTGTCTTGCCTATCCGATGATCTACTGTCCTGCACCAAATTAGCCATAACTTTTTAATCATTAGTACTTATAGTTATACTTACAATCAGTGTCTTTTAAATCTTTTTGATAGTCTACTGTTAATTCTTCTCCCGCTTTTATTTTTTTAATTGTTTGAAATGAGTCTTCTCTATTTCCTTTTAACTCTATATTCGGCTCCGTTGATGCGTTTAAGAACTGAGTTATATGTAAGACTTCTAGCTCGCATGGATGAATGAACAAACCTCTATCTGTGAGCAAGTTGTAATCAAGAAGCATTTGCTTTACTGGCTCGTCTAGCTTTTTTATTTCGTGACTTGTGAGCCTTATCGTGCCTCCAAAAAAATGGTGGTTTGGGGTGGACCAAGGAGCAATCCCAGATGGGATGTCCTTGATCGCAAATACCCCTACACCATGTTTACTAGAAGGCTGAACCCTGCAATAAGCTTGATTCTTAAGCCTGTCTAGAATATTGCTAGTTGTTAGTGTTCGTGGACTCAACCTTAATTGGTATGATCTTTCTTACGGGAGTACTTACGAACTTAATAACTTTTAAGGTTGTCGTCAAGATATTCTTAGCTAAACCTACCGTGGCAATCACAGTACCCTTACTGCCTTCAACGGCAGAGCCAGCAGCCATACCAACGGGTACTGCTACTGCTTCTGGATGCTGTTTGACTGCTGTAATCGTATTTTTAAATTTAAATAAAGATACGACTTCATTAAGCTTAACCTTTTCTCCGGTCTTGGAGGCCTCTTTAAACTTAGCCCAATCAACTTTGATGATTGAATCAGTTATTTCTTGAGAACCTTGCATGTAGTGACGAACGTAATTCCTCTTGAACCAAGTAGAGGGCTTCTTTGCCTCAAACTTTGGCTCGTTAGGGTTTACCCAACTTCCATCTTCATGGATGACTGTCTTACCTAAAAACTTAAGCTCTTTACTCTCTTCTGCGTGAGCAGACAGGGCAATCGCACTTAAGGCTACTAGGGCTAAATATTTTTTGATATACATATTTAATTGTTGACTTTAACTTTGTTAATTCTATTTGTACTAAAATACTCATGGCACCCCGACTAGGACTTGAACCTAGAGTCTACAGCTTAGAAGGCTGTTGCCTTATCCATTCGGCCATCGGGGCAAACCATGCTTACTTGTCTACAATCTTCTTGAGATTATCGTTAATCTCAAAGATAATCAACAGTACCTCTGCGTAGATGCGAACTACAACAGGGCCTAGGATGGCAGTGCCAATTCCGGTCAATGGTTCAACTGCGATGCCAAAGAGGCCCACAACAAACGCAATGACCATACCAATATAGCTCAAAATCTTAACGATTCCGGGCGTTATCATGTTCTTATAATTTAAGAAATCTTTCATGATCTTTTATTATTTATTATGTTATTACTTGTGGCTTTTGTGTTGGGGGCCACACACCATCGAATTCAATCGAATCCAATTCTTTAAAACCGTTCTTCTCTTTCTTTAAAAAGATTAATTTGCCGGGAACTCTAAAGGGATAACTAAAAACCCAGTCTATATCTTTGACATCAGCTTGGTTTGTTTTGCCTTCTGGAGTTACTAACTTAATGTGAGTTGCGCCCCTTGGGATTGGGCTAGTTCTTTTGAATGGCATCTTTAACTTCTTGGTAAGATTCTTTAACTTTTATAGTGTCTCTCCTTAGCTCAAGGACTGTACGGCCAGCTTCATCTTCATAAAAAGATTGAATTTTGGATGGGTTAACAGAGAGCGCTCTCTCTTTTGGTTTTGATAAATGAGATGATATCTTATCTCTCACTACTACTTCTGTTAATTCTACAAACATATTAAAAAAGTTTTGAGTCTTCGTCTTTAGTCTTTAGTATAATTTTCTGCACACAGAATTTAAAAGCAAAGAATGAAATTACTGGCCAAGTAAAGAAAATCAAAAGATTAAACCAACCGGCTTGCTCGAGGCCTTCCGCGCTTGTCTCTCCGCCGATAGCCATCACTGCTCCTACCGCAAACCCTAAACAGAAAAGTCCTGCAAAGTTTAAACCTATAAATGCTAGGAACGCTAATATATATTTCTTCATGCTACTTTAGGAGTATTTCGCCAAACACGATAGCTGTCACTGTCCCTGTGAAATGTGCTGATCTCAATAAACTCAACAGATTCCTCGCCCTCTGCTGGCGCTAACCTATGTGGAAGTAAACGCGGAAGAACAAAAGTATCTCCCTCTTCCATGATGACAACGTTCTTTTCGGTTGTCTGAGTGTCTATCAACTCTAATTCAAGCTTACCTCTTAAAATATAAAAGGTTTCATGCTTGAGAGAGTGGTAGTGCATTGAGCTAGAGTGGCCCTTTTTGATATAAAGAATCTTACCGCAGTAATTCTCTTTTTCGTCATTAGCTAGCCAGAGCTCGTAGCCCCATTCCTTATCTACTTTTTTTGCTTTGCCTATTGCATTCATTACAGTATAGTTTTATCTTACCCTTAACTTGAACCCAAGTCAAGTCAATTTCTTTGAAATCTTTCTTGCATTTACTACACGGGCTCACAAATCTGCCTCATCTATATCAATAAAATAAAGCAGCCTATAGATTTTTTCTCTGCCAACACCGCTTTCCATAAGGTCTATAGGCATCTCCATATTTAAGTTACTATTAGGTGTTAGGAGCCAGTCAGCTACTTTATCGTGGTCCATAACACAACAACACTCATTAACAACATTAACAAATTCAATTAAGTTATCTTTTTCTATTCTCACTTATCTCTCCTGCGTTCGTCATACTGTCGCCGTCTTTCATTAGTGTCAATTTTTCTGTTTAAGCTACTCTGGCCACTCTGGAGTCCTTCTAACCTTTTAAGAATATATTCTCTCTTTTCTTTATCGTCTATCCTATCTATATACTCTAATCCTTTTTGAATGATTCTAGGGTCAACCTTGGGCCTTCTGGATGGGACTTTAACTATATTTGGTTGAGGTGGTGTCGGTAAGACTTTGACAGATTTAGAGCTTTCTCTTCTGGAGCTTTCTTTTTTATCTTTTTTTATAACTGTTGGTTTGGAAAGCGGAGCGATAGTAGTGGTGGATGGTAGCTTGTGAGTATCAAAAGACAGAAGCTCTACTACTCCATTATTATTAACCTCTGCTAAACCTCTGCTGACACTTAATAAAGTCACGCCTGAGTCTGTTCTCCGTTTACTGTTTAGAGTTAAAAATCTTTTAGGTATATCTTTTGAGAAAAGGTATACATTGGTCTCACCTCTGTATGCCATTATGCCAGTAAGATTTAATTTAATAGGAGGTTTTTCAAGGATCTTTGGTAGCTCA
>Ga0114932_10003377_pt1 | contig 15682 bp, 15 predicted proteins | sample 2SBtaG_2_FD_87286 | JGI IMG/M metagenome (GOLD analysis project Ga0114932, IMG submission 87286) | Deep subsurface microbial communities from Kolumbo volcano to uncover new lineages of life (NeLLi) - 2SBTROV12_ACTIVE470 metaG | ecosystem: Environmental > Aquatic > Marine > Volcanic ...
CTTCGATATTTCCGTATTGGAAATCGGCGACGGTGTGTTCGAGGTGAAGTCCACCAACGGTGATACCTTCCTGGGCGGCGAAGACTTCGACAAGAAAATCGTCGATTACCTGGCCGATGAGTTCAAGAAAGAGAACTCCATCGATCTGCGCGACGACAAGCTGGCCCTGCAGCGGTTGCGTGAAGCCGCCGAGAAGGCGAAAATCGAGCTTTCGTCGACACCGCAGACCGAGGTCAACCTGCCGTTCATCACCGCCGATCAGGCCGGTCCCAAGCACCTCAACATCAAGCTCACCCGGGCGAAGTTGGAAGCCCTGGTCGAAGATCTGGTGGCGCGCACCATCGAACCCTGCAAGCGGGCCCTGAAGGATGCCGGTTTGACCGCCGGTGAGATCGACGAAGTGATTCTGGTCGGCGGCATGACCCGCATGCCGCAGGTTCAGGAAACGGTGAAAACGTTCTTCGGCCGCGAGCCCCACAAGGGCGTCAACCCGGACGAAGTGGTGGCGCTGGGCGCCGCCATCCAGGGCGGCGTGTTGAAGGGCGACGTCAAGGACGTGCTTTTGTTGGACGTCACACCCCTGTCGTTGGGTATCGAGACGCTGGGCGGCGTGTTCACCCGCCTCATCGACCGCAACACGACGATCCCGACGCGCAAGTCCCAGAGCTTCTCCACCGCCGAAGACAATCAGACCGCGGTGACCATCCGGGTGTTCCAGGGTGAGCGTGAAATGGCCGCTGACAACAAGATCCTCGGTCAGTTCGATCTGGTCGGTATCCCGCCCAGTGCGCGCGGCATGCCGCAGATCGAGGTCACCTTCGACATTGACGCCAACGGTATCGTCAATGTTTCGGCCAAGGACAAGGCGACCGGCAAGGAACAGCAGATCCGCATCCAGGCGTCCGGCGGCTTGAACGACGACGACATCGAACGCATGGTCCAGGAAGCCGAGGCCAACGCCGAAGCCGACAAGGAACGGCGCGAATCGGTGGAAGCCCGCAACACCGCCGATACCCTGGTGCATGCGGCCGAAAAGAACCTCGCTGAATACGGCGACAAGGTGCCGGACGAAGACAAGGACGCCATCGAAGCGGCCGTTACCGAGTTGAAGGAAGCCCTGGAAGGGGACGACGTCGACGCCATCAAGGAAAAGACCGACACCCTCAACGAAGTGTCCATGAAACTGGGCGAAGCCATGTACAAGGCGTCCCAGGCGGAAGGCATGGCCGAGGGCATGGCCGAGGGCATGGACGGTGCCGACGCGGGGCCCGGCGGCGATGCGTCGGGCGGCGGCGATGACAATGTCGTCGATGCGGACTTCGAAGAAGTCGATCCCGACGCCGAAGCGGCCGCCGATGCGGATGCGGATACAGGTGCGGAATCCGGCGCGGACAAGGACAAGAAGAGCGACTAGCGGCGTGCCGGCGGCCGGCGGCGGGGGATCACCTTCGCTACCGGCCGCCGGCCCCGCCTGTCGCCTCTTTTGAGTGTCGCGGGGGTTCGGGATCATGGCCAAGGACGATTTTTATTCGACGTTGGGTGTCGGCCGGGAAGCCGACGACGCCGACATCAAGAAGGCCTACCGCAAGCTGGCGATGAAGTATCACCCGGACCGCAACCCGGGCGACGCGGAAGCCGAGCAAAGCTTCAAGGACGTCAACGAAGCCTACGAAATTCTGAAAGACGGCGAAAAACGCGCCGCCTATGACCGCTTTGGCCATGCGGCGTTTGAGCAGGGCGCCGGCGCCGGGCCCGGCGGTGCAGGGTTCGGCGGCGGATTTGCCTCGGGCTTTGCCGACATCTTCGAAGAGATGTTCGCCGGCGGTGGCGGCGGACGCGGCGGCCAGGCGCCCGGCAAGGGCGCCGATCTGCGCTTCAACATGGAAGTCAGTCTTGAAGACGCCTACAAGGGCAAGCAGACGGAAATCCGGGTACCCACATCGGTGGCCTGCGACAGCTGTCATGGCTCTGGCGCCGAAGGCGCGTCGGGGCCCAGTGCCTGCGCGACCTGTCAGGGCCATGGCCGGGTGCGCTCGCAATCGGGCTTTTTTACGGTCGAACGCACCTGCCCCAGCTGTCAGGGCACCGGCCAGGTGATCAAGGACCCGTGCCAAACGTGTGGCGGCCAGGGCCGTGTTCAAAAGGAAAAGACCCTGTCGGTAAACATTCCCTCGGGCGTCGAGGACGGCACCCGTATCCGTCTGGCCGGCGAGGGCGAGGCGGGGCTGCGCGGCGCCCCGGCCGGCGATCTCTATATCTTCCTGGCCCTGAAGCCGCACCGCTTCTTCCAGCGTGACGGCGCCGATATCTATTGCCGGGTGCCAATCGCCATGACCCGGGCGGCCTTGGGCGGCACTGTCGAAGTGCCGACCGTCGACGGCACCTTGGCGCGCATCTCCATTCCGTCCGGTACCCCCACGGGCCACCAGTTTCGGTTGCGCGGCAAGGGCATGAGCGTGCTGCGCTCGAAATCGCGCGGCGACATGTTCGTCCAGGCTTCCGTGGAAACGCCGCAGAACCTGACCTCAAAGCAGAAAGAATTGCTGAAGGAATTCGAGGCCGAAACCGACACCGCCAAGCACAGCCCGGAGGCCCACGGGTTCTTCTCCAAGGTCAAGGACCTCTGGGAGGATTTGAAGGAATAGCTGATTTGTCATCTCCCGAGAGGCTGCTAAGGTTCTCCCAACGCACGAATTTTTTCGGTAGATTTCATGTTCATTTCTCTATTCAACCTAAATGTTACCGGAATTCAGGTTGGGCCGACGATACAAGGGGCGCTTTTCTCGACGGATACAGCTGCCAAACACGTTAAGCCTCAAAATCTCTCGGTCCCATACCTTGACCCTCAATCCAATCCTTCATTACTCTCATTACTCGGCTGGCATACAGCAACTTCAGAGTTTAGCGGCCGGAACTCAGAAATTGCCGAATTATTTGACTGGTGCGAAACAGAACCAAAAATTTCGATCAAATTGGTAAGTGGGGTTGGCGGAGCAGGAAAAAGCCGCCTAGCTGCTGAGTTTGCCAAGCGGGTCAAGAAGAAGAACTGGGAAGCCGGGTTCCTCGATTTAAAGATCGAACGTGGAATTTTGATCGGCGATGTCGGAAATCTTGTTGTAATAGACTATCCGGAAGAGTCGATTGAAGAGCTACAGAATTTTGTTGGCCAAATTGTCGCTGCCTACGATGAACTACCGAGGCTGAGAATTCTTTTGCTCTCGCGGCAACCGAGCGATCAATGGATTTCCGTGTTTTCTCATGGCAAGGCCGATGCTCTTTTTGATATCGCCGACATTAATTTGAAAGGACTAGATGGGTCGGAAGGGTATCGGATATTCAGTAGCGCCCAGGAGTCTATAGCTACTAGGCTCGAAACAGTTCCACATCCTGTTTCTATTCAAGAATTTTCCGAATGGTTTTCTTCATCAGCCGATAATCAGCGGCCATTGTTTATCGTAGCCGCCGCCGCTCACAGTGCCGTGTTTGAAAAATCACTGACGATAACCTTTGAGGCGGACTCAATTATCAGTGAAATCATTCAGCGTGAGATTGTTCGGTTGACTGGCATCGAAAAACAAAATGATCTTCCCGAAGGCACTTTGAAATTCGCTGTTGCATGCGCCGCGATTAATGGATCCGAACGACTAGAGAAAGTTACGAAGCTTTTGAATGAAATTGGGGTCGGCCCAATGGTGCAATCATCTGTACTTCATGATGCTCTTAAATCGGCAGGATACGCTGACGGCGAAAATGTGGTACAGATCGGCCCGGATATTATTGCGGCATGTTTAGCGATCAAGGTATTCAAGAACAAATTCAGAAAGATTCCCAATTATCTTTTGGAATCTGCCGTACAATTGGGACCGAGCTCACTGCATCGAGTTGCAAGGCTCACATATGACGGACGAATCTTGGATGGACAAGGTTCATTTTTCTTTAGTGATTGGTTAGCCCAAGGCGTGCGTAAAGACCTGCAGGCCGCAACTGCAATGTCACCCTTCTTCCTGAGTTCCAGTTACCCCTGGGCCTTAATGCCAGTTGACGAAGCCGTATGGGACTGTTTGTCAAAAAACACCACCGACCCAATCCAAAAAAGCTTCTTTGTTAACAATCTAGCTGCAGTATTGATCCAACGGGACAAATTCAGCGAAGCCCGTGCTGAATTAGAAAGAGCAATTGAACTTAAGAAAGAAATTTCACATGAAGATCATCCCGAACTTGTGCCAGAATGGGCTATCAACTTTTTCAACCTCTCCAGAATACAAGTGAATGAAGGCGAATTTTCAAACGCGCGCCAATCATTAGATGAATCGATTCGATTGTTCGAAAAAACAACAAGTGGATTGACGATTGATAAGGCGGCAACGTACGCGGGCGCTATGAATTTTAGAAGCCGCATTAAATCTGCCGATGGCGATTCGACAGGAGCATTAGTCGATGCTGAGAAGGCAGTCGGGATAACAAAACAAATTTTCGAAGTAAATGAAGATTTCATAGCCGGAGATTACTTCTACCGGAGAATTGATCTAGCCTTGTGTAGAATGAAGGCTGGGGATTATTCGGACGCCAAGCGCGAACTAGACGATCTTGAAGCGGAGGTAATGGGGAAATACGAACAACGTCCTGAAGAATTTGGCCACGTATTGTCGGGAGTCTATCACAACAGGGGAATTATCTATGCCAAGGACCGTAGATTTGAAGATGCGTACAATAATTTCGAAACGGCGTTGAACTTCTCAAAGAAAACGGTCGGAATGAACAATTACCTGACATCAACTTATGAGGTGTCGTTATATCTGCGCACGGTAATGTTGCTTATTCTTGAGGATCCCGGGGCCATTGAGGCGGCACAAGAGTGGGTCGAGTTTGTCTCGATATATCCTGATCGGGTCAACCAACCGGAAACCGCAATTATAATGGCGATAAGCCTGTATGCAGGGGCCACGGCAAGACTTCATGGGGATCAAAAGTGTAAGGAACTCGTTGTGGCTTTGACGGAAAAATATGCATTGATGCCGGAACACGACAGTGGTGATGTCGCAGTCGAGGCGCTGAAGCATTATCGCAGCATTGAGCACACACTGGAAAATTTTGATCTTGAGTCTGCACCGTCAGATATATTTATGTGAACGTAGGCCCTCCCGAAGTTGATGAGCCAGATATCTGTCAAATGTCTAACTTTCTTAAAATAAAACGAGTCATTAAAAAACTGAGTGTGTAATTCGTCTACGTACTAACGCCGCCAGCCAAATCGCGCATCCCGTGCATCATGTTGACGGCGTCGTTGGTCAACCGGCAGAGCGCCTCGTGGGTGTCTTCATCGATTTCCAGTTTGTCGATGACGGTGTTGGCGTAGGCCGCTTCCTTGACGTGGTAATGGCCGTCGATCACCGACAGGATCAGCAATTCCAGGACCACCGCGTGCTTCGCTTCGGCGGTATCGAAGACCGTCAGCTCCATGGGCTCTCTGGGGTCGTGCAGGGCGCGGCGCTTGACCAGCCCGGCCTCGTTGATGAGCTGGTCCATGTAGGCGATTTCCGCATCATCGGCCTCACCATCGGCGGCCAGCATCTCGGCGGCCATGTCGAAGAAGGCGGCTTTTTGATCGTCATTGAGAAGGTGCAAAAACATTTTCGATGTCTCCCGGCCGGCGGTTTTGCCGTCCCCTGGTCACCCTTATCCCACAAGACCCTGCATTTTGGAAAGTGCCCCCGCGGCGTCCTCGGCGATGCGGCACAGTTCCGCGTGATCGCTAGAGCTCAGCCCAAAGACATCGACAAGGCTGTCGGCAAAGGCGGCTTCGCCGTCGTCGTAGGTGCCATCCAGGATGGAAATGATCAGCAATTCGGCGATCACCGCGCACTGCGCCGCGCGGCTGGCAAACAGGCCCGGCTCAACGCTGTCGCTTGACGATATGTCGCCCAGATCGCGGCCCAAACCGGACTCGATCATCAATCGCTTTAAATAGGCGACCTCAATGCTGTCGGCGCGGCCATCCCGGGTCACCATGTTGCCGGCCAGGGCAATGAAGGCGCGTTTCTGGCTGTCGTCCAGGAGATGCAGGAACATCGATCAGTCCGCCAGATTGCGCATGTCGACCAACGCCTGGGCGGCGTTCTCGGCGATTGAACAAAGGGTCGCGTGCTGGTCCGGCGTGATGCCGAACTGGGCGACCATGGCGTTGGCGTATTCAGCCTCCTTCGGGTGGTATTCGCCGTCGACGATGGCGATGATGAGCAATTCCACGGTGACCACCAGGCGGGCTTTGAGGCTGTCGAAAATGCTCAGATCGACCGCCGCCTCGACATCGCCAAGGCCGGCCCGGCCGACCAGCCCGGCCTCCCAATAGAGGCGGTCGAGATAGGCCACCTCAGGCTCCGCGACCATATCGTCGGCGACGATCATCTGTTGCGCCAGATCGAAGAAATGAGTCTTCTGCTGTTCGCTGAGGGCATGCAGAAACATGAGGCCTCCAACCGTTTCGCGGCACCGTTCGACCGCCGCGGGAAGTATAGCGAAACCAATCGCCAAGACCCAGCCCCTGTCGCGCCTTCATACAGGCGAGCAAAGTATCGCTGGCCTTGTGCGAAGGCGTGGCCTAAGAAATTCGACCGAGCACTACGCAAGCGGAGGACACCATGAAGATCGGAATTGTCGGCTGTGCCGGGCGCATGGGCCGTATGTTGACGGCGCTGGCGCTGGAAACAGCCGGGGCGGAATTGGCCGGCGGCACGGAAGCGCCGGGCAATGCCTTTCTCGGCCAGGACATGGCCGTGCTGGCCGCCGCCGAACCGTCCGGGATATTGGTCGGTGACGATACCCGCGTACTGTTTGCGGCGGCCGACGCGGTGATCGATTTCACCATCCCCGCGGCCACCGTCGAACATGCGAAAATCGCCGCCGATACGGGCACGGCATTGGTTGTCGGCACCACCGGATTGAACGACGACGACATGGCGCAATTGACGGACGCCGGCAAAAAGACCGCCATCGTCCAGGCCGGCAACATGAGCCTTGGCGTCAATCTTTTGATGGGACTGGTTGAGCAGGTGGCCGGCGCGCTTGGCGATGACTACGACATCGAAGTGGTGGAAATGCATCACAAACACAAAATAGACGCGCCGTCGGGCACGGCGCTGATGCTGGGAAAGGCCGCTGCCGAAGGCCGCGATATTGATCATGCGGCGCAGGCCGTGATGAGCCGCGAGGGCCAGACAGGCGCCCGGCCGCAAGGCGCCATCGGCTATGCCACCTTGCGCGGCGGCGATGTCATTGGCGACCACTCGGTGATTTTTGCCGGCCCCGGTGAACGCATCGAACTAACCCACAAGGCGACGGACCGACGGCTGTTCGCCCAGGGTGCGATGCACGCAACACTATGGACCGAAGGCCGTCCGCCCGGCCTTTATTCCATGCGGCATGTTCTCGGTCTCGATTGAGGCTACACGGCGACCGGCGAACAGGGCCCGGAAACAGTGCGAAGTGCATGGCGCAAATTGTCCGCAACTTCGTGGCGTTCCGCAGGCGTTAAAAAGGCACCGATGGTCAACGCCGATCCATGCGAGCGGAGCTCCAGTATCGAGGTCTGGTCTGAATTGGCCTCCACATTTACCTGCAGCCAATGACGTTGGAAGGACCATTGCCGGCGCCGGCCCCAGGGGTCGATGCGCTCGACGGTCAGGTCTCTTGCGGTCATGACGATACGTTCGGTCATGTAACTGCGCCGGTGGTTGTAGTTCAGGAGTATGATAAGTGCCACCAATTCAAGACCCAGAAAGCCGAATACCGGCCAGGCGCCGACGTAAATGAAAATCAGGCCCGCCGGCACCAAGACGGCGCAAAGAATGAACGCCAGGCGACGAATGGCACGCGACGTGCTCGATCGGTTGGGCCGCAATTCGGTCTCAAACAAAATCTCTTCGGACGGCAGTGGATCGGCGGTCATGGCCATGCGCAACCTTTCTCGGAACCTCCATCATACGCCGTCCCGGCCGCGGAGGTCACAGAAAATCGTTGCCCGGGCGGTTGAGGCGGATATGGTTTGACCATGAAGAAAGATCAAATTCATGAGTTCTATGGGCGCCTCGAGAAAGCCATGCCGGAGCCCCGCGGCGAATTGGACTACGTAAATCCCTACACCCTTCTGGTCGCCGTCGTGCTGTCGGCGCAAGCCACCGATGTCGGCGTCAACAAGGCCACGCGTCCGCTGTTCAAGAAGGTGAAAACGCCGAAACAGATGGTCGCGCTGGGCGAAGGCAAGCTGAAGGACTTCATCAAGACCATCGGCCTGTTCAACACGAAGGCGAAAAACGTCATCGGGCTGAGCGAGAAGTTGCTGCGCGACCACAATGGCGTGGTGCCCGACGACCAACTGGCCTTGGAAGCGCTCCCCGGTGTCGGCCGGAAAACCGCCAACGTGGTCCGCAATATCGCCTTCGGGGCGCCGACCATTGCCGTGGATACACACATTTTCCGGATCTCCAACCGCACCGGGCTGGCGCCGGGCAAGACGGTTCTGGCGGTTGAGAAAAAACTCGAAAAAGTGACCCCGGATGAATTTAAGCTGCACGCCCATCACTGGCTGATCTTGCACGGACGATACATCTGCAAGGCCCGCAAACCGGCCTGCGACGCCTGTATCGTGGCCGATCTGTGCCGGTTTAAGGGCAAGACGGTTTAAGGCACGGAGCGCCGGACCTTTCGCTTCAGGCGCGCCGGCTCAAGGCCTCGGCGAGGGCGTCCCTGGTAATCGGTTTGGTAATGAAGCCCAACAGGTCGAGGCCGTGGGTCTTCGCCATTTCCTGGGCGATGGTCAGCGTTTCTTCATCGGCGCCGCTGACCAGAATAACCGAACCCGCATATTTCCGCCGGCCCAAATGGCGCAACATTTCGGCGCCGCCCATGTCGGGCATCCCGAGATCGACCAACAACACGTCGGCCGGGCGATCGCCGATCAACAGCAGATTCAAGGCCTCCAGGCCGTCGTCGGCGACATCAACCCGCGCCGCCCCCATCTGGTTGAGAAGTTCGACAGCCAGGGTTTGCGCCAAGGGGTCGTCTTCGATGACCAGAAACCGAAGATCGTTGAGATCGGGTGAGTTTTCATCGGGCATGCCAAGGCCTCATTGTCCAAATATGTATCCTGCCGAATACATTCTATCGGAAGCGGTGGCATCGTGTACACCGCCCACGGCGCGACACGACAAATATAAATGTCGGTTGCGGCGATTGTCAGCCCTTGGCGGCGTTGTCTCTGGCTTTCAGCAATGAGACGAAACAGGCTTGCCGTGCGGTTTCCTGTCCGGTTCCGACGCGGACGTCCAAATATTCAACAGCCAGCGCGCCGCCGCCGCCCGGATAGAAAAATAAATCGAGCACGCATTTCCGGGTCCGGTACTGCCAAAGCTCGGCGGGCTTGTCGCGGCGACGGAAATGCGGGGCGCCGAGAAGCACTTCGATATTCTCGGACGACAGGCCTTTCAGGGTATCGATAGCGGGGTAATCGGGCGCCGGCGCGACCGCGGCCCGCGCCATCTGATGATTTGCGGCGGCCAAAACTGGCGCCGCCGTCGCGCTGTCGGGCTCGGCGGCCGCGGGCGTCGTCGGTGCCTCGGCCGTCGCGGGTTCATCGCCCAGGGACAGGCACCCCGACAGCAACGGCAAGGCGACAACCATCATGGACAGGCCGCGGTTCACGCGGCGCTGCCATCCGTTTCCAGGGTTTGCATGTCGCCGGTCACTTCGCCACCGGATTCAATGACAATGCGGCCGTAACGGACCTTGCCCTTGATATGTCCGCCGGCCCTGACGATGAGCTTTTCCCGGGCCACCAGATCGCCGTCGTAGCGGCCACTGATATCCGCTTCGTCGACTTCCGCCGTGCCGGTGAAATGCCCGGTCGGCGCCACTTCGATGACCCGCGCATTGGTCAGCGTCACCTCGACACTGCCTTCCACCACCAGCTTGTCGCAGGCGGTAATCTCGCCACGCAACCGAATATCACGGCCGACGACAAGGCGGTTGCTGTCGCCGTCACCGCCGACAGAGCCCAGGGGTCGGTCCATGCGGCGCGGTGCTGAGCCCGGAATTTCCGGCTTGCGGCGCGGAATTTCCGGCTGGAAGGAGGTCGCCGTCGGCGGCTTTGCGGGTGCATGAGAGCCTTTTCGGGAAAACGGCTTCAAGGGCGGCGCAGACGGCATGTCTTCGGATTTTGCATCGTCCGGCGCCGCGTCGGCTTCCGGCGTCGACGGTGTGTCTGTGCCGTCCTTCTTCTTGCCAAACATCGGGCGTCTCCTTTCAATATTATCAGGTCGCCACCAGCGCGCCGTCTTCGGCGCCGCGCCAGTCTTCGAACAAATGGACCATGGTCGACGTGGCGATGATCGGGGTCAGCAGATTGACGACGGGTATGGTCATCAACAAAGCGAACACCGCGCCGATCATCACCAGAGACGTCTGATGACGTTTGCGCAACGCCCGGCTTGCTTCCGGCGCCAGGCGGCGCAAGGAAACCAGCTCAAAAAACTCCCGGCTGATCAGATAGCCGTTCACCGCATAGAACATGATCAGGTAGACCGGGCCCAGGAAGATAAATATCAACAGACAAAGGTTGAGGGCGACCAGAATGACGAGGAATTTGGCCGCCGCCAACAGGGCGTCGGTAAAGGGCTGTTCCGGGACGGCAGCCAGACCCGGATAATGCCGCGCCTCGACGGCCCCGGCGACACGCTCCAAAAACAGCCCGACGACGGCGCTGATGGCGGCTGGAAACAAAAGCCAGGTCAACACCAGGGCGGCCAGCCGGCCCAGCAGGTCGGAAATCGTCTCCATCCAACCGGTCTGGAACACGGCGGTGTGGCGCAACGCCGTTTCGATGCAGGCGAACAGCACCAGGAAGGTCAGCACGGCCACCCCGATGCTGATCCAGACAACCTGCCGGGTGGCTGGATCATTCAGCTGCTTGATGCCTTTCGATAACGCCGTAAACATAATAAAATCAGCTTTCTATTTTATTTTTCTACACTAATTTATTAGGAATTGACGACGATCCCGTTGATCGCTCGGTTCTGCTTAGTTCAAATTTCAACAAAACACCATAAGAATATGAATCGGAACGGGTTTCTTTTCAAGAAGCCTGTGAAAGTTGATAAATGAGAAAAAAAGCGCCGATATATGAGATGGCGGCATCAATCGGTGCCGCTCACGCGTGTTGCCTGGGCCGCGCCGGGCGCTATACTGCGCCCGCCCGAAAGCCGATCCAAGAATTCGCCCGATCTTAAAAATTCAAGGTGACCTTCGTGACCGACACCCGTTTTGACGTCATTGCCATCGGCAATGCGATTGTTGATATCTTAGTCCATGCGGACGATGAATTTCTCAACACCCATGGCCTGATCAAGGGCGCCATGGCGTTGGTCGACGCGGAGACGGCCGCGGCGCTCTACGACAAGGCCGGGCCGGCCATTGAATGCTCCGGCGGCTCGGCGGCCAACACCATTGCCGGGCTGGCCTCCCTGGGCGGCCGTTGCGCCTTCGTCGGCAAGGTCCGCGATGACCAGTTGGGCGGTGTGTTCGCCCACGACATGCGGGCCATCGGCGTGCATTTCGACACCCCGGCGGCGGCCCATGGCGCGGCCACGGCGACCAGCCTGGTGCTGGTGACGCCGGACGCCGAGCGGACCATGCAGACGTATCTCGGCGCCTGCGTCGACTTGGGCCCCGGCGATGTCATTGCCGATGAGATCGGCGGCGCCGAGGTGACCTATCTGGAAGGCTACCTGTGGGATCCGCCGGCCGCCAAGGAGGCCTTCATCAAGGCCGCCGATCTGGCCCACGGCGCCGGCCGCAAGGTGGCGCTCAGCCTGTCCGATCCGTTCTGTGTCGACCGCCACCGCGACGCCTTCGCAGAGCTGGTCAGCAAACACGTTGATATCCTGTTCGCCAACGAAGACGAAATTCTGTCGCTCTACCAGGCCGAAACCTTTGATGCGGCCTTGCAGGCGGTGCGCGGCCAATGCGAGATCGCGGCGCTGACCCGCGGCGCCAAGGGCTGTGTGGTGGTCCGCGGTGACGAGGTTCATATCATCGATGCCGAGCCCGTCGGCACCGTGGTCGACACCACCGGCGCCGGCGATGCCTTCGCGGCCGGGTTTTTGCATGGCTATACGCAAGGAGAAAAACTGGCAATTGCCGCCCGGATGGGCAACATTGCCGCCGCCGAGGTGATCTCGCATTTAGGCGCGCGCCCCGCGACATCCCTCAAGGACCTGGTTGCCGCGCGTATGGGCAACTCATGATCGGAACAATTCAGTGACCCAGCTTCACAACATCGCCATCATCGCGCACGTCGATCATGGCAAGACAACCTTGGTTGACGGCCTCTTGCGGCAGTCGGGACTGTTTCGCGACAACCAAAAGGTTGCCGAACGTGCCATGGATTCCAATGACCTGGAGCGCGAGCGCGGGATCACCATCCTGGCCAAGTGTACGTCCGTGGAATGGAACGACGCGCGCATCAACATCGTCGATACGCCGGGCCACGCCGACTTCGGCGGCGAGGTCGAACGGATTCTGTCCATGGTCGACGGCGTCCTGCTTTTGGTTGATGCCTCCGAAGGCCCCATGCCGCAGACCAAATTCGTCACCGCCAAGGCGCTGGGCTTGGGATTGCGCCCCATCGTTGTCGTCAACAAGGTCGATAAGCCGGACGCCCGGCCCTATGAGGTCCAGGACGAGGTTTTTGAATTGTTCACGGCCCTGGATGCCAATGATGAACAGCTGGATTTCCCGACCATCTTCGCGTCGGCGAAACACGGTTGGGCGGCCCTTGAGCCCGACGGTCCGCGCGAGGATTTGTCGGTCCTGTTCGAAACCATAATCGATCACGTGCCGGCCCCGGACGCCGAGCCCGATGGGCCCTTTGCCATGTTGGTGACCACCCTGGAGGCGGACCCGTTTCTGGGCCGTATTTTGACCGGCCGCATTCAAAGCGGCGCAATTTCGCCGAATGCCTCCATTCAGGCGCTCGGCCGGGACGGCAATTCCATCCAGCAAAGCCGGGTGACAAAAGTCCTGGCCTTCCGCGGCCTGACCCGTGAACCCGTCGAGCGCGCCGAGGCCGGCGACATCGTCGCCATTGCCGGATTTGGCGCGGCCACGGTGGCCGACACCCTGGCGGCGTTGGACGTGACCGAGCCGATCCCCTCGCAACCGATCGACCCGCCGACCCTGGCGATGACATTTTCCATCAACGATTCGCCGCTGGTCGGGCGCGACGGGTCGAAGGTGACCTCAAGGATGATCCGCGACCGCCTGATGCGCGAAGCCGAAGGCAACGTCGCCATCCGGATCACCGAGACGGCCAGCAAGGAGGCTTTTGAGGTCGCCGGCCGGGGCGAACTGCAACTGGGGGTTTTGATCGAGCAGATGCGCCGCGAAGGGTTCGAGCTGTCGATCAGCCGGCCGCGCGTGCTCTATCGCGACGATGCGGAAACCGGCGCCCGCCAGGAGCCCTTCGAAGAGGTGGTTGTCGACGTCGACGACGGCTATTCCGGTGTGGTGGTCGAGTCCATGAGCCAGCGCAAGGCGCGGATGAACGACATGCGGCCCTCGGGCGGCGGCAAGGTCCGGATCACCTTTATCGCGCCGTCGCGGGGCCTGATCGGCTATCACGGCGATTTTCTCACGGAAACCCGCGGCACCGGCATCATGAGCCGTATTTATCACAATTACGGCCCTTATGCCGGCGCCATTCCGGGCCGGCGCACGGGCGTTCTGATTTCCACCGGGGCCGGCAAAAGCGTCGCCTACGGTCTGGCTAACCTCGAGGACCGCGGGCCGCTGATGATCGGCTCGGGGGTTGAGGTTTACGGCGGCATGATCGTCGGCGAGCACACCCGCGGCAACGATCTCGAAGTGAACCCCTTGAAAGCCAAACAATTGACCAATATCCGGGCGTCGGGCAAGGACGATGCCGTCACTCTGACGCCGCCGAAGCGCCTGAGCCTGGAACAGGCCATCGCCTATATCAGCGATGATGAGTTGGTCGAGGTGACGCCGAACCACATCCGGCTGCGCAAGCGCCACCTGGACCCGCACGATCGCAAGCGCGCCCAACGCCAGGCGGAAGCCGCCCTGGAGGCGAGTGCCGGTTGACGGCATCGACGCGGCGCGGCATCCGGGAATGGGCGCCAAGCGGCAGACGTCGGCAAAAACCAGCTATAGCTGAGAATGATCCATGGCGGTCACTTCAGTCATTCGACTTTTGTCCCGATCGTCCGTTCCGGCGGGAACATGATTGTCGCTGAGGTGCCTTCGTTGGGGTTGCTTTCCAACTGCATCGTCCCGTGATGCAACTCGATCAATTTCTCGGCTATAGACAACCCCAAGCCGGTTCCCTCATGTGGTTTGTGTGCGCCTGAACGGGCTTGCCCAAACGGCTCTAAAACCTTTGGAAGACCCTTAGCACTGATTCCAATTCCCGTATCCGAAACAGTAATGGAAATGGCGTTATTCCGGTCGACGTTCGTTGAGATGGATACGCTTCCGCCAGTGACGTTGTATTTCACTGCGTTTGACAGAAGGTTCAAGACGGCCTGCTTGATAAACCGCTCATCGCCGCAAAGACTTGGGAAATTTTCGGCCGGGGCATATTGAATTGAGATGGCGTTGGCATCGGCCCTTCCCTTGATCATTTTCGCGCAAGATTGCAGTAATTCGGCCAATTCAACATCGGATTCATCAAGCGTAGTTTCGCCAGCTTCGATTTTGGAAATATCTAAAACGTCATCAACGAGGTGAAAGAGGTGAATACCAGAATCATGAATGTCGTTTAAGTATTCCAAATAGTTGTCATTCCCGATTTCCCCGTAAACCTGTCCTTTGACCAACTGGGAATACCCGATGATCGAATTTAGGGGGGTAATAATTCGTGGCTCATGTGCGCCAGAAATTCAGATTTCGAACGGTTTGCCGATTCCGCAAATTCCTTAGCTTCAAGCAACGCCGTTTCGGCCTGCGACCGTCGCCTGCGATTGACCTCGACACTTTTCCTCAAGCGCCAAATGAAGGCGCCGAATATAGCCGACAGCAGAGACCCGGCGCCTAGCGAAATGACAATCGCGAGAATAATCTGGCGTTCCCGCGCAATAAATAGCGCCGCGTCGTAGTCCACGCCAACAAAGCCTGCGTATCTCCCTTGAGAATCATGAAATGGTGCCGAAGAGGATTTGAAAATGCCAAATTCATCCCTTACCAGAACCGGGTCGACATAAACGCTCCCCGCCCGCAGCGTTTCCAGCCACTCCGATTGTTCCTCGACGTTCATTTGGTACTTCTCCATGACAGAGGATGCCTGGAGGGTTTTCTTGGTTCTGAGGCGTCGGTCGGCGGCCGTATCAAGGATGAAGTAGGCTTCGCCATTTATCTCAATCATCGTGTAGAGATAGGTGATCCGCGGAAACGCGTTATGAATATCGGTGAGGGGTTTTACGGCTTTTGCATAACTGGCGCCTTGCATTTGCTTGGGGTCGCGGATCGAATTGTGAAGATCGCCATCGACGAGCATGGCGGCGGCGGCCAACCCGCGCAACTCTTCATCGATGATGCGCTTCTGGTCTACGTGATGAACATGCGCCATCACGAGAATACATAGCGTGATCGCCAGAAATACTGCGACCCAGGA
>Ga0114932_10003379_pt1 | contig 15672 bp, 9 predicted proteins | sample 2SBtaG_2_FD_87286 | JGI IMG/M metagenome (GOLD analysis project Ga0114932, IMG submission 87286) | Deep subsurface microbial communities from Kolumbo volcano to uncover new lineages of life (NeLLi) - 2SBTROV12_ACTIVE470 metaG | ecosystem: Environmental > Aquatic > Marine > Volcanic ...
CTTCCCATCGGCTCCTGATCCGAAGCCGTTCCCTTTTGATACGGTATAGCACCCGAATGCCCGAAGCATTGGGTGGAGTGCGCAATGGACAAGCTGGGCGACCTGACACCAACAGGCCGCGTCACCGAGGGGCCCGCTGCCGATCTGGTCGAATATGTCGCACCAAATGGGCGTGGGAACACGGCGATCGTGTATCACGAAGAACATATCGACCATCCTGATCTGCTCGATGCGACCAAGCATGGACGCAAGTGGATGGAGGACCCGGGATTTCCGGGCATCGTGCCTATGGTGCAGTGCCTGGACGACGACGGGACGTATGTCTATGCGACTGGAACGGGCTGGTCGGTGGCGGAGATCATTCTGGCTTTGGCCGATGAAGGCCAGACTGCCGGCATTCGGGCGTCATTGGAGCTCGCCTACCTGACTTCGCAGATCTTGCTCGAAGCCAGTGAGAAGGCGCCGAAACACGAAATCTACAGCCACGGTGCGCTGAATCCGTGGCGCATCTTTGTCAAGCCAGACGGGCAGGTCACGGTCCTCGGCTACGGGCTGCCACAGGTCGAGATGTTCACGTTCCTCGATGACGAGACGCTCGTTCCGTCTGAGGACTCGTTTCGGTACGCCCCTCCCGAGAGGCTCGAAGGCCAAGACGAAGACGTCAGCACCGATTTTCTTGCCCTTGCCCTGATCTCCATTGAGTTCATGACCGGAAGGCCCGTCTATGACGGTCTGGTCAGCGACATTCGGCAACAAGCGACCCGCGCCGAAGGCAGCTACCGCCTGCACAAGCTGCGCGACAAGATTCCTGAGACCATCCGAGAGATCTTCGCTCGAGCACTCAAATATGACGCCGATTCCCGCTACAAAGATCCGCTCGATTTTGTCTTCGGACTGCATGACATTCTGGGCTCGATCGACGCCGGGGACGGACCAACGTTGGCCGAGGTTGCACAGGATGTGAAGCGCCTGGTCGGACAGAGCGACGCCATCATGGGTGGCAAGACCACGATGCTCTCAAAGGCCGAGCTCGCTCGTATGGCCGCGGAACTCGACGATGAAGTTGAAGCAAAGCCCATCACTGCGCCGAAATGGGCTCGTCCATCCGACGAACCTGAAGAGGAAGAAGAGGACGAGGAAGGCCAGCGCTGGGGTGGCGTAAAGCGCGCTGGGGGACGGCGTGGCCGCGAAAAGCCCGAGGAAAAGAAGGCTGCGCCCGCCAGCAAGAAGGACGCCCTGCGCAGCAGGCTCAAACGAGGCGGAGGCGGTGACGACGCCCGACCATCACGGGGAGGCGCAAGTCGGGGTGACCTGCGCTCGCGCCTCAAGGGCAGCAAGGACGGCCCGCCAAGCAGCCGGCGTGACTCCAAAAAGGACGACCTGCGCTCACGACTCAAAGGACGCGGCCGACGCTCCGAGGACAAAGAAGAAGAAGAAGAAGAAGAGAAGCCCAAGGCTGGCTCCCGCCGCGACGCGTTGAAGAGCCGCTTGAAGCGAAGCGGCGACCGCGACTCAGAGCGGCCTCGCAGGGTAGGCCGAGGTCGTTCCAAAGAGGACGATGACGACGACGAGGACGATGATGACGACGATGACATGGACGATGCGGCGGGCTTGCTGGCGCGTCTGCGCTCGTCCCTGAGTCGTAGTGCGGACAAGCCTGCTGCGGCGGCAGAGAAGCTCGAGTCCGAGCCGGACGATGACTCCGAAGAGATCGATGACAGCTCCGAGGAGTTGGACGACGACTCCGAAGAGGTGTCCGCAGCTGCAGAGCCCGAGCCCGAGCCCGAGCCCGAGCCCGAGCCCGAACCCGAGCCCGAACCTGACGACGAGTCCGAAGAAATCGATGACCCGCCAACGGCTCCGGGAACCCCCCTTGCTGTCGATGAGCCGGCGTCATCAGTGCCAGCCGCCCCGGCACCGGTTGCCGCCAAGAGCAACGGCGAGGGGAATCCAGTATTCGATCTCACTGGCAACCTTCGCGGCTGGCGACGCGGCGATGACGTGGTCGATAACCAAGTCGTCGTGGTGACCTTCGAGGTCGAAGGCGTCGAACCTCCGATGCGTTTTCAGGCACCCGTTGGAACTGCGGTGCCCGCCGATGCTCTAATTGAGCATCTATCGCATTGGTTGAAGCTTCCAGAAGGTGGTTGGGGCTTGCATGTCGGGACATCTCTCCTCGGTCCCATGCAGATCCTAGCTGATTTCTCCAACGGAGATGATCTCGTCGTGGTGGTGCGTAGGTGAGTGGTCAAGAACGCTGGGATGTAGCGCTCAAGGTCCTAGATGGACCCTTGATGCACATGGGTGAACAAACCTTCCGTGGGCCTGTGGTCCGAATCGGAGCTGATCCTGGGCCCGGTGGCTTCAAGCTCGCCGGGTACCGAGGTCTCGACAAGCGGCACGCTGTGATCAGCGCCTATGACCAAGGCAGTGCCACGGTCGCGCCTGTCGGCTCGAATCAAGTGCGCATGGCGCCTCACCAGCACGTGACCTGGAAGGACATCGACCCCATGAGTGGGCCCGAGTACCTCTCCGATGGCTGCGCGCTGCACTTCGGTCCAGTCAATCGCGGCTGCACCATCGAGTTTGTTGAGTGTCGGAAGCTGGGAGTCTGGCAGCAAGGCGGACTGGCGTCCGAAGTCGCGGGTGCGTCCGTTGCGTCGATGGACGCGCTGGGCAAGAAGGCCGGCATTCCGATGGCCGTCGGCCAGCCTGGAGCACCGCCCGCGTCCTTTGATGCCCGAAAGTCCGCCACGATTTCCGCGAGCACCGTGCCGATCTGGTTCGTGGGCTGCCTGTTCATGATGGCCATGGCTTCGGTCACCCTCATCATGATTGCGGTGCTCATCAACGTGCGTACCGTTGACAAGCTCGGCCCCGTCGCTGAAGGCGACGACATGTACGACTACGCCTCACTCAACGACATCGAAATCGACGAGAATCTGCTGGAGGGCCTGCAGCAGGGCTTTCTGGACTTCATCATGAAGCCAAATGCGGACGCCGCCGGACGCAAGAAGCTCGAGAATCCCGAGCACTGGGACGATCAGTTCTACCAATACGTGGCAGCTAGCGTTCAGCAGCACGTGGGTGCCTGGGCGGTGTTCCGGCGCCTCGATGCCATCGTCGACGACTACGCACTTGTCACAAGCGAGATGCGTGAAGCCAACTTGCCGGACGTCATGGCGGCCATTCCGTACCAAGAGAGCCGCTACAGGCCTGATTTGACGTCGAGGGCGTGTGCCGCCGGCTACTGGCAGTTCATGCCCGAAGTCGCCTACCGGGTTGGGCGGGACAGCGATGTGACCTTCAAGGTCAAGGATTGCAAGATCAAGGGCGTGGACCAGACGTGGGAGCCGACCTCGACGGCGTCGCCCCCCATCAAGCAGCGCATCTACCTGGACATCACCCAGGGCATCGAGAAGATGAAGTGCCGCATCAAGTCCTGCCGCGTCGACCATCGCCGCGACCTCGAGAAGAGCACCCAGGCGGCGGCCTATGCGCTTCGTGAGACGTGGGACGACGGGGACCTCGCTGACTCCGGGGCCAACGTCCAGATCACCATCCTGTCCCACAACGCTGGGTACGACGACAGCCGCTTTGGACAGCGTCGCAAGACCAACCTCAAGCCGGCCTACAAGACCTGGCGCAAGAACGCTGAACAGGACGAGTACCAGAACTTCTACGGCGAAAACATCAAGTGCGACACCCCGCATGAGGGCGGCGGCCTGGCTCGCTGCGGCGGAAAGCTTCCGGCTGAAACGCAGCATTACGCCTATACAATCATTGCCCAGCACTTGGTGGCCGTCTGCTACTACGGCCTGAACTACTCGGACAAGAAAGAGTTCAAGGCATGGGCCAACTACACCAAGGGCAGTGGCTACTGCACCTCGCTGAATGTGCCGACGTCTCAGGAAGTGCAGACCAAGAAGAAGGGTAAGAAGAAATGAACTGGCGACCCTGGATCATCGCCGCGAGCATGTTCGCGATGCTCACCGTCAACAGTGCGCTGTTGTGGTTCGAAGAGGTAGAGCCGCCAGAGGGCTCCGAGGCGGTCACCGATGCGGTGCGCGATCCACTGCTGGCACTTCGCTTCAACGCAGGTACCCGCAAGTCCAACTTCAAGGACATGTTTGGTGATGATGATCGGCTTGCCTCGGCTGCCGCGGGCAAGATCAAGAAGCTGCACAAGCGCAGAGGACAGTTCAGAGAAAAGATCGTCGAGCACGCCGACGAGGTCTCGAGCGCGCTGTGCCCGACGTCAGGAACGCCTCAACGCTATGCCGCGTTGTCCTTCTTGGTCGAGGCCGAGGGCGAGCGAAAGAAGGTGATTCGGGCCAACTCCATCACGTACCTCGAGGTTCGGGAGTGGTACGCCGACGGCTATGTGTCTCAGGTCTACAACGAGCTCGAACTTTCGAAATCGCGCCGCGCCGATGCAACGCTCATGGGAGTGGCGTCAATTCTTGCGGGACAAGAGCCCCTCGTTCTGAACAGCGAAGCGCCCTTCAATCATCGCAGTGGGTTCGGCAATTGGGGATGGGCCGGCGTGCTGAAGCGTTGGCCGGAAGTCGAGAACCAGATCATCGACTATTTCGCTCTGATGCACATGTTTACTGAGATTGCGAACGACGTGGAGAAGGGAATCTGCATCTGAAAGGCGTTGACTGCGTCGCGGTTGCTATAGTCCCGCCGATGCGTCTGAAACCGGAGCATTGGGCATGAGCGCCGCGGTTCGCCGCCAATTTCGTTTCATTAAGGAAATCGCCGAGGGCGGGTTCGGAAAGGTGTACCTTGCCGAGCAGATCTCGCACGATGGATTTTCGCGAATCGTGGCGATCAAACTGCTGCATGCGAAGTGGTCCAGCCATGATGAAGTCGTCATGCGGACCCGAGATGAGGCGCGCCTGCTGGGGTTGATTCGGCACCAGCACATCGTCAAGGTCGAAGACCTGACCGCGATCGACGGCAAATGTGCGCTGATCATGGAGTACCTCGAGGGGTGCGACCTCAAGATCATGATGTCGCACCTGCAGGACAAGGGCGTCGTGTTCCCTCGAGCCGCCCTGTTCGAGATTATCCTGGCGAGTGCTTCAGCACTTGACGCTGCCTACAACGGCATCCCCTTGCAGGGTGGCGAACCGTTGCGGGTCATCCACCGCGACATCAAGCCCTCGAACATCTTCGTGACTGTGAGTGGCGGCGTAAAGGTGCTGGACTTCGGCACCGCGCGCGCGAACTTCGCCGAGCGCGAAGCCAAGACTCAGGCACTGGCATTTGGCAGCCAGGGATACATGGCTCCCGAGCGCATGCTGGGCGAGGACGATACCGCTGCGGCGGACATATTCTCGCTCGGAGTGACCCTATACGAACTGTTGGCGCTTGAGGGCTTCGGCCGCATCCCGCCGCGCCCGAACAAGTTCGTCGCCAAGATCGAGAGCAAGATCGCCGGCATTCCCTTGGACGGCGACCCAGAGTGGTGTGAGCAAGTTCGAGAGACGCTGCGCTTGATGCTCTCCTATGAGCCCACCGAACGGCCCTCCGCGATCCAACTAGTCGATATCTTTGAGCTTCTGGCGCAGAATGCCAGCGACATGCGCATGCGTCGCTTCTGTCGTACGACAGTGGCCGAGGCAAAGGCTGCAGAGCCGGATGTTGAGAGCGTTGATCCGCTGACGGGGCGCACGATGCAAGAGGACGTCTCATCGGCGTTCTTGACCGCTGGGCCAGGCGGTGTGCCGTCCATCGGCGGCAGCCCCCCACTCGATTCGACGTCGTCCGATGCGTTTGGCAGCGCCCCGCCGCCGCCGCCGGCACAGGGACTGGGCGCGGCACCGCCTCCGCCATCTGGATTTGAGGAAGCGGACGAGTCTCCGACTGTGGCGGCGACCGATCCCGAGCCTCCCCCTTCGCCGCCTCCGCCCAGCGCCTCAGCGCCATCCGACGAGGAAGAGGACGAGGACGAGGACGAGTGGGAGGATGAAGACGAAGAGGAAGAGGCCGGTGGCGGCGGCGCCTTCAAGGTCGTCGTGTTCCTGCTAGTGGTCATGATCGTCGTCGGCGGCGTGATGGTCGCTGGTGGTGGTGGCCTGGCCGCCGTGGTGTTCATGACCAGTGGCGGTGGTGGTGCCGGCACGGTCGAGGTGCCCGTCGACAAGCCCCCGGACAAGCCCCCCGAGGAAAAGGCGTCCAAATTTACCGGCTCGACCATCAAGACGGTCGATGAGCGGGCAGATGTAAAGCGGACCAAGGCAGTGACGCTCAAGTTCGAGGGCGCCGAATGGGCCGACATCACCATTGCAGGCACCGTGCTGAAGGCCGAATGGGATGGCAAGGCACCGTTCGAGATGGGGCCGCTTGCCGACGGCAAGTACCGCACCACCGTCAAGCCGATGGGCGGAAAGACGATCCGCAAGACCATCGCAGTCAAGGCTGACCAGACCTGTGAATTCACCTTCAAGGTGGACAAAGGCGACTTCGAGGGTGGCTGCGAGTAGCGATTCGGCCCCCGTCGTCGTGGTAGAAGGTCAGGATGAAGCGCTTTGAGGCCATCGTCGAGGACGCCGTGCAGCTCGCGGCCGATGCCAAGTGGGGTCCGGCGGCGATTGCGTGGGCCCGCGCGGCAGCGATTGCCACCGAACACCAAGCGCGCGAGTCCGCCCGGCAGGCGTGGGACCAAGCTGGAGAGACCTGGCGTCGAGACGACCGCCTGGACAGCGCGGCGCGCGCCCTAAAGATGGCCCTCGGTCTGGCAGATGAGCCGATGCCCACGGCGATGGCCCAGGTGAAACTCTCGGGAGTTCTCGGCGAAATGGGTCGCTATGCCGAGGCAGAGGCGCTGTGTCGGCGCGCGTCCGATGTGTTGGGGCCGGACAGCCCGCTTCGTCCGATCGTTATGGATACCTGGGTCACCAATCTGTCAGCGCTTGGGCGCAAGGACGAGGCCCGCGAGCTCGTTGACCAGCTGCTTGAGCTCGACGGTGTGCACGGCCTGGCGGGGCACTTCCGGCGCGCCCAGCTGTGTCGTCTGGACGGTGAGCTGTCCGAGGGGGCGCTGCATCTGGGAATGGTGATTGACGGGCTGGCAGCCGAGCCCCGCGCGATCGGGGCTGTAGCGGCCGCTCATGCGGAGCTGGGCGAGGTGGCATTGCTTCGTGGAGACATCGAGCAGGCTGTTCACTTCTTCGAACAGGCTTTTGCCGGTCAGCAAGCCGCCAAGCGCCCCTCGCTGAAGTGGCGGGCCGAGGCGGCGAGGATTCGCGTGATGTTGGCTGGCGGCGTCGAGCCGCTGACCCATTCGCTGGACGAGGGGGTGGCCTATGCGCAAGACCGGGACATGCTGGTCTTGGAGGCTGATCTGCGCATTGCACGCGGCATGGCCTTGGCCCACAGGCTTCCCGTCGATGCGGGGCATGACCTCGAGGCGGCTGCTGCCATCTCAGACGAGGCGCGCTGTCCCCTTCGTTCAGGTCGCGCGCGCCTGATGTGGGCGTCCCGCATCGATAACGGAGGTCCGGTCGAGCGCCGCATCTCGGTCATGCAGCGCGCCGAGGAACAACTTGAGTCGTCGAGGCCGTGGGTGGCGCGAGCACGGTTTGAGCGTGCACGATTGATTGCGGATCGCGATCCCACTGCGGCGAGGGCGCTCGCGGTGGGTGCGCTGACCCATTTCACTGCGATGGAGATGGCTCTGGACCAGGCGCTGGCAAGCGTGCTGGTGCAGTCCCTGACCTGATGGCTTAGGCCGGTGCGATGACTGACTTCGAGCACCTGAAGCTTTCCCTAGAGTCCGACGGGCGCACCGCGTTGCTGGAGCTCGATCACGGCAAAGCGAACGAGATGGGCACGCCGCAGCTCGAGGATTTCGAGCGTCTGACGTCGGCTCTGCATGGAGCCCGCGCACCTACTGCCTTGATCACATTCAGTCGGCGGGTGTCTCGTCGGGGCACGCCCATCTTCATTGCGGGGGCCAATGTCACCGAGCGGGCGGGCTGGTCCGATGATCAAGTCAAGGCGCACGTGCGCTGGCAGCGCAAGACGCTGGCAGATTTCCGCCGCGCACCCGTATTCCACATCGCCGTGGTGTCCGGAGTCGCGTTGGGGTGGGGCACCGAGTACCTGCTGACGGCCGACTACCGCATTGCCGTTCCCGGTGCTGTGTTTGCCCTGCCCGAGACGGGTCTGGGCATTCTGCCCGGAGCCGGGGGCACATCCGAGCTTCATTCGCAGATTGGCATCGCCCACGCATTGCGGTTGGGCATGACCGGAGAGCGCATTGGTCCGGCCGAGGCGCAACGCATTGGCTTGGTACAAGAGCTGGCTGAATCATTGGATGCCGGACTGCAGCGCGCCAGGGAGCTCGCTGCGATGGCCGCCAGTCGCTCGCCAACTGCCATTGCTGCATTCAAGGGCAGCGTTCTCGATTCATCCGGTCGGATGGCTGAGCAACGCGCCGAGATCGAGGCACGCGCCTATGAGCGTTGTGTCGACACTGGCGAGGCCGCGATCGGCCGCGCCAACTTCGCGGCGATTCGCGAAGGCAAGACGCCTCCCTGGGGCAATCGGAGCTTGTAGATGCCAACCCGTGCGGAAATGTGGGACCGACTGGGCAAACCGGTCGATTTGTTGATCATCGGTGGCGGCATTGTCGGCTGCGGCATTGCCAGAGATGCCGCTCGACGAGGCCTGTCCGTGGCCTGTGTCGAGATGAATGACCTGGCCTTTGGCACAAGCTCGCGCTCGTCCAAGCTGGTTCATGGCGGGCTGCGCTACCTCGAGCACTACGAGTTCAGCCTGGTGTTCGAGGCGGTGAGTGAGCGGCGCATCTTGCAAGATATCGCTCCTCATTTGGTGAACCCGCAGGGCTTCCTCTTCCCGGTCTACAAGGGGGCTCGCACCAAGCTTTGGCTCGTCAACGCAGGCATGTGGATCTACGAAGGGCTCTCACTGTTTCGTTCGCCAAAGCGCCATGTGACGCTCAAGCCCGCCGAGGTTCGCAATGAAGAACCGCTTCTCAAACAGGAAAGCCTGACGGGCGCGCCGCTCTACTACGATTGCTCGACCAATGATGCACGACTCACCCTCGAGAACGCGCTTGATGCGATTGCGAGTGGAGCGGTGGTTTCGACTTGGTCCAAGGTTGTGTCCTTTCTCAAGTCCGACACGGGCCGCGTAAAGGGGGCGGTCGTCCAGGATGCGCTCACTGGCGAGCTCAAGGAAGTCCGGGCTCACGCGGTGGTGAATGCCACCGGGCCGTGGACAGACCGCACACTGGCGATGTCTCAGCCTCCACGCGGTGGGGGCTTGTTGCGACCGACCAAGGGAGTGCACATCGTCGTCGCCAAGGACAAGCTGCCTGTCCAGAACGCCGTGGTGTGCGTGCATCCCGATGATGGACGTGTCCTGTTCGCCATCCCGTGGGAGGACGCGACCTATATCGGAACCACGGACACCGACTTCCAAGGCGATCCCGCCCAGGTTCATGCCACGAGTGACGACGTCGACTACCTGATCGATGCGACCAATGCGTACTTCCCCACGTCCACAATCGGACGGGACGACGTGCTGGCCACCTGGGCCGGATTGCGTCCTTTGATTGCCCCGGAACCCGTTGAGGGCGAGGAGGTGGACGAGTCCGCAGTCAGCCGCGAGCACCAGATCATTGTTGGACGCGACGGGCTGATCACCATCGCGGGCGGCAAGCTGACGACGTACCGGCTGATGGCGGCCGAGGTTGTCGAGAAGGCAGTGAAGCTCCTCCGTTTGACTGGAAAACAGCCAGTGAAGCTCCGTCCCTCGGACACGGACCGAGAGCCCCTTCCCGGGGCGGTGGGTTGGCCTGAGGACGACGATCATCACAAGGTCTCGGCCCAGATTCTCAAGGCTGGGAAGGGAAACATCGACGAAGAAAACGCTTGGCTGCTGACCAATCAGTACGGCATGCGCGGGCTAGACCTCGCCCGCATGGCGGCGGCCGACCCGGAGCTCGGCAAGCGACTGGTTCATGACCGTCCTGAGATCGTGGCCCAAGTCGACTGGTCGGTGAACTTTGAGCTCGCCCACACACCAAGTGACTTCTTTGTGCGCAGAAGCCGGCTGTACTACCGCCATGGTGACCAGGGACTCGATGCGTTGCCTGTCGTCGCCGACCGCATGGGCCAGTTGCTGGGCTGGGACAAGAGCACCAGGGACGAGATGGTGCAGCGCTACCGGGACGACGTCGCTGCGTCACGAGCCTGGAAGTCCGAGGGATAGAAGGTTCCTTCGACCCCAAAGAGCGGCAGCACTGGCAGCCCGAAGCCATAGATGATGACGTCGTCGTCGATGCCATTGATGACGGGCTCGGGGATGCGTCGGGAGCTGACATTCTGGATGTCGACGTACACGTCCATGCGGGCGTGGTTCCACTCGAAGTGCTTGCTGGCCTTTAGGTCCAGGGCATAAAACGGCGGCAATCGGCCGGCTGGGGACACCTCGATGGGGCGCCGCTGCTGTAGCAAGACGTCATAGGCCGACGTAAGGGAGGTTGTGTGGGGGTAGCCACTCCCGTACCGCGCCCGACCGCTGACGACCCAAGATCGAGGAAGCTCGCGCAGCAGCAGAGCGACGACGCGCACAGGCTGGTCGTAGCGAGTTGCGCGCCAGTCGTCGGCGGCTTCGTCCCGTTCCATGGCGCGCGACCACTGAAAGACGAGCCGTGCTGACGTGGTGTCCGAGTTCAAGTGCAGGGTGCTCTCGACGCCAGCGGCTCGGCCTTGTCTGGGACCGAGGCTGCGGTCCTCTTCGAATCCGCTTTGACGCATGGTTCGCGCCCATCCGTCGACATCAAAGCTCCAGATGCCTTGGTTCAGGCGGAAGCCTAGTCCTGCGCTATGAGATTGGTCGAACGGCAGGTATGGCCCGTCGGGCAGACCCACTAAGTACAGGAATGGAGCGGGCATATTGAGCCGGGCGGCCTCGCCGACTACACCGAATCTGTCGCTGATCGCCCAGTGAAAATCGCCGCGTGGTGACAGGTCGAGGCGTGGCAGTTGGTCGGGAATCCACAACGTGTCCAGGCGGACTCCCAGCCGTGTTCGAAAGCGATCGCCGAACGCGGCCTCTGCATATGGGTCGACCATTCCCGTTGGGGAGCTCTTGGCAAGTCCGTTCCAATCCACGGCGAAGCGGCGGAGCTCGGCCTCGACCCCCGCTGTGGCATCGATGTCCCCGCGTTGGCGCCACTCAAGTCGGCCACCGGGTGCCAGATGCGACAGCTGCTGGTCCCGGGTCTCGGTGACGGCTTGTTGTCGCTGTGCAGCCAGCCAGGCGCGCGCTTCGAGTGTCCCCGACCCGAGTTTGCCGGACAGCCGCGTCTGCCACTGGGTGGCCGTCTGGGTCAGCGTGGCTGCTTCGTCGTCATCGCCGGTGGGCACGAGGGCGGTGTCCGACATGCCCATGGCCGTCAGGCCGAAGGGTCCCGCATCGATGCGCAGGGCGCCATCGGTGAATGTGGGGGCAACAGCGGCGCCGCCTGGTCCCGCGACCAGGGCCAAGATGCCGTCGAGGTAGGAGCGCCGGCCGGCGATGGCCACACCGCCTCCTGGCACCGGTGCCTCGACGAAAGCATGTGCGTAGCCGGTGTTCACTCCGGCCGAGAGGCCTCCTGTGCCATCGAGCACGCGTGGGACCAGGTTGATGCTGCCCGAGTTGGCCCTTCCAATGCGCGCTGGGGGCGTACCAGGATGAAACGCCACCTCTTGGACCATCGACGGGTGCAGAACCGACGTGTGGCCTCCAAGGTGGAACAGCAACGGAATGCGTACTCCATCAAGGGTCACGCTCGTGTCGTCCACGTCGCCCCCGCGCACAAGCAGCCAGCCCGCATCAAATGGCGTGCGAATCACCCCCGGCAGGTTCTGTACCGCTCGGACCGGGTCGCCAAGGGTTCCCGGTGCAAGGGCGATTTCCTCGGCGGTCAACGTGCGCACGACGCCGGTGGTGCGTTCCTTTGTGTACAGCCCGATCCCCTCGGGTGTGTCGCCGGGAGCGGGGACTGTTGGCGCGGGGACGTGGAATTCCCAGCGCATTGGAATTTCGACTGCGACGGGGCTGCCATCTTCGGTGGCGGGCTCGATTGAGCAGCGCTGAACCGCGTGTCGTGCGAGGAAGAGGAATGGCTGCGGTCCGATTCCGTCGGTCACTCGAATGAGCCCAGTCTCTTCGATGAGCAGCTGAAGCTCGACCACTTGGTCGCCGCCTGCCTCATAGCCGGAAGGGAAGGCCACCTCGGGGCAGTCAACGACGACCGGAGGCAGCAGCACCATCAGCCTCCGAGGAGAGGCGAGTACATCTGATTTACGTAGTCTCGAAGCATTCGGTGGCTCGTGAACAGCGGCGCGCACGTCAGGATAGATCGGCGGGAGCGCTCGACCCAGGCTGCCGGGATTCCGTTCTTTGCGCGGTCCTTCCAGATCGGCAGCACCTCGTCCTCGAGGACCTCGTACAGCGATGCCGCGTCAAAGGCGTCGTGAGCCTCGACCGAGGCGTGTGCGTCGCGCCGTCCGATGGCCCACCCGTTGGTTCCGTCATAGGCCTCGGGCCACCAGCCGTCGAGCACGGACAGGTTGATGCCGCCGTTGAGTGGCACCTTCTGGCCGCTTGTCCCAGACGCCTCTTTTGGGCGACGCGGGTTGTTCAGCCACACATCGGCGCCTGCGGTGAGGGCGCGGCCGATGGTCATGTCGTAGTCCTCGATAAAGGCGACACGGTCTCGGAAGCGCCGGTCAGCGCTCCAACGCAGGACGGTCGCGACGATGTCCTGTCCGCCGCCATCTCGGGGATGTGCTTTGCCTGCGTAGATCAAGTTCACCGGACCCGACTCCATGATGGCCTCGAGTCGCTCGGGGTCGGAGAAGATGAGGTCTCCGCGCTTGTAGGGCGCGAACCTGCGCGCAAATCCGATGGTGAGGGCATTGGGGTCCAGATCGGTGCCGCTTCGTTCTCGCACCATGTTGCAGAGCTTGGCCCGCAGCGTGTTGCGCAGCTTCCACATCACATCGTCGGGAATGTCGGCGACTCCGGCCCAGATCGCTGGGTCCCAGACACGGTCGCGCCATCCAGGCAGGTACTCGTCGTACACAGCGCGGGCCTCGTGAGACATCCAGAACAGTGGATGCACTCCGTTGGTGACGTGTCCGATCGGCACTTCATCGACGGTGCCGGATGGCCACATGCTGTGCCACATGTCGCGCGAGACAGCACCGTGCAGCTTGGACACGCCGTTTGCCTTGGACGATGCACGCAGGGCGAGCACGGTCATGCACAGAGGCTCGTCCTGATCGCCAGGGCGCTCTCGGCCGAGGTCCATGAAGGCTCCGGGCTTGAGGTCCTGGGCGTGACGCCATGGGCCGAGGACGTGGTCGACCTCGCCCCAGCTAAACCGGTCGTGGCCCGCAGGTACGGGGGTGTGCGTCGTGAAACAGCACCGGTCGCGGACCCAGTTCAGTGCGTCGGCAGATGAGTGGCCGCGCTTGCGCTGCTCGCGAATCAGCTCGAGGGCCACGAATGCGCAGTGCCCCTCGTTCAGGTGGAACAGGTCCGGCACTTCGCCGGTGGCGCGCAGGGCTCGAACGCCGCCGATTCCAAGCAACACCTCTTGGCTGACGCGAGTGATGGTGTCGCCGCCGTACAGGTTCTGGGTCAGTGCGCGATCACGGGGATCGTTGTCCGGGTGGTCGGTGTCCAACAGCAAAATGCGTGTGCGGCCGACATCGAGCTGGTAGATGTGCGCTTGGCAGATGCGGTTGTGGATGGGCACAGCGATGGTGATGGGGCGACCGCGGTCTCCGACGCAGCGGCGGATCGGCAATCGATCGAAGTCTGCGGTCGGGTACGCGGGGATCTGCAGTCCGTCGTCAATGACCTGCCGGAAGTAGCCCCGTCGGTACAGCAGTCCCACGCCGATCAGCGGCACGCCGAGGTCGGACGCCGAGCGCACGTGGTCTCCAGCGAGCACGCCCAAGCCGCCCGAGTAGATGCGCAGCGACTCGTGGATGCCAAACTCCATCGAGAAGTAGGCGATGGACTTGCCAGTCAGCGCTGGCACTTCTTTCGAGCACCATGTCGACGCCCGCTGGTAGGTCTGGAACCTCGTGAGGACACGATCGAGGTGCGCCAAGAAGTCGGCGTCCTGGCTCAATTCTTCGACCCGAGAGGGCTGCACGTCTTGCAACAGAGCCGCCGGATTGTGGCGGCATCGGTCCCAGCGCCAAGGGTCAATGCGTTGCCATAGTTCCGTGGCTTCGGTGTCCCAGCTCCACCAGAGGTTGTAGGCGAGCAGTTCGAGGGCGGACAAGGTCGGGGGAAGCATCCCAGCTCCAAGGTGTGCGTTTCGTGACTCTATTATGAGTCACGTATCGCATCTGTGGGGGCGGTGGTTTGAAGCGGCGTTAGATAACGCCCATGCAGAAGGTCGAGCCCTCTTGGTCGGTAGTGGTGCTCGTGTGCGCCAATGAACGGGATCCAAGCGCCCAAAAATCTTCCTGTGGGGCCGCGGCGGGTCGTGAACTGCGTCGTTGGCTGCGTGACCGGGTTCGGGAACACGGCCAAAAACGATCGGTCCTCGTGTCCACGGTTCGGTGCCTTTCGGTGTGTCCGGCGAATGGCACGACGGTTTGTACGATGGCGCAATCCGCGGCGGGGATGCAGCGGCAGACCATGGTTGTGGACGCTTCAGCTGATCGGGAAGCGCTCTGGGACGAACTGAAGGCTTGCCTCGATGGGGCCAATACGTAAGGAATCGCGGGTCGCGACGACCGGGGTCCCGTCCACGTGTATGTGATCGAATTGGTGATTGGCCTTGTGGCCTTGGTCGGCGGAGCAGAGCTTCTGGTCCGTGGCGGCAGCCATATGGCCCTAGCATTTCGCGTCCCGATCTTGATTGTCGGCTTGACCCTGGTTGCGTTTGGCACCTCGACCCCCGAGCTGGCTGTCAGCATTACGGCTGCGCTGTCCGAGACAGACGATCTGGGCAAGGGAACCGAGATGGCGTTGGCCAACGTCAACGGCAGCAACATGGCCAACATCTTGCTGGTGCTGGGCATTGCGTCGCTTGTGGCTCCTTTGCGGGTCGACCGCAGATTGATGCGCCGCGAAGTCCCCACGTTGTTGGCGCTTCAGTTCTCGGTACCCCTTGTGATGATGGGCGGCGTGATCACCCGCATCGAGGGCTTTCTTCTGCTGTCTGGCGGCATCGCCTACAACATATGGCTGGTCTACGAGGCCATGAAGCTGCGAGAAGCGTACGTTCCTGAAGACGACGACTTGGACATCACCAACGTCAACCTTCCCAAAGACGTCGCCATGTTCGTCTTCGGATTGGTCGTCATGCTCGGAGGAGCCGTCTTCTTTGTCAGTGGGGCAGTGACCCTCGCCCAAAATCTCGGCTTTTCTGCCTGGTTCATCGGGTTGACCGTCTTGGCACTGGGCACCAGCATGCCAGAGGTCATCACCGGAATCGTGGCATCGTGGCGCGGCGAGGTCGACCTTGCGATTGGCAACAGCCTAGGCAGCAACATCTTGAACATCTCGATGGTGCTGGGCATCACGGCGATGATCAAGCCCATCGAGTTCGAGAACCCCGCTGTGTGGGTCGACACGGGAATCGTTTGCTGCGTGGCGCTGCTGCTCGTGCCC
>Ga0114932_10003380_pt1 | contig 15671 bp, 6 predicted proteins | sample 2SBtaG_2_FD_87286 | JGI IMG/M metagenome (GOLD analysis project Ga0114932, IMG submission 87286) | Deep subsurface microbial communities from Kolumbo volcano to uncover new lineages of life (NeLLi) - 2SBTROV12_ACTIVE470 metaG | ecosystem: Environmental > Aquatic > Marine > Volcanic ...
TGATGTTATGAAAGCGGCTCAAGGTTTAGAATCAATACAAGTGTCACAAGAAAAACAATAAATAAATGGGATTATTAGGAGACGTAACACAACAAGATTATTTTCAAAATGGAGAATATGGTAATTATCAATTTACATCTTTAGAAGATATAATAAACCAATTTATGGTGGTGTATGTTGGTGAAGGAAAAATAATACCTAAAATAAATAGAGTTGATGTTCAATTTCATGCAATGAGAGCTTTACAAGAATTAAGCTTTGATACTTTAAAATCTGTAAAAGCAGAAGAAATTACAATACCACCATCTTTAGAAATGATTTTACCACAAGATTATGTTAATTATACTAAAATTAGCTGGGTAGATTCTTCTGGTATAAAACATAGAATATACCCAACACTATGTAAAACTTCAAATCCTGGAGTTCCACCTACGATAGACACTATAAGTGCTTTTGGAGATGTATTATCAAGAGGTAAGCATATAGTTTTAGATGGTCAGTACGATAATATAACTTATGGTATGGAGGTTACAGTAAAAGCAGACTCAACAAGAACTGCATTATCAAACAGTACTGTTATAGTTGAACAAGTTATTACTTCAGATGGTGTTACTACTGTTTACTTAGATGATATTTTTACTAATAACGCTAATAATGTTCTTTTTGAATTTTCACTTCCCGCTGGTGAAACTAATATAACAGATATAGTAATTCCCGTGTATGCTTCTTTTGCACATCAACTTTATGCTGATTATCCTAATGACAAAGATTTAATAATGCCAGCAGTAGGACTTACTATGGATAATTTTGATAAGCTAGAAGTAGGTATGCTTATTGTTAGCAGAGAATTTGCACCTAGTACTTTTATTACTGGTTTGTTTCCTAGTGATGGTACTAATCCAGATATTGTTCATCTTTCTAACAAGACAACAACTGGCCTTTCAGGTATGCCCGGCGTTTCAGGTGTTGCACCGCTAAATACAACTACCGCATCTTTTATACCTCTTAGTAGCGCTGCTTTTGCAAATAATGGTAGTCGAACTGAAACAATTCATTTTAAATATAGAGATGGTGTAACAGATTGGTATCAACAAAACAAATCTACAACGGCGTCTAATTACAAGTCAGCTACCCCATCAGAAAACAATGCAAATGATTATCAAGACTATCAAAATGATATTTATTGGCCAAACGAAGGTAGAAGGTATGGCTTAGACCCACAACACTCTCAAGTAAACGGATCTTTTTATATAGATCAAAATTCAGGTAAAATAAATTTTAGTTCTAATCTTGCGGGTAAAACATTAGTACTAGATTATATAAGCGATAGTCTTGGTACTGATGCTGAAATGCAAGTTCATAAATTTGCTGAAGAAGCTATGTATAAATCTATATCACATGCTATTTTATCTACATCTTCTTATGGACAAGCTTTAGTTCGTAGATTAACAAAAGAAAAGTTTGCCGCTGTAAGAAAAGCTAAATTAAGATTATCAAATTTAAAACTAGAAGAATTAACACAGGTTCTTAGAGGTAAATCAAAACAAATAAAACACTAGTACATGCCAGAGATTAAAAATCAGTTTACCGGTGGTAAAATGAATAAGGATCTTGATGAAAGACTTATTCCCAAAGGTGAATACGTAGATGCAATGAACATACAGATTTCAACCTCAGAACACTCTGAAGTTGGTACAGTACAAAATATACTAGGTAATTCAATTGCTAGTAGTAATATTAGTTTAGCTTCTTACAATAGACACAGATGTATAGGATCTGTATCTGATGAAAAAAATGACTCTCTATATTGGTTTATAGCTGAAAAAAGTTGGGAAAATACTTTTAAATCAAGCCAAATACTTAATCAACAAGTTACACATACAACTAGTACGCCTATTGATATTATTAATAGTCCTTTTTCTTTTGTTGCAACAGGCCAAGGCGCTCCAAATTTATCTTGGATAAAAGAATTTAAATCAGCTATATTAAGACATAAAAACAATCTTAGTGAATTTGTTTTTGTAGATAACTCTACTGTTGTTGTAAACGTTTGGAGAAGTGGAGGTTTTGGAAGTCAATTTGATATGGCTAATTCAGATTCTACTTCTGGTAATTTAACTATATCAAGTGGTTTTACCTCTTGGGGTACTGGTTATGGATTTAACACTACAACACAATACCAACTAGAAGTAGCAGATGTTACTAACATACATGTTGGTATGACTGTTAGTGGTATTGGCTTAAACCAGTTTAATGGTGAAATGGTAAACTATTTCCCTGGTACAAAAGTGACATTTATAGAAAACGTTGCTACTTGGACAGATATAAATGGTGTTACTAGACAACAAGGTATTGTAACTTTAAGTAACATTGCAGGTGGTTATGCTTGTGTTGACTATACTGGATCTATATTATTTGATCAAAATAATGTAAACCCACCTTTATGTGTAGCTTCAATTGACAACCAGCAGTCTACTCTTGGTACGTATTATAACGTTCAAACGTTGGTAACACATTGGGTTTTTGAATCTAAAACGTTACAGTTAGAAAGAGATACTTTGATAACAGGAATAAACGTTATAGATGATTTATTATTTTTTACTGACAATAATTCAGAACCAAAATGTATAAATATAGAAGACAGTATTCAAGGTACAGATCAAAGCGGTGAAATACATACTAATATTATTGTTGAGGAAAGATCTATACAATCTTCCACACTTATTCGCGCAACAGAAGAACATGTAGCTGTAATTAAAGCGCCTCCAAAAAACCCACCGTCATTACAAACGTCAACGTCTAGAAACGGTAATGAAAAAGGAATAATATACGGTATTGATTTACAGGGTTTAGCAGCGGGTGATATTATCAATATAGATATAAATAGTCCTAGCGTAGACGGTATAAATTACAAAGAAGGTGACACTATACTGCTTAAAAATCTTTTATCTTATGATAATATAACTAGTATTTCTGAATATTATCCAATATTTATGGACGAGTTTGAAATAGCGTTGAAAATAAACAATATTGGCTCTAGTGATATAAACGGTATATATGACGTTGAAGTAACAATAAGTTCACTTCGTCAACAAGCCACTGTTGGTGCTGGTAATGATTATGCTTGTGATTTATCTTCTACAGAAAAACCTTTATATAGACTTAAATTTCCAAGATTTGCAACAAGATACAAATATAAAGATGGTCAATATTCTTCTTTTTCTCCTTTTTCAGAGGTAGCTTTTGAACCTGGTAATTACAGGTTAAATTCTACAATAGGTTATAACACTGGTATGGAAAACGTTATTCGCGAATTAAAACTTCATGATATAATAACTTTAGATATGCCAGAAGATGTTATTGCTATTGATATATTATACAAAGAATCAGACTCTCCAAACGTTTACTTAGTTGATACTATTGATAATTTACCACCATTAATACCTTCTGCATTTTCTAATTTTACATTTATTTCAAACCAACTTGATGAAAACAATGCTTACAATGTAACTTCGGAAAACATAAAAGCAACACTGCCTTCTAATCAAATATTAAGATCTTATGACAACGTACCTATAAAAGCTTTAGCTCAAGAAATAATTGGAAATAGAATTGTATATGCAAATTATTTACAAAACTACACTATTGACAAAAGCAAAATAAAACTAGTAGCAATTGCTACCGAATATTCAGACGAAATTCAGTCTAAAAAAAGTTTAAAGTCTTTAAGAGATTATGAAATAGGCGTAGTTTTTTCAGATAAATTTGGTAGAGAAACTCCTGTTATAACTTCAGATAGTTCTAAAGTAAAAATAAGCAAAGACGATGCTGATAAAAACAATAGATTCAGCGTGTTTATTGACACGTTTGACGGATACAAACTTCCTTCTTGGGTTGATTCTTATAAGTTTTATGTAAAGGAAACTTCTTCTGATTATTTTAATCTAGCTTTAGATCGTTGGTATGACGCAAAAGACGGTAATGTTTGGTTGTCATTTGCCTCTTCTGATAGAAATAAAGTTGATCTTGATACTTATTTAATACTTAAAAAACAACCAGATAGTGACTCTGTAACAGAAGGTGATTATAGATATAAAATATTAGATGTTCAAAATGACGCCCCTAATTATATAAAAGTAGAAACTAAACCTTTATTTAGAGCAATAGAAGGTGTGCAATCAAAATATGGAATTCAAGCATACTCTGATTTATTTGTAAATAATGCTTCTCCTCACGAAAATTACCCAAGCTATGTTAGGTTTGGTGGATTACGTGGTCACAATCAATTACATATACACGGTGAAACAAGTGAAGATGGAGAACCACTTATCGCTAGTTCGAGCTTTAATTTAAGAGATTTACAAAACGAAGAATACGAGGTTGAAGTTAGAATAAATACTGTTGTCTTAGAAAGCGTAACAGGTGATAGAGTACAAGGTAATTTTGCTACAAGATGGTATAAATTACAAAAAGCAACTTATTTTGAAGATGAAGGTTTAGATTATAACTATGGAGCAGCCACACCAGGTTATATTTCTGATCAAAAATTTACACTTCATTTAGCTGAAACATTTGAGGCAGATGTTGATTTCTTTTTTACAGATCAATCTGGTACGATTACCGACGACAGCACTAATGGTTATCCTGTTTTAGAATTTAGAAAATTAATTCCTAGAGATAATTTAGCTCAATTTGATGGTAGATTTTTCGTTAAAATAGAAAGAGATATTAGTTTTTACGAGCAAGTACTACAAACTTCAGCTACAACAACGCTTATAACTGGCAACGCTTATTCTTTTGGTTATGTAAAAGATTATGAACAAGAAGACATTAGTGGGCAAACATCAACTTATGAAGAATTAGATTATGTATCAGGTGATGGGACAGAATATTATTATTTTAGAGGTATGGATCCTAGTGAAGTTGCACCTGATTTAGCGGCTTCACAAGCTGAAATAGCTAGTTTACCTCACTCTTGGGCGGCTGCTAGATTTACAGGTGGTAGTACTATGGATGGCAAAGCTATTCCTACTAATGCTTATTATAGCAAAAACGCTTGGGCTTACATAACAAGAGCTTTAAATAATTCGTCTAATAGAGGTTGGTTTATTGACGAAGCGTTTGCTACTGGTGTAGATATTGCTGGTGGTCCTACTAATAGATCAGATGCAGAGGCAACGCTTGATAATATAATAAATCCTCCAGAGTCTAATATGACATCGTTATTTGGAGGTTGGAACTCTGCTTCAACAAATGATATTACTTTGGCTTATAATTCTGGTGATGATATAAGCATTTTTCCATCTATAGCAACTTCTGTTGGTACTCATAACATAACAACATATACAGGTTGTTACTCTGGTGCACAAGATATAGATGGAAATTGGAATAATACTAGAAGTTGTGAACATAATATTTTTCCTACAATTTCACCACCTCTTTTAGAGAACACAAGCCTTTCAGATTATCAATATTTCCACGAAGGTAATGGTGTTGGATATAATGAAACTGGAGGAACACCTGGTGGATCTGGCCGTACAAATAGAATTGATATATCTCACGTAGGTAGGTTAATTAATACTGCGTGGAAAGACAACGCAAGACTAGAACCAAACAACAGTACTATTATTAGAACAACTTCACTTACAGGCCCTCGTGGTTCAGGACAAACAATATCTACAGTTGGTTATCAAAGTTCTACTAACCAAGGAAATAGTAGTGGCGGTCCACGTGGCGGTCCTGTTGGTGGTGGACTAGGTAATTTTAGATTTGAGTTATATAAAACTACTGGAGTATTAAGTGAATTGACAAAAACACCTTTAAACAATAGTTCGTTAGCTTTAGGTGGTTTAGACATGGCTATAGGTGAAAAATTTAGATTTAGAGATGATCCTACTCAAGAAGTTTTTACTATAATAGATATACATGTAACATATAAAAGAAATTATTCTGAACATTACTATGATGACACATATCCTTTTTCTAGTGATAAAAGCGCGTTAAACAGTAATTACCCTCACGATCTTAACACTAATCTTGCGGATAGTGAAGACTATACAAATAACGAGAACCATAGAGTAACTTTTAGTTTAGAGCTTGATAAAGATATAGGCGCTAGTGGTTATACACCTACTATAGGTAGTTCTGTGCCTATTGCTGGTTACACAGGCACGTGGAACACACCAACTATAAATACAAATCCTGTTGTTATAGAGTTTTTAAAAGCAGAAACATATATTGATGGTTTTTCTGTAGGTTCTTCATCATCACCTTCCATATGGGAAACAGAACCAAAAGAATTTACTGAGCTTGATATTTTTCACGAGGCTAGTAGGGCTTACCCATTTTCTATTAATAAGAAAAATGCTTTAATAAAAATGCCAATAGGATCTGAAGTTGTAGCTACAAACAGTCAAGCTGTTATTGCGCCGGGTACTCTTGTTGTAGATTGGCAAGAAAGACAAATAAGTAATAATTTAGTTTTAGTTACAAACAAACCAATAGTAGTGCCTGACCCTACTGATGAACCACTTTTAAGATTTAAATTAAGAAATGGTTCTTATTCTACAGCTAGATACTATATACCCGCTGATTCAGCTACTTTTGGTAATGCTGGTGCTCCAAACCCTTTAAACTTAAATAATAGTGTTGATTATTATCAATACTATGTTAAACCTTTTGAATTAGGACTACCAAATGGATTATCGTGGGGTAATTGTTTTTCTTTTGGTAACGGTGTTGAATCTGATAGAATTAGAGATGACTTTAACACTGTTAAAATAGACAAAGGTCCAACGGTTTCTACAACTTTAGATGCGCCCTATGAGCAAGAACGTAGACAATATGGTTTAATATATTCTGGAATATACAACTCTAATTCTAGTTTTAATAATTTAAATCAATTTATACAAGCTGAAAAAATTACAAAAGAAATAAATCCTAGTTATGGTAGTATACAGAAACTATATTCTGGCTGGGGACAAGGTGGTGATTTATTAGCTTTATGTGAAGATAGAGTTTTAAAAATATTAGCAAATAAAGATGCGTTATTTAACGCTGATGGCAAGTCTAATGTTACTGCAACAAACAAAGTTTTAGGTACTGCAACTCCTTATTCTGGAGAGTATGGTATTTCTAAAAATCCACAATCATTTGCAGTTGAGGGTTATAGAGCATATTTTACTGATAAGGTTAGAGGAAAAGTAATGAGGTTATCTATGGACGGTTTAACACCTATATCTGACCATGGTATGAAAAGTTGGTTTAGAGATAACTTAAAACTAGCTGATAATATAGTTGGTAGTTATGATGATTATAAAAATGAATATAATGTTACTTTAACAAGTAATGTTACAGAGAGATCTAACGCTATAGCTTCAACTGTAACTTTTAAAGAAGATGTTAAAGGTTGGGTTAGTTTTAAATCTTTTATACCTAGCAATGGTATTAGCTGTGCTAGTCAATATTACACTTTTTCAGGTAACTCACCTATACTGTGGAAACATCATGATAAAAATGTAGATAGAAATACTTTTTACAACTCACCAAGCTCTCTTGATTTTTCAAGTATTACTACTGTTTTAAATGATCAACCTGGAATAGTAAAGTCTTTTAACACTTTAAATTACGAGGGCAGTCAATCAAGAATAACTGAAAATCTTAATGATAATCAATATTACAATTTAACTGATCAAACAGGTTGGTTTGTTGATTACATAAAAACAAATAAAGAAGATGGTAGCTTAAATGAATTTATAGAAAAAGAAGGTAAGTGGTTTAATTATATAAAAGGTAAAGATGTACAGCTAATAGGAGATAACATATTAATTACATACGATTGTAGTATTCATGGTTCATCATCTTGGGATCATTCAAGCTTTGCAATACAAGGTATTGGTACTTTGGTTTCTTCAGCGCAAACTGCGGCTGGCGGATGTACTGATCCAACACAATTTAATTATAATCCATCTGCTACTTTTAATGATGGTAGTTGTATTCCATTTACTTTAGGTTGTACTTCAAACACTTCGTATGTAACTAATTTTGACCCAATAGCAAACCAAGATGATGGAAGTTGTCTTTGGTCAGGTTGTACTAACACTGGTACTTTTTTTCATACTAACGGTATAAATTATAATAATGTTACAAATGTAACTACATTTCCATCAATTGCATATAGTTATAATAGTGGAAATAGCATCCTAGATGATGGTTCGTGTATAACTACAGTATTAGGGTGTACAGATCCTTTTGCATTTAACTATAATTCAGCTGCTAACACAAACGACGGATCTTGTCAGGCTGCTGTGTATGGTTGTACACTAGATACTGCTGATAACTTTTATGCTGGTGCTACTAATGACGACGGTTCTTGTTATTGGTATGGTTGTACAATTCCTCAAGCTTTAAACCACTTTAACGCTAACTTCCAAGGCTTTTTTCCACCTCAATCTGTTAATTATGCTGCAAGTGCTGGTGGTGGTGTTTTTGATGATGGTAGTTGTACTGGCGGTGGTTGTTCAGATCCTATAGCAAATAACTATGATCCATCAGCAGCTTATAATGATGGTAGTTGTATTTACTGTATGTGGAATATAGGTGGAAATACAATTCAAAATGTTTTAACAGCAGACACATCTGGACCCGGCCTTGACAATGGTCAAATAGCTATAGAAATACTTGACCCAAGTTGGCACTCTAGTATACAAACACCACTTACTTATGCTTTATTAAGTCTTCAAACTGGTCAACTTGTGCCTGGTAGTGATGCTCCTTATGACGCGGTAAGCAATCCACAAGGCTTTTTAACAGGTTACACTCTTAATGGTTTTATAAGCCCAGATTCTGTTTGGTGGCAAAATCTTGTTGCCCATTCAGATGGCTATGAAGTTTACATATATAGCGCGAATTACAATCCTAATGATCCTTATGATATACAAGCCCCAGAAGTTTGTCAACTTAGCGCTCTTGGTATTCATTACATTAACGTGGGTTCTGGCGCACCTTTGCTTGGTTGTACAGATTCTACAGCTTGTAACTACGATATTACAGCTAATACGGATGATGGTTCATGTGAATTTGTTACTTGTGCTGGTTGTGATGATCCTACTGCTAATGGTTTATTATTAACGCCAATCCCAGCGTTATACGGTACTGGTACTTATGGTGATCAAACAGGTACAACAACTCCTTGTATCTCACCACTAACTGGTCTTCCTGGTAGTTGTACTATTGAGTGTGGTAATGGGCTTGATGCTTCGTCGCAAGGTAATATATGTTGTAGCTATAGTTTATATGGTTGTACTGATCCTACAGCATTTAACTATATGGGTCCAGAGCCTAACAGTAGAACGGTTCATATAGATGATGGTTCGTGTATTGCAGTTGTTGAAGGATGTATGGATCCAACTGCTAATAATTATGATTGCGCTACAGCTATAAATCCAAATTCTACAACTCCTTGTTCAGACGGTGTTAATACAGATGACGGTAGTTGTGATTACACACCTGGATATAATTTTGGTTGTTTAGATCCAGACGCTGTTAACTATAATCCTAACGCGCAAGCTGGTGCTAGTACAACACCTAGTCAACATACTGCACATGGCGCTTACCCTTGTGTGTATGGCTTTTCAAATGTAACTATTGGTAATACGAATCCTATAGATGGACATATTGGTCCTGTTTATTATAACATTGTAGATTTTCAAAACTTTGTAAGTGGTATGTTACCTGAGTTAGCTGCTCAAGGTGCTACAGCACAAGCTTTAAATACATCTAAAACGTTTAAACATCGTATAATTGGTGTAGATTGGCCTATACATACAAACAACAACACTTCTAACGCGGATATGGCGTTAAGTATTAGATGGAATGGTCCAATACAAGGACAGTACAATAGTGCTGCTGAAATATACAATTGGGGTATGGGCGCTTGCTTTAATGATCCTGCTGAAGGTATTTTTGTTGCTATAGACAAATGTGACGATCCAACTTTGCCAGTAGGTTCACAAACATTTACTAATGTGACTGATGTTGCGTTTTACTCTCCAGATTGGACTAGTTCACCTTATTCTAATTATACTTTAGGTGAACGTGATTATTCAACTGCAATTACTACTAATATTCCATATCCTTGGGGTCCTGGTCAATCAGATCCAGGTAATTTTGAGTGGGAAGTTTATTATAATTCTACTACTAAAAATAAATATAGAATACGTGTTTATCAAAAACATTACACTTATAATCCTTCAACAGGAGGTACAATATTAGTAACTTATGATCACACTAATGTAAATACTAACTCTGCTTTTGGACCACCTGGCGTTGGTATTTCAGCTGGTTATATAGAAACTTTTGAAATTTATGACGCACCTTGTAGTGACCATCCTTCCGCGGTTGTTGGTTGTTCAGATCCATTAGCTTGCAACTACGTTGTTGGAACTAATTGTGATGTTGCTGGTGGTTGTGTTTATGGAACCGTAACTAACTATGCGTTTATGCAGCCGCCTGGATCTGCCCCTGGAACTCCTTATCAGTGTATGCAAGCGCCTTGTATTTTTACAGGTACGGTTTATAACAGTCTAAATGCTTGTCAAGTAGCTAATGGTGGTGGTGGTGGTATGTAATAATTAAAATTTAAAATATGAGTTTAGTACAAATATCTATGACTTTTAATGGTCAAATTAATTTTTCAGCTCAAGTAGGTGATATAGTTTATTATTCTTTACCTACGTCAGGTAGCACTGTTGGAGGTTATGATTTAGCACAATTAAACCAAACTTTTTTACTTGGCCCAATATTAGGTATAAGTGACAATAGTATAACGGTAGAATACGAAAACAGTATATCAACTGCCCCACCTCCAGGTGCTTTTATTTCTTTTGTAAAAGACAAAAGAATTAATACATCTAGTTTAGTAGGTTATTATTCTGAAGTTAAACTTATAAACAACGCTAGAGATTGTGATATAGAATTATTCAGCATAGGATCAGATATTCAAGTAAGTAGTAAATAAAATAATAAAAATGGCAAGAACGTTTTACAATCCATACGAAAGAAATCCTGTTAATATAAATTCAAATGAACCTATTTTAGATAAATTCATACTTGGATTTGATTTAGATTTTTCTAATATAAACAGCGATGGAGAAGTAAGAGACTTTAATATAATAGGTGATGATGGGGCTGAGTTTATGTTAGAAGTAAAAGATAACACAACCAACTATTATTATAATTTTATATCAAAAACTTTTGGATCGTCAAAAGCTAGTTTACATGGCGAAATAATACGGGGTAATTATAAAAACTCTATAACTTTTCCTGCAGTAACAGGAAGTAGTGATAAATATGATATTTATTTATACGCAAAACCAGGCACAAGACACGCTGCTTATGAAGAGGTAAGATTTGAAGATGGTTCGTTAGATATGAATTCTTCAAACGGATCTAACTCTTTAATGATGCAAAAAGTTTTGTATCAATACGAGGCTTTATCTTTGTCAATAAATAGTTATTCGCCAAACTCAACAATTAAAGGAACATTTACGTCTACAGATATATCTATTGAAAGGGGTAAATCAAAAGACGTTGCAAGTTTTTCTATTACAGCTACAGCACTACCTTCCTCGTTTTATAGAATATTAAAACAACCTGAAACTACAGATTTACTATCTTTAACATCGGTAACAATTGGCGCTGATCCAGAGGATTTACCTGGTGAAAACATATATCCAACCGCTACAGATGCTTTTACAGGTGACGATGTTAACGGCGCTATTACCAGCGGTACTGTAGTTAGAATTGACGGTAGTACTAGTGCTAATATTAAAGTAGGTGATAAAATAACAGCAACAGTGTCAACAGGTACAATTGACGGAGCTATTGCTGATGGCGATGATGTGGTTATGGATCAAGATGTGGCAACTATAATGGCTGTTGGAGATCAAATAACTGGAGATGGGTGCGTTTTTGCTAACTCTAATCTTGTTACTGTAACAGCTATTAACGTTGGTGGTAATGTTAAAAAATTTACAGCAAGCGTTGCTACTCAATGGCTTGACGGTAGAGAATTAATATTTAGCTCTAAAGTTAATAGAGACACAACAACGGTCACAGTGGTTGCTACTAGTGGTGCAGATACAGACTTTACAATGTCGCAAGCAATACAGTTTCGTGATAATCAACCGTTAACTTTTACACCAAGACAAAACAAAAGATGGTCTGTTGATAATATTTTAAAACTATCAACTGGAGATTTAATTGTAGAAGGAGATAGTATTACTTCAAGTTCTACTATCACTAATTACAAAGATGAAATTACTGTTGCTGCTAATACAGATAAAGAAAGAAAAATAATAAAAAATAGTGCGCCAGCAATAGATCCTAAAAGTAATGTTGCAACTATTGTAGATGGTGTAAAAACAACACAAGCAGGTAGTATTGTTTTTAATAATCAACAAGCGCTTAGTTTAGGTGGTAAAACAATTAGCGTTATAAACTATGGTAGAGATAGCATAAAAAAATCTTACGGCTATGATATTTTGTTTACCAACTTGTCAGTATCATTAACACCTATTACAACTACAACTACATCCTCTGTTTCAAATAGCACTACAGTACCTGTAGCGTCTGTAAATGGAATAATGCCATCTACAAGTACAATTAGCGGTATAGGTATAGACTCTTACTTAGCGGATCCAACAGTACAAAGTAGAAGTGTAACTAGTGGCGCTGGAGATTTAATATTAAGCGCTGCGCAAACATTAGAAAGCGGTGTTACGCTAACAAGTAGTAATGCTGGTCAAGTTGCAACTATAACTGGTAACATTGAAATAGTAAAAGGAGGTACAGAAGGTCAAACTATATATTTCGATTTAGAAAGGCTACTTTCTACAACCTAAAATTAAAAAAATAGGTAAAACTGTGACTATATTAGATATAAATCAAATTAAATTATGTCTAAAAAAGAACTAGAAGTACAAAAAATACTTAATGGTGATATAAGTATACCATATAAAGATAGAATACAAAAAGTAGAAGAATACTTAATTAGTATTGCTGATGATAAAGTTGCTTTTGGTAATGGTAAAGAAATAATATATCCTTCTATTTTTAAATATAAACACTCTTTTGCTGATGGTGTTTATATAAGAGAAATGAAAATACAACAAGGCGTGATTTTAACTGGTGCGATACACAAGCATAAAGAAGTGTTATTTTTATTAAAAGGAAGATTAAATATAATGACAAAAGATGGTGTAGAAGAGTATATAGCACCTTGTTACGTAATAACACCTTCTGGATCAAAAAAAATGGGTTATACATTTGAAGAATCTATTTTAGTAGGAATACATGCTAACCCAACCAACACTAAAGATATAAAAAAATTAGAAGACAACATGGTAGTTTACAACTGGGAAGAGTACGATGAGTTTTTAAAAAAGAAAAAACATGATAAAAATAAATAAAGTTTTACTAGAGTTATACAAAGATAAAAATCAAATATTGTTTTTAGGTTTTTTAGCTTGTATGGATTTAATAATTAGTAATTTTATACCATCAAACACTAATGTTTACCAATGTGTTTTTGGTCTTACCGCAGGTGCGGCAGCTGGAATCGGCTTAGCAATATCTGCTATTGGTACTGCATATAGTATTTATAATGCTGGAGAAAATAGAGCTGCTGCTCAAGATGCAGCTGACGATGCTGAAAAAAGAAGACTTGCAGAACAAGAGAAATTAGATGTAGCTAGAAAAAAGTATGAAAAACTACAGTTTGATAATCCATATGAAGATATAGAAAATCCTTATGAAGACTTAACAGTAAATCAACAGCAAGCTCAATTTCAAGCGCAGCAAGTATCCCAACAATCGGCAGATATATTGCAAAATCTTAGAGGCGCTGCTGGTATGTCTGGTATAGCTGGTTTAGCTCAGTCGTTGGCAAATAAACAACAGTTAGCTACGCAAAAAATATCAGCAGATATAGGAAAACAAGAGGCTTTAAATCAAAAACTAGCAGCAAAAGGTGCTATGGAAGTAGAAAAACTTGAAGGTTATGGCAGAAAGTTACAACAAGATTTTGAAATGCAAAAACAATCAACATTGTTTGGTATGTCAATAGGTGATGCCGCTGCAGCTAATCAAGCTTATCAAAACGCGTTAGCAAATCAACAACAAATTAGCGCCGCTGCAGACGCGCAAATAGCAGGATCTTTAGTTGGTCTTGGTCAAGCAGGTTTAAATTACGCTACTAATATGGAAAACATTGATACTGGCAAAATAGATGCGTATAGTAAAGAATATTTAGAAAGCATATCTTCATCAGGTAGAGATTATCTCTTAGGTGATACAGGAGGATATTAAGATAAAAAATAATAACAAAAAAATATGGCAACAAAAGCAGATGCAACATTAGTAAACTTAGCGTTAAAAGAATCGGTAGCAGATATACCAAAGTTTAATACTGAGGCTACTATAAAAAGTATGGCTTTACCAGGTATGGTAACAGATGCTTTATCTAGTATGATACAAGGTGAAATAGATGAATATAAAGCTGAAAATAAAAAGCAAAACGATCTTAAAGATGCCGTAATGGATAAGTTTACAAAAGATGCGGATAGAATAAATCTTTATTTGTCTAAATACGAAAGAGGTGGTAAGGAGGCAGCTATGCACGAGCAAATATATAATAATACTTTTGATTATATTGAAGATTTAAAATCAGAATACGAACAATATAATACTGTTGGTGATGATGATACTTCTGAAAATAAAAAGAAAAGGATGGAAATACTAGGTAAATTAAACTCTGCTAAAGACGAAGTTGTTGCCTTGAGAAGTTATGTTTTAGGTATAGCAAAACTAGGTGGTGATGCTAACGGTGGTAGTGCTCTTAGTAAAACCAATATTAATACGGTTGATTTATTTGTTATGGACGAGGTTATCAATATGGATGGTGATTACAAAAACGTAAAACAAAGATGGGATAAAGATAAGAACGAGATGATTTTTGATGTAACTTTGCCAGATGAATTTTTTAATAAACTTACACCTGAAGAACAAAAAAAAGGAAGAGTAAGAACAATGTCAGCTAGAGAGATGAAAGAAAAGTTTGACGACGCTTTAATACCTGAAGAAATAGAATCACAATTATTAGAGCAGCGTAATAAATATATATCGGCGGCACAAAAAGGCGTAACTAATTTTGGCCCGCTACAAGATGCTGCTGATAAAACTGCAGATATACTAGGTAATAACAAATCTGCCGCTAGCTACGTATTTATGAACAGACAAGATGGTGAGCCTTCACAAGGATTTCCCGCTCCAGGTGGATCAACTGAAAAGTGGAAAAAAGGTAGCTGGGCAAATGCCTTAGAAGCACACCCTGCTTTAAATGGTAAATACAAGGTTTATGGAACAACTGTTGAACATGATATAAGCGCAGATACAAAACAAGAAGTTATTGACGATCTTATTAAGACGGGGCAAATTAGTTCAAATGACGTGGACACTGATGGAAAAGACGGTATTTCGTCAGGTGAAATTGAAGCTTTTATGGTTGGCGCTAATAGAGACAAAGTTATAGATGCTCTTGTAAATCATAAAAACCCTGCCTACGATCACGAATTATCTGTAAAAGAATATTCTAATTGGAAAGCTAAATTAAA
>Ga0114932_10003385_pt1 | contig 15662 bp, 10 predicted proteins | sample 2SBtaG_2_FD_87286 | JGI IMG/M metagenome (GOLD analysis project Ga0114932, IMG submission 87286) | Deep subsurface microbial communities from Kolumbo volcano to uncover new lineages of life (NeLLi) - 2SBTROV12_ACTIVE470 metaG | ecosystem: Environmental > Aquatic > Marine > Volcanic ...
CAGGGCTTTCGGACAGCGTCGCGCACGCTTTCCGATGCCCCGCATCGCGACAGCGCACGCTCCTTGCCGAAAACCCTGGAAAACCGTCTCTATGGGTCATTATTAATGCAACTTGGTATTAGAGCTCAAGCCGCCTGATCGCCCATCTCTCTGCCGCTTCTCGCAGCACATCATTATTCCCCTCACCCGCCCGCTTCGCGGGCCCCTCCCTCTCCCCAAGGGAGAGGGAAAAGACAGGCGGTGCGGCAGACTCCTCCTTCTCCCTTGGGGAGAAGGTTGGGATGAGGGGATTTGAAGGGCCTAGGCGGCGATCACGGCACTGTCGGCGACCAGGGCGTCGATTTCAGTGTCCTCATATCCGTATTCGGCCAGAACGGCACGGGTGTGCTGCCCGTAGACCGGAGAACCGCCCTCAATGACACCGGGTGTTGCCGAGAACTTGATCGGCACGCCGAGGGTCTTCACCGGTCCGGCCGTCGCATGCTCAACCTCAAGCACCATCTCGCGGGCCGCCGTATGCGGATCGGCGTGCATTTCGTTAACATCATAGATAGGGCCGGCGGGTATGCCGACGCGGTCCAGCTCTGCCAGCCAGTGTGCCTGGGGCTTCGTGCCGAAGACGCCGTTCAGGATATCGATCAGCTGGTCCGTATTGTCCATGCGCGCCGCGCCGTCGGCGAACCTCGGATCGTCGGCCAACGCGTTCAGGTCCAGGAGTTCAAGCAGGCGTCCCCAAAGCCGCGTGTTGGACGCGCCGATGTTGATATAGCCGTCCGCCGTCTTGAAGGCCTGATAGGGCGCATTCAGGGGATGGCGCGAGCCCATGGGCCCGGGCGCGACACCGGTGGCCAAGGCGATGGCGGACTGCCAGTAGGTATGGGTGATGCCGGCTTCGAACAAGGACGTGTCGACCATCTGGCCTTCGCCGGTCTGCAACTTGTGGGCAAAGGCTGCCGATACCCCCAGCGCGCCCAGAATGCCCGCCGTGATATCGGTGACCGGGGCGCCGACCTTCACAGGCTCGCGGCCCGGCCCTTCGCCGGTGATGCTCATGAGCCCACTCATGCCCTGGGCGATCAAATCATAACCGCCACGCGGCGCATAGGGCCCGGTGCGGCCGAACCCGGAGATGGCACAGTAGATGAGGCCCGGGTTGTGTTCTTTCAAGTCCTCATAGCCGAGGCCCAGTTTCGACATGGTGTCGGCCCGGTAGTTCTCGATCAGCACATCAGCGTCTTCGAGCATCTTCAGAAGCACGTCCCGACCCTTCGGGTTTTTCAGATCAATGGCAACACCGCGTTTGTTGCGGTTCATCATCATGAAGGCCGCCGATTCGCCTTCAATATCAGGCGGCAGGAAGCGCCGGGTGTCGTCGCCGTCCGGAACGCGTTCAACCTTGATCACATTGGCGCCCATGTCGGCCAGCATGCGCCCGCAGGTCGGGCCGGCCATCACATGCGCCAATTCAATGACGGTCATGCCCTGCAAGGGGCCTCGGGTCTCGGTCATGGCAGTATCTCCCCGGCCCTCAACGGCCTTCAAATTTCGGCGTTTCCTTTTTCAGGAACGCCTGGTAGCCGATCTGGAAATCTTCCGTGTCGTAACAGGCGAAGCCTTCGTCCACCTCGGCGTCCGACAAGGCCGTCGGATCGGCCAGGCGGGTCAGGAATTTCTTGTGCCAACGATGAACGAGCGGCGCGCCGACGGCAACCCGGCCGGCCGCCGCCATGGCCTCTTCCGTCACCTGATCGTCCTCGACGACCCGGCTGACGATGCCCAAGTGCCGTGCTTCCCCGGCATTGACAATCCGTCCTTCGAGAAGGATTTCCAAGGCCCGCCCGGCGCCCACCAGGTCTTTCAGGCATGAAATTTCCGGATAGGCCATGACCAGGCCCAGCTTGGCGATGGGCGCGCCGAAGCGGCTTGATTCGCCGCAGATGCGGATATTGCAAAGCCCCGCCACTTCCAGCCCACCGCCGACGCAGATGCCGTGGATCATGGCCACCGTCGGGTGCGGCATGTTCCTAAGCGCTTCGATGGTGCCGTGCATCAATTCGCCGTAGGCTTTGGCCTGTGCGGCGGAATTGCGCTCCGTTTCGAATTCGGAAATGTCATTGCCCGGCCCGAAGGCTTTCTCGCCGGCGCCGCGGATGACGACGCAGCGCACGCTGGCGTCGGCACTCAGTTCGCGGAACACCTCACCCATGCGCCCCCACATGGGCTTGGTGAAGGCGTTCATCTTGTGTGGCCGGTTCAGGGTGACGGTGACGATGCCCCCTGGCCCTATCGAGTCATCGCGTTCCACCAAAACCGTCTCGGCGACATTTTCATCGGCAATATCGGACATGTCAGCCCCCCGCCGTTTCCGTGAGGTACGCCATGGCCTTGTCGACGCCGCCTTTCTGGTGCGGCACGTCGGCCAGGCTGAAGCCCATTTCGACGCCGCTAAGCGCGCCCATGAGGGTGAGTTCGTTGATATCGCCCAGGTGGCCGATGCGGAATATCCTGCCCTTCACCTTGCCAAGCCCGGTGCCCAGCGACATGTCGAAATTGTCCAAGATCACCTTGCGCACATGGTCGGCGTCGATGCCATCGGGCATCATCACGCCGGTGAGCACGCTGGAATATTCATCCGGGTTGTTGCACAGCACTTCCAGGCCCCAGGCCTGAACGGCGCGCCGCGTCGCCTCGGCGAAACGGTCGTGGCGGGCGAAGACGCTATCAAGACCCTCCTCGAACAGCATCTTCAAGGCTTCCCGCAGGCCATAGAGCAGGTTGGTCGCCGGCGTGTAGGGGAAGAACCCGGTAGCATTGTTGGCGATCATCGACTGCCAGTCCCAATAGGACCGGGCAATGCCGTTCGACTTGGACGCTTCCAGGGCCTTTTCGCTGATCGCATTGAAACCCAAACCCGGCGGCAGCATGAAGCCCTTCTGTGAGCCGCTGACCGTCACATCGACGCCCCAGGCATCGTGCTGGTAGGCGATGGAGCCGAGTGACGAAATGGTGTCCACCAACAACAGCGCCTGATGGCCGGCGGCGTCCATGGCGGCCCGCACGTTGGGCACGTTTGACGTGACCCCCGTGGAGGTTTCGTTGTGCACCATGCAGACCGCCTTGTATTCATGGCCCGCATCGGCGCGGAGTTTTTCTTCGACCTCGGCGGCACTGACGCCGGAGCGCCAGTCGCCCGGCACGAACTCCACCGTGATGCCGAGCCGCTCCGCCAATTCCTGCCAAAGCGACGCGAATTGACCGGTTTCGAACATCAACACCTTGTCGCCCGGGCTCAAGGTATTGACCAGCGCCGCTTCCCAGGCCCCGGTGCCGGACGACGGGAAGATGATGACGTGGCTTTCCGTGCCGAAAACTTTCTTGATGCCGTTCAGAACATCAAGCCCCAGTTCACCGAAGTCAGGCCCGCGATGGTCAATGACGGCCCGGTCCATGGCCCGCAAAACGCGCTCGGGCACGGGGCTCGGCCCGGGGATCTGTAAAAAATGGCGTCCACTACGATAATTCATGACTTTCTCCTCGCCGGGCGTCGGTGCACCGGCGCCATTCGTCCATAATGATCGGATTGAATTATGCATTCATTTTTATACGATGCAATCTGAATTATATTATTAAGTTCAATTGATTGTTTTTATTTGTTTTTTTAACGTATCGAATACCGGGCAATAAATTCACACCAGACTCCGTATTGATTTTTGAATGCAAAATGTTAGGATCATCACCAATATCAAACAAAGGATCACAATATGACGGCAGCAAAGCCCGGCATTACCGGCACCGGACGCATCGGCGACAGTGGTTTGGCCCGGCGCCTCAACGGTGCGCTCAGTGGCGACGTCCTGTTTGATCCGTTCAGCCGCGGCCGTTACGCGACGGACGCCTCACATTATCAGGTGGAACCCATCGGGGTCGTGGTGCCGAAATCCACCGAAGACGTGGGCAAGGCCTTGGACATCGCCCGCGATGAAAACATCCCGGTGCTGCCGCGCGGCGGCGGCACCTCGCAATGTGGCCAGACCGTCGGCGAGGGCTTGGTCGTCGACATGAGCAAGCACATGAACCAGGTGCTGGATTTCGACGTCGGAAGCCGCAGCGCCTGGGTCCAGCCGGGCATCGTGCTCGATCACCTCAATGCCTACCTGAGACCGCACGGGCTGTGGTTCCCCGTTGACGTCTCCACGTCCAGCCGGGCGACCATCGGCGGCATGGCCGGCAACAATTCCTGCGGCGCGCGCTCCATCGTCTACGGCACCATGCGCGACAACGTCCGCGCCATCGATGCCATCCTGCCTGATGGTTCCGAGATGGTGTTTGGCGAGGTCTCCGACAACGCCACGCTGGCCAACCTGACGCCGGACCAGAGCCAATTGGTCAGCGGGCTTCTGGATTTGGGCCGGCGCGAGGCGGATGCGGTAAAGGCCGGCTTCCCCGATCTCATGCGCCGGGTCGGCGGCTACAACGTCGATGCCCTGATGCCGACGGGGCCGGACCGGGGCGCCTGGGCGGACGGTACGCTGACCCGCCCGCAGACCCACCCCAATCTGGCGCACCTGCTGGTGGGATCGGAAGGCACGCTGGCCTTTTCAACCAAGATTCAACTTGATTTGCAGCCGCTGCCGCAAAACAAGCATCTCGGCATCTGTCACTTCCCGACCTTCCACGACGCCATGGATGCGGCCCAGCATATCGTCAAGCTGGGTCCGGCGGCGGTGGAACTGGTGGACCGGACAATGATCGACCTGGCCCGCGACATTCCCATCTTCCGGGCCACCGTGGACCGCTTCGTACAAGGTGAGCCGCAAGCTCTGTTACTGGTGGAGTTCGCCGGTGAGGATGCCGAATTGCAACGCCGCAAACTGACCCAATTGAGTGAGTTGATGGCCGATCTTGGCTCTGCGGGCAGTGTCGTCGAGGCCGTTGACCCGGCGTTTCAGAAGGAGGTCTGGGAAGTCAGAAAGTCCGGCCTCAACATCATGATGTCGATGAAGGACGAGGCGAAGCCAATCTCCTTCATCGAAGATTGTGCCGTGCGCCTGGAAGACCTGGCCGAGTACACGGCGCGCCTGACCGACGTGTTTACCAAGCACGGCACCACCGGGACCTGGTACGCCCACGCGTCGGTCGGCTGTCTGCACGTGCGCCCGGTGATCAACCTGAAATCCGAGATCGACGTCAAGAAGATGCGCGACATTGCCGAAGAGGCCTTTGAGATGGTCCGCGAATACAAGGGATCGCACTCCGGCGAGCACGGCGACGGACTGGTGCGGTCGGAATTCCACGAGGCCATGTTCGGCCCGCGCATGATTGAGATTTTCGGCGAGGTGAAGGATGCCTTCGATCCGGCCGGACGCATGAACCCGGGCAAGATCGTCGATCCGCCGAAGATGGATGACCGGACTTTGCTGCGGTTCAAGGAAGGCTACACGCGCCAGCCCTTGGACACGGCGCTGGACTGGTCCGACTGGGGCGGGCTGTCGGGCGCCGCCGAGATGTGCAACAACAACGGCGCCTGCCGCAAGCGCGACGCCGGCGTCATGTGCCCCAGCTTCCGGGCCACGGGCGACGAGAAGGATCTGACCCGGGGCCGCGCCAACACCCTGCGCCTGGCACTGTCGGGGCAATTGGGGCCGGACGCCTTCACCTCGGACGACATGTACGAGACCATGGCGCTCTGTGTTGGCTGCAAGGGCTGCCAACGCGAATGCCCGACGGGCGTCGACATGGCGCGCATGAAGACGGAGTTTCTGTATCACTACCGCAAGCGTCACGGGCTCAGGCTGTTTGACCGGCTGGTCGCCTATCTGCCGCGGTACGCCGGCACGGCTTCAGCGTTTGGTTGGTTGCTCAATCTGCGTAATCACATCCCGGGTTTGCCCGCGCTCGGGCAGATAATCACCGGTTTCGCGGCGAACCGTCCCTTGCCGGCCTGGAGTTCACTACCGTTCCGCGACAGCGAGGCCGGCAAGGATCAGGACGGCAACGAGGTCGTCTTGTGGGCCGACACCTTCAACCGCTGGTTCGAGCCGGACAATGTCCGTGCCGCCCGCCGCGTGTTGGAAACCGGCGGTTACAAGGTCCATATGGCCAAACCCGCCGATGGTGACAGGCCGCTCTGCTGCGGGCGGACATTCCTGGCCGCCGGCCTAGTGAATGAGGCGAAGGCGGAGGCGACCCGGGTCTTGGAAAGCCTGGGCCCTTACGTCAAGCGCGGCGTGCCTGTCGTCGGGCTGGAGCCGTCCTGCCTGCTCAGTCTGCGCGATGAGTTCGCGGTCATGCACCATGGCGAGGCCGCCGAGCAGCTGGCCGGCAATGCGTTTCTTTTCGAGGAATTCCTGGCCCGCGAGTCGGAAGCGGGGCGGCTGAACCTGCCGTTGAAGGCGCTCCGGCAAAGCAAAGCCTTTGTGCACGGCCACTGCCATCAAAAGGCCTTCGCGGTCATGGGCTCCGTCGAGCAGGTCCTGAACATGATCCCCAACTTGGACGTTGCCGTGATCGACAGCAGTTGCTGCGGCATGGCCGGGGCCTTTGGATATCAGCCGGAGAACTTCGAGGTCTCCATGAAAATGGCGGAAGCCGATCTGTTGCCGGCGGTCAGGGATGTCGGACCGGATGACCTGATCGTCGCCGACGGTACCAGCTGCCGCCATCAGATCGCCGATGGTGCCGGGCGCGAGGCCATCCACGTGGCCCAAGTGCTGGCCCAGGCCCTGGATACGGAAGGAGTGTAGGCCATGGACGAAACCGCCATGGACATGGCTGAAATTCCGGGCACCATCCGCCGCCCGACCCTGCACGAAGAAGTGGTCGAGCGCATCCGCGATATGATCTTCGACGGCGATCTAAAAGCCGGCACGCGGGTGCCCGAAAAAAGCCTCTGCCAGACCTTCGGAATCTCCCGCACGCCGCTGCGCGAAGCCCTGAAGGTGCTGGCCGCCGACGGTCTGATCACCTTGCAGCCGAACCGGGGCGCCTGGATCACGAAACTGACACCGGAAGACGTGGACGAGCTGTTCCCGATCATGGGCTCCCTGGAGGCGCTCTCCGGCGAGTTGGCCTGCCGCAACGCCACGGATGAGGACGTCGCCGAAGTGCGCGCGCTGCACTACGAAATGGCCTGGCATCACACCCGTGGCGACCAGCCCTCTTATTTCCGCATCAACCAGAAGATCCACGAAAAGATCATGGAGATCGCCGGCAACCCGACCCTGCTGCAGGTCTATCAGTCCCTGGCCCAGCGCATCCGCCGGGCGCGCTATCTGGCCAATGCCTCCATCAACCGCTGGGATGCGGCGATGCAGGAGCATGAGGCGATCCTCGACGCCCTGGCGGCGCGCGACGGGGAAAAACTGGCGGTGTTGTTGAACGATCATCTGCTCAACAAGCAAGAAGCCGTAAAAAAAGTGATCGCCGAGGCCGATCCGCCATAATTTTGCCCTGATCCACCCATAACCTGTGACAGTTATCACAGCCGAATGGACCCATTGAGCGTACAACCGGCGCCAAGAAACGTCGTCACAGGAACAAAACCATGCATACCGCCGTCACCTTCGCCCGTCAGGTCGCCCGTATCCTCCGCATCCCCGTCAATGACCGCCGCGAAATCGCCTTCCGCGTACCGCCCTCGGCGCGCTAATCCACCCCCAAACCCGCGGCAATTCAAAACGTGAGGTCTGGGGATGGCTGGGTTGGCCAGAATGCTGCGGGACCGTCGTTCCCTACGGAACGGCGAAAGCCCGTGGCATCCCCCGGAGGGATTCATCCGCTTGTTCGTATCCTCGGAGGACTGGGATCTGCCGGGCCTTCCCTCCGGGGGATCAAACCGCGCTTACGCGGCCCCACTGGGGCCACGGTCACGGTTTGATAGACCGATGTGTCCCGACCAAAGACTGCTACATGCTGAACATCAGCCGTTGAACCGCATGCCCGTTGCCGCTTCCTCACGGCCCAACACGATCTCGTTAACCGTCGCCAGACGGTGCTAAGATGCCATCGCACTGAGGCATGAAAGGCAGAGGCGTGGGACCGACCCTGTCACGATTTCTGTTCGGCGAGAAGATTTCCGGCGATCTGCCGGCCCGCGTGGCCGAGGACATCGCCGCCCGCCAGAACGAGGGCGAGAAGGTCATCGGCTGGATCCAGCTGGCCCTGCTGATTGTTTTCGCCACGCTCTATGCCCTGACACCGCCGCCCGTCGAGGCGACGTCTTTCCGCCCCGAGCCCTGGGCGCTGGGGTTCTATCTGAGTTTCACCTTGATCCGTCTGGTCTGCGCCTACCGGCACTACCTGCCCCCGTGGCTGCTGATCTTGTCGGTGATCATGGATATCGGCTTGTTGATGGTGCTGATCTGGAGCTTCCACATCAAATACGCGCAGCCGCCGAGCTTCTATCTGAAGGCGCCGACGATGATCTACGTGTTCATCTTCATCAGCCTCAGGGCGCTCAGGTTCGAGCCCAAATACATCCTCATTACCGGCGCCGTTTCGGTGCTCGGCTGGGCCGTCCTGATGGCCTACGCCATGTCGTCAACCGACGCCGAAGCGGTGATCACCCGCAACTACGTCACCTACCTGACATCCAACGCCGTGCTGATCGGCGCCGAGGTCGACAAGATGATCTCCATCGTCCTGGTCACCCTGGTTCTGGCGGCCGCCATCTTGCGGGCCCAGCGCACCTTTTACCGGGCCGCCCTGGACCAATCGGCGGCGGAAGACCTGTCCAGGTTCATTTCGCGCGAGGTCGCCGACCGGATCACGTCGGCCGACCGGCCGATCCAGCCCGGCGACGGCGAACAGCGCACGGCCTCGGTGCTGTTCACCGATATCGAAGGGTTCTCGACGGTTTCGGAAAAATTGACACCGGGGGAACTGGCGCAAACCCTGAACGATTACTTCTGCGAAGTGGGCGACGTGATCCGCCGCCACGGCGGCGTCATCACCCAATACCAGGGCGACCTAATCTTGGTGACTTTCAACGCGGTGACGCCCGACGAAGATCATGGCGCCAACGCGGTGCGCACGGCGCTCGATATCATCGAGCTTTGCGAGAACCGCACCTTCGGGCCGGGCAAGCATTGGCTGTTGACCCGCTGCGGGGTGAATTCCGGCGATATCGTCGTCGGCGCCATCGGCTCGGCGGACCGGCTGGCCTTCACGGTTCACGGCGATGACGTGAACATTGCCGCCAGGCTGGAACAACTGAACAAGGAATACGGCACCTACGTGCTGTGCGGCGAGAACACCGTTAATTGCTCCGGCGAGGTCTGCAAGTTCCGTCCCGTCACGGAAGTCACCGTGCGCGGCCGCGAAGCGGCGACCCGGGTGTATACGGTCTAACGGTTTTGCCCAACTGACGGGCCTCGGCCAAGAATCAATGCGTGAGGTCCCGGGATGGCCCCGGGAGGAGACCATGCATCTTTGATGCATGGTCTTTGGCGGGACCGATGTGTCTTCCCAAGTTGGCAATTTGCCGTGTGAGCACGGGTTTTCCCCCAGCGGGATGCCAGTCGCTCGTGGCAACCTTGGTACGGACCCATCGGTCTGGCCAACATTCCTCGGGCTTACGCCGCTCCCCCGGAGCGACGACCCTCGTCATCCATCCCCAGATCTCACGATTCAGTTTGCCGTCCAGCCCGTCACGCCCCTCCGGTGGCTGGCCCCATCACTGTCACACCCTGTAACACCGTACCGTTTGTACACCGAAGTCAGCATTTGTACGCAAAAGTACACATTTCCCTTAACTTTCCGCGCACCGCCTCAATAAAATCAATAACTTAGCCCGTGTACTTTTGCGACCGAAACGGTGTACTTTTTCGCGAAAGTACACGGAAGTACACGTTTTTCAGAGTCAACGCCGTGGACGCCGAGGAGCGCGGAGGTCGCAGAGAAGCGGAGGTCGCAGAGAATTAGAAAAAGAAAAATTTCTACACCGCGACCACCGCGTGACCGCCGCGAGCGCTGCGTTGCGCTTCTTTGTCCGCAGGCAAAGATAGGCACGCGACGACGCCACGGCCGCGCGGTTTACCTCATCAACCCCGAGCCCAACACCCAAAAATCCCCTGGCGCATCGGCCCCGGCGGTTCTCCGTCCCGGCCAAAACCGCAACAGAGTCATCTTCGCAATGTAAAATAGCGTGCAACTGCCGCTCTTCCGCAGCGCATGTTCTGTATATAGACCATTTTTTATGAATTTCAACCATTTTTTAGGAAAAATTATCCGATGAGCAATTTACCTGGAACATCCTGCGGAGGGAGAGCCAGGGTCGGCTTTCGCCCCCCGGAGGGAGAGTTCAACGTGCGGCAACCTCAGTAAGGACACGTCGGTCGATCAATCCCGGCCTGTGGCATCCCGAACAAGGATGCCGAACGTCCGGTTGTCGTGCGGAACCGGACGTTCGATGGGCGTCCATAGAAGCTCCCTTTCAAGCCAATAAGAGACATTTCACATTTGGTGCAGATTGCCGGGGATCCAAAATTAAAAGAATTACCAACGGCGTCGCAAAACGCTTATGATCGCCATGTATTCGAAGGCTTTCCCGGAAATGTCGGACAGATGGCGTCGGACAATCGAAAGGGAATGACCGTCGGTAGGAGAAAAGAGGGCATTAGACAAAATCAGCTATGGAAATCGAAGATTTCTTTAATCAAGACAACATCGTTGATCTCAGTTTCTTTAATTTCAGGAACGCCATCACAGCCGCCTACTTCGCGGACAGCGACTTACGAATTCTCAAGGTCAACGACAACTTCAAATCCTTCTTCCCCATTCTCGGCAACGTCTCCGACGCTTATTTTCCTGACGTCCTGAAGCAACTCGGCGTCGCCGACGAAGACGTTCAGACATTTTCCGAGAAATTGATCAATGATGGAAAAGTGTTAATTCCCGATATATCGATCACCATCGACGGCGAGGAGCGCGTCTATTCTCTGTTGTCCGCCGTCACCAATGATGAGAGTTTCTCCTATTTGAACGGCGTCCAGGGCCAGTTCGTCGATCGCACCAGGGAAAATGAGTTGCGCAAGCAGCAGGAACTTCTCTTGGCAGAGAAAATTCGGGACCGGGAACTCATTGAGGAAAAGACGAAAAAACTCGAAGATCTCGCCAACCGATTGGCAAAATACCTGTCACCGCAAATCTACCAATCGATTTTCGCCAGCACAAATAAATCGACCACGAACTTCGCGCGCAAGAACCTGACCGTGTTCTTTTCCGATATCGAACAATTCACTGAAATCAGCGATGGCATGGAACCCGAGCGTCTGGCATTCGTCATAAACACCTATCTGGGCGAAATGTCGAATATCGCCATCGAACACGGTGGCACCATTGACAAGTTCATCGGCGACGCGGTGATGGTGTTCTTCGGCGACCCGGAGACCGAGGGCGAAGCCATTGATGCGATCAAATGCGCGCGGATGGCGCTCAGAATGCGCCAACGCGTCGATGAATTAAAAGACGTTTGGTTGTCAAAGGGAATATCCAAGCCATTGCGGGTGCGCATGGGAATCAGCACTGGGTTCTGCACGGTCGGCAATTTTGGCTCCGATCAACGGCTCGATTATACGGTGCTGGGCGGCCCGGTGAACCTTGCTGCGCGCCTGCAAACGGCGGCCGAACCCGATACAATCCTGGTCAGTGAAACAACGTATCTTCTCGTTCGCGACGATGCCGAATGCAACCATATCGGAGAAATCACGCCGAAGGGCTTCTCGCGTCCGGTCCAAACCTACCAGTTGAACGGCATTGTGGCCGAGGCCAGCGGCCAGGAGAGTGATGGGACGTTGATCCGGGTTGGCGAGCACGTGGAAGTCAGCATTTCGGACACTGACAATATCCGCGAAGCCATCATAGAGTTGAAACGAATTGAGGAAGAGTTTGAGGAGATGTCCCAAAACAAGGGCGGAGGAATTGGCGGAAACTAGCCGGGAATGCGGGACAGGTAGATATTTATCAAGTTGTCTTCGGTGGGCACATGGGAGACCAGGTAATTGGTATTGTTCTCCGCAAAATGGACGGTAATTCCGTCACCGGGCCCGTCCTTCGCCGCAATATCCGCCCATAACTCGGCTCCGAGAATGCCTTGCGCGTCGTCGATGTGGTGGGTTTCGAAAAAAGTCTTGGTATTGGCGCCAAGCTCGACCAGCGCACCATTCTTGTCGGCCCGGAACACCGGGTCGAGTTTGCGTTCCGGGAAATCGGCGATGGAAGCGATGCGCCGGTTTTTGTCTTGGGTGGTGAACGCCGAATAGGTGCCGACGCAGAACGGGAAGGCGTAGCCCAAGAAAACCGAGAAAAGGGTCAGTAGGGGCCGGGCATCGAATTCCGCCACCAGCAAGGGGAACGGATTTGCATCGCTCCGGAACCACGGTACCAGTAACTGGCCATAGCAGTTGATCAGAGTGCCGACGACCAGCGCCAGATTATAGGTCGAGCGGTCCCGCAGCTTGTGGGACAAAAGCCGGCCAATTAATGGATAATCCATGTGTTTCATCCGATCAACGCCGTGCGGTCAGGACGGTCCGGGCACTCGCGCTCCTAAACATCAACGAAAAAGATCTTAAAGGGCGTCTTGTATCAAGGCCTTCGTTATTCGCAAGGTGGGAACGAGCGTTTCGCCCCCCCTGAACACTTATGTCAAAATTTCCGTCGTTCGTTTCTTCCATCGTAAGAGAATTGCTCAAGTGGTTTCGCACAATATGCCCTCACTTACTAAAAACTTCAAACTAGCCACTGCGCATGTCCGCCTTGGGTCACGTTCGGAAGTATTGCGCGGCCAAGAATGAGGTCCGGCCACCCCCACAAAGCGGACATCGAAAATAAAAACTCGGATTTACCGCAATCAATTTCCGCATTGCCCCTACCAGCAGACCAATTTTGCGGCCCGTGATATAGTCTCAAAATAGCCATGAACAGACCTCACCAAAAAACCGCAAAAGTTTTCCGTTCCGGCGCGGGCAAATTGACGTAGAATTGGTCGCAGATTGATGATTAGATTTCCGGCCGCTGCCTGTAAGGGGTTTGAGCTTTGATTTGGAATTCAGTTCCAGTCATGACCGCCCTTGATCTCATAATGATCGGGATTGCTGTTTACGCAGGCTTTGCCCATTTCGCCAATCATTCAAATCTACGCGTTACGTCACCGCCCCTCGGCCAGTTTTTAATCTTGCTTGGAATTTTTGGAATTTCAGCATTATTCGGAATTGATCTCTTCACTATGCATGGCCTGCCCCTATTCATCCCGACCGAAGATGCAATGGCGGCGATGACGACACTCCATTTAGAGTATTCCTGGATTATAATCGTTGGGAGCACGGCGGTTATCGTCGTCGGATACGTACATAGCCAACGAGATGCGTCGGAGCTCGCGCGGCGGCAGGAGGAGTTAATAACGAATCAGACGCAAACTGAGATCGCTTTGACGGAAAATTGGGATCGTCTACGAATTATCATCGACAACCTGCCGCTCGGATTTAACGCTAAGGATTTGGAGGGGCGACACCTTGTCGCGAACAAGGAGTACTTGCAACGCCATGGCCTATCCGAAGATCAGATAATTGGCAAAACGAATGAGGAAATTTTCCCGGAAAACGTCGAGAGTAACAGGGCGGCGCGAAAGCAAGAAGCTGCGGTCAGAGCCAACAAAGGCGTCGTCTTCCGTGAGCAGAGCAAGATTTTCGAAGACGGCAAAATGCATTCGCTGTTGGTTTCCAAGTTCCCGATTCTCAACAAGGATGAACAGGTTATCGCAATTGGCATGACCGGCGTTGATGTCACCGAATTGCAGGATGCCCAGGAAGCAATTCGAATAAGTGAAGAGCGTCTACGTGGTGCAATTGAAAGCTTGCAAGAAGCGTTCGTGCTTTTCGATCACGAAGACCGTCTCGTCGCGATGAACGACGAATACGACCGAATCAATCCGGATGCCCGCGACATCATGAACAGCGGCGGAACATTCGAAGACCTGATCCGCGCCAACGTGAACCGCGGAATGATGGTCGAAGCGATTGGCCGCGAAGAGGAGTTCATCCGCGAACGCCTGGAAGAGCATCGCAGTCCCGGTCCACCGATCCTCCGGCAGTTCAGTGACGGCCATTGGTATAATCTCAAGGAAACCCGCACGCCGGACGGTGGTGTGGCGCTCACCTTCAGCGACATTACTGAGCTCAAGCGGATCGAGGGTAACCTTCAAGGTGCAGTTGCTGAATCAGAGTTCGCGAACCGCACAAAAACCGAGTTTCTGGCCCACATGAGCCATGAATTGCGGACGCCGCTGAACTCCGTGATCGGATTTGGAGAAATGTTGGAGAAGGAGATTTTCGGTCCCCTGGGGCATTCCAAATACCAAGAATATGCAGAAGATATTCGGGTTTCCGGTAATCATCTTCTTAAATTGATCAATGAAATTCTCGATATTTCAAAGATCGAGTCGGGCGAATTGGATTTCACCGAGGAAAGTGTCGATGTCGGTGAAGTCATCAGTTTCAGTATCAGGATGGTCACCGATAGGTCCGAACAGGCTGGTCTCACCGTGGACCTGGAAGTACCGCGAAGTCTGCCGCGTATACGTGGTGATGAGGTGCGGCTTAAGCAAATTCTCCTTAATCTTCTGTCCAACGCAGTCAAGTTCACGCCCAAAGGCGGGCAGGTCAAGATCGAGGCTAAAGTCGATGACAGAAATGCCATGGTCTGGAAGATCGTGGATACGGGTGTCGGCATCGCCGCCGAAGATTTATCGCGCATTCTAAAGCCATTCGAGCAAGTTCGTGAAAATGCCGCGCAATCGCACGAAGGCACGGGCCTCGGCCTCTACCTAACAAATAAGCTGACCGAGTTGCATGGCGGTGCCTTAACCATTGAAAGTGAAGTCGGCGAAGGAACGATTGTCACAGTCCGGTTCCCACCTGAGAGAACTGCGAGCGGTTAACAACCTGATCCGAAACGTCCGAAAGGGGTCAACGACAGCCGAAAACGCCGGCTCGGCGTTTGATCTGCCTTGCCCCCGATACCGGACGTCAATTGCCGGAACATCCGCTTAGTCCCTGGGCGCGGGCCGAAATCGCGGACCGTTTCATGACCCCTTCCTAACCGGTTCCGGAAGTTCGGCCGCCCGCCCGCCCATGGTCCCTGCCGCAATGATCAACCTTCCCAAGGCTACAACCTATGGATATGGATTCTTGCCTATCAAGCCCGGTCAATCCTGAAAAGGCGGTAAAATACGATAATCGCTGTTACAGTCCTTTCTGTGCGCCGGGAGGATGGGAAGACCTTAGTGGCCGCCGTTTACGGGTGGCCCGCCTCGACTTGCAGGCACGCGCTGTAAATTCAGAAAGAAGGCACCCTCGGATGATCCACCTATCCCGCCGGGAATTGATGAGAAAAAGCAAAAGCCAATTGGTCGAGGAACTGATCTCGCGGCAAAAAACACTGGCCACCGCCGATTTGCATGCCGTCATCGAGGCCATGTCCGAAGGTTTCATTCTGATCGACGAGAACGAAAAAATGGTCGCCTGCAATTCCGCGTACCGGAACTTCTATCCTGGACTCGCGGACGTCATAAAGCCGGGTGTGACGATCAGGAAGATCATCACCGCGGCCGCGGATCGTCAAACCGTCGACCGGCACGGCCAATCGAAGAGGGAATGGGTACAACA
>Ga0114932_10003386_pt1 | contig 15657 bp, 14 predicted proteins | sample 2SBtaG_2_FD_87286 | JGI IMG/M metagenome (GOLD analysis project Ga0114932, IMG submission 87286) | Deep subsurface microbial communities from Kolumbo volcano to uncover new lineages of life (NeLLi) - 2SBTROV12_ACTIVE470 metaG | ecosystem: Environmental > Aquatic > Marine > Volcanic ...
GCTGCTAAATTTTCGTTTCCAAAAGATGTTATCGATGGGAAGTCTGCCCAATTTACAAACCAGTCATTACCAGAAGCAATAGGCTTTGGGGCTGACCATGTATTATTTTTGTTTAGTGTAGAAAACAGGAGTTTGCTATTTTTTTCTTGATCAGTTTCAACCCAACTTAAATAAATGGTACCATCGTTTGCTTTGTGCAAGCTAGATTCTGAACCGTTAGCACCAGTAGGTGCTGTAAGATAGGTTATTGTTTCTACGGGTTGCGATTTACAAGATTGTAAACTAACAATTGTAAAACTTAAAAATAATATTTGTATTAAACGTTTTGTCATAATATTAATATTTAGCAGCTTTTCCTTTAGCTGAAGTATTTTTAATAAATGTTCTTAAATCGTCGTTGGCCTTGATTAAATCTTCATTGCGTAAATACATCATGTGACCACTTCTGTAGCCTTTAAAATAGAAACGATCTTTCATTTTACCGCTCGGATCTATTTGCCATTGTGTGTATTTTGCATTAAAGTACGTGGTTGCACCATCATAATATCCCGATTGATTCAGCACTTTTAAATATGGGTTTTCGGCCATAGCTTGACGTAAATTATCTCTAACATTATCGTTTTCATTATCCCAAGGATGCACAGGGCCAAACATATTATACTTTACATCAGTTACAAACTTTAGTTCTTTTTTAATGTAATGGTTAATTGCTGGTGTGAATGAATGTAACCAAGACGTAAGTTCTGCACTATAATCAGGACTTGTTCCAGCTTCCATTTTATCAATTCCTAAATACCGTGAATCTAATCTCCCAATGGTTTGCCCAGTTTTATCACGTAATAATTCTTTCCAGAAAAACCGGTTAGGAACTACTAAATTGTGTTGTAAAATAGATTTTTCACTCAAGCCTGAATAGTACGCCATTTTTTCAGCAACACTTTGTCGTTCTGTTTCCGAAATAAAACCCCCTTTTGCTAGCGCAGGTATTAAAGTATTGATGGCATAATCTTCCGCCTCTGGTAAAATCTCTAGTAAATCTTTACTTTGTAAAGCATTCGGTAACATTTTATGATACCAAGCAGCAGCGGTAAAATATGGTAAGTTTAATGCAGAAGATACAGGACCTCCAACACGAATAACTTTGTAATCGGCAGGAGAAACCATAATTACACCATTTAAATACATCCATTGGCTATTTTGCAGTTCTAATGACAATCCCATAACACGAGTGCCTCCATAGCTTTCACCAATAATATATTTAGGAGATTCCCAACGACTATTTCTTGACACAAAGGTGTTAACCCATTCCGCTAAATATTTAATATCTGCGTTAATACCAAAGAATTGTTTTTTATCTGGCATTTCACCTTTTTTATTAGGAATCATTCTCGAATAACCTGTGTTTACAGGATTTACAAACACAATATCAGCCACATCAATTATTGAATTCGGATTATTTTGAAAGCCATAAGGTTGCACAGGATAACCTTCGTCATCAATATTAAGAATACGAGGACCTGTATAAGCAACATGCATCCATACTGAAGCAGATCCTGGACCTCCATTAAACGAAATAATTAAAGGCCTGTTAGCCCTGTCTTTAACATTATTACGCTTGTAATAGGTGTAAAACAAAGTTGCTGTTGGTTCTCCGTTTTTATCCCAAACAGGTTGTGTTCCTGTGATTGCTGTATAAGAAAAACTTTGACCTTTTACAGTTGTATTGTGTGTTGTTACAACCATAGTGTCTATTGGTATGGTTCTACTTTGACCATAAGACATTAAAACTCCTATAAAGTATAGAAGTATAAATAATTTTTTCATTGTAATATTTTTAGTTGGTTTTGAATGTTACGAAAATACTATTTTGTGTGTAATGGAAGTATAAATTAACATTTATTAACAACAATTTAAAACCCTTCAAACACACCTAAGCCAAATAATGAAAAATCATACTTTACAGGATCTCGAACATCTAATTTCCTTAAACTATTGTCTAGCTCTGAAAGCGCTTTGGCATCGTTTTGTTTACGCATAAGTAAACCTAGTTTTCTTGCCACATTACCTGAGTGTATATCTAGTGGACAAGAGAGTTGAGCAGGTGAGAGGCTTTGCCAAATACCAAAGTCAACACCAACATTATCCTTACGCACCATCCAACGTAAAAACATATTAATACGTTTTGCCGTCGAATTTTTTAAAGGATCACTTATATGTTTTTGAGTTCTTGGTAAATGTTCAATCTCAAAAAATATTTTCTTTAGATTATGAATTGAATGTTGTAACGATTCTTTTTCTGCATGTTTTAAGAACACAGCTTCTAAGCCATCATGATTATTATAAATATGTCTTAGACTTTTTATAAATTGTATAAAATCATGACCGTTAAATGTGCGATGTACAAAAGGAAGTAGGTGTTCTAAATCAGATTCCCGATGCTGCATTACAAAATCGTAAGGCGCATTATCAAGTAACTGCATCATATGTTTGGCATTTTTAATAATGCTTTTTCGGTTTCCCCAGGCAATGGTTGCTGTTAAAAATGCTGCAATTTCAATATCTTCCTTTTTACTGAATTGATGTGGTATTTGTATGGGGTCACTTTCAATAAATTTTGAGTTGTTGTATTGTATGACTTTGGCATCGAGAAAGTCTTTGAGATCTTGAGAGTTTAACATTAAAATTTTATACGATCCCGATAGCTTTCGGGACACGAATGTTTAATTACTGTTGTAATGTTTAAATATATAACTATTCTTGATATATTTTAGATAAGTAACCTATTGACTTATGACTGTATTAAATAAAAAAACCTACCTTCACTTATTGTTTGATATAGATAATTAAAAAAATCCATATCAATACATTGTATGCAATTATGGCAATATGATTTTTAATTGTCAGTAATTAACACAAACAAATAGAAGATGAATAAAATATTTAAGAACCTAATGAGGACAACCCTTCTAATTGACTTCATGATCACATTTGGTTTTGGATTAGCTGCTTGGTTCTCTCCAAAAGGAATTTTTGGAACAATTATTTCGATTCCACCACAGAGCGAGACTTTGATTTTATCGCTTTTGTCTAGTCTTTCAATTTTTTACATATTAATTGGACTTGTTTGTTTGATAGGATTTAAAGCGAGTTATCCAATTAATATTTGGATTGGCGTAGTAATGATTCTGCGACATGGTTGGATTGGTGTTATAGGAATCTTGGGTTTAGGTAAAGAGAAAGAATGGTTAATAGGAAATCCTATGCCTGATATTGTTATTCATTCAATTTTTGTATTTGCCTATATTATCAGCATATATTATTTAATTAGGCAATCAAAATCTATTTCAATTAAGGAAGTAAAAAGCTAATTAAACTGCATACAACAATATATATAAGCCATTAAAACGGATCATACGAGACCGATAAGCACAACTCCAAAAATTAAGAGAAAAAAGATTAATTATTTACAATCTTCCCATCAACCATCAGCAATTTTCTATCTGCCATATTAGCCAGTTCTTCGTTATGAGTAACGATAACAAAGGTTTGTCCAAATTCATCACGTAGTTTAAAAAAGAGATTGTGTAAATTTTCGGCAGATTCGCTATCGAGATTTCCAGAAGGTTCGTCGGCTAAAATAAGTTTCGGGTTATTTATTAAAGCTCTAGCCACAGCAACACGCTGTTGTTCACCACCAGAAAGTTCGTTGGGTTTATGATTATAGCGATGTGATAATCCTAAAAAATCTAATAATTCTTTGGCTTTAGTTTCGGCATCAATTTTATTAATCCCTTTTATAAACGCAGGAATACAGACGTTTTCTAAAGCAGTAAACTCTGGTAATAATTGATGAAATTGAAAAATAAAACCAATATGTTCATTCCTGAACTTTGCTAAAGTCTTATCATTTAAATCGATAATAGAAGTCCCGTTAATCTGAAGCCCAGGATGTTCATTTTCAACAGCTTTATCTAGAGTGCCTAAAATGTGTAGTAATGTTGTTTTTCCTGCACCCGAAGCGCCAACTATAGAAACAATTTCGCCTTGTTTTATATGTAAATCTACACCCTTTAATACGTGTAGATCATCAAAGTATTTATGAATGTGTTTTGCTTGAATCATTGTGACTAGTAATAACGCTTGGGAAATTACTACTTTATGGTTTTATGAGCAATGTTTAGCTGGATTTCTTCTGAAAAATATTTTTCACATTATTATAATCTATATAATACACAAAGCGTAACGAAAAGACATGCTCAATAGGTTGATTAAATAATGTCTTTAAACTTTCACCATAAGAATCGGTTGAATCACTATTTCTATTAAAAATTTGGTTTCTGTATAATGCAGTTATCAAACTTCCAGGAGCAAATTCCCAAACATATTTAAAATCTAGATTCCAAGTATTGAAATTAATATTTGGGTCAAAACCAATATTACCCAAATTATAACCTGCATTAGGATTATAGCGTCCGTTTTCTTCTAGTAAAAATAGGTTATCCTCGTATGTAACGGTAGTCCAAAAATTTCGTACCGTAAGTGTTAACCCATTATATGAGTTAAAATTATAACTAGCCGATAGGCTGTTTACTATGGTCTTTTGGTCACGTTGACCAAAAATAATATCATCGTTTATCTTGGTAACATAACCTCTGCCACCTTTATTGTCTGAAAAGCTAAATGAGTAATTCATTATAAAATTTTCATTAAATTTTATTCTAGGAGATAACCCCAAATTATAACTAAATAAGTCGCGCCCTTTTTCAAACAATGTGCCAGCACTAAGATTTGCACTTATAGCATATTTCTTATTAAAATCGGACGAAATAAAAGTACGAGCATTAACAAAATTTTCAAATACAACAAAACGTCCTTCAGTTCTCGGCTCAAAATAATCGAACTGTTTTCCTAGTAAGCCAAAAATATTACCACCAAAAGCTAACAGTTTTTTTGTTTGCGCAAAGACATTTAAGCTAACATCATTACCAGTATAGGTATTGGGCTTGAATAATCTGTTATAACTAGCTCTGAGTCTAATGCTTAGATTATTTAATTTTTCGGTAGGCTTAAATATTCTATATGACGCATTGGCGAAAATGGTATTAAAATTGTTTCTAAGTTGAAGTCCTAAATCGTTAATGTCATATTTTTTATCTGCTAATCTGTGGCCAATTCTATATTGGTAATTTCCACTTACTTTCCCAACTGAAAAGTTAGAGCTAAAGCCGCTAATATTTCCATCTTGCAAAAAAACATTGCTCATTTTAGCTTGCCCATTGATATTGTATTTATTGGCTTTGTTAGTAATATTAAACAAAGCGGCGGTTACATTGGCATCTCTAAAACTACCATCTCTTATAACATTAGTATTCACAAAGCTTACGGAGGAATTTTGATTAAACTGCTGGTCAATTACAAGAATATTATAATTTGCTATAGGTTCAACAACTTCTTTACGCGTTTGTTCAGTGACCGAGTTTTTTATAGTGGCTTCAGTTTTTGCAGTAATGGCATTAAAAAAACCAATGCCCAAACCATCTTTAGTACGTCCAGAAATTTTTAAGGCGTTTAATGTTTTTACTTCTCTAGGAAAGTCGGTCACTATTTCGTCATCTTCTAATGTTACCGACCCCGTAGGAGCGCTACCTACACGTCTGGAGAAAAACAAATTTCCTTTATTAAATAAATCAACCCCTTCTTTAAAAAACTGACGTTGCTCAGAAAATGTTTGTTCAAAAGGCCCTAAATTAAGGGTGAGATTATCAAATCCTGCTTGACTAAAATCGGGTATTAATGTCGCATCCAAAGTAAAGTTTTCAGATAAGCCATATTTAATATCTAAACCCAATTTATATTCATCAGTGGTTTCTCCATCAAAAGATGTAATAACACTGGAAGCAAAAGGGTAAAGGCTTAGCCTAACAGGAGGTTTAATATTTTTTAAGCCTTTTAATTCTCCATGATATATGCCAACATTACCCTTTGTTCTATCAATAGGATTCCAGGAATAACGCGATCTATTGGTTCTAAATTCACGTTGAAATTGTAATCCCCAAGTGGCATCTTCTTGATTAGTAAAACGCAATGCAGAATATGGAATTTTCATTTCAACAATCCATCCATCGTCAACTATTTTCAAAGCACTATCCCAAACGGCATTCCAACCAAAATCCCGACCATTTTCGGGAGATGATACGGCGTCTACCTGTGTACCAGAACTAAGTACAATGAATTCAATATCATTTTGAGCATCATTATTAGAATTAATAATAACAGTAAAAAAATCGGATTGTCCAAAATTGTCTCGATTTGTAAACTGGCGTTGAATATCTTCGGGTTTATCGTGTAAATAAGCAGCAATATAGATGGCATTATCATCATAAGTCATTTTTACAATGGTTTTTTGATGAGCCTTTTCTTGGACTCCCATTGTAGGCCTAAATTGAGTAAAGTCTTTCGCATCTTCAGCATTAATCCAAGCTTCATCATCCAATATACCATCAATCTTTGGGGCTATAGCTGTTTTTACAATGTTTAGCGTCTTTTTTTCTTGAGAAAGAATAGTAAAAGAAATAAAAAGAGTAAGCAAAAGAAAGATTTGGGAAATACGCATATTGTGTTCTTTGTTGGCGATTAGCAATTTTTCACAAAACTACAGTTATGACACACCCAATTTTCACAACTAAACGTTAAAAATAGCTGTAATAGTGTTAATGTAGTAGAGTGATTTTCGAATAGGGTTAAAAATAAAAAAAGGTTGCAGTGTATTTAAATTGCAAACCTTTTTTGAATTATCTTTTACTAATTACTAGGGAATTAGCTTCTTTTTTTTGAAATACTTTTTTAATATTATTATAATCAATATAATGTACCAATCTTAGAGAGAAGATATGTTCGATAGGTTGATCTAGTAAAGAGGTTAAACTATCAATAAAACTATCATTAGATGCTGTGTTGTAGTTAAACAACGAATTTCTATATAGTGCAGTTAACTGACTTCCTGGAGCAAATTGCCATGAATAACGAAAATCTAGATTCCAAGTATTAAAATTGACATTGGGATTAAATCCAATATTATCTAAATTGTATCCAGTACTGACCGTTGTTGAGCCATCTAATTCTAGAGTAAATAAGTCTTGATTATATGTAACTGTTGACCAGTAATTTCTGAAGGTTAAAGACAACGCATGAAAAGAGTTAAAGTTGTAATTTCCAGAGATACTATTTTCTATAGTTTTTTGTTTTCTCTGTCCAAAGATTATGTCATCATCTATGTTTGTTACAAAACCACGACCTCCCGTTCCTCTATTATAATTAAAAGAATAGCTTAAACTGAATTTATCACTAAATCTAATTCTTGGATCCAATCCGAACCAATACACAAATACATTACGATTCTTGTCAAATAAAGTGGCCATACCGTTATATCCACTTATAGAAAATGTCTTAGCACGATTGGTACCAATCCAAGCATTTGCATTAAAATTGTTATTAAAAGTAAAAAAGCGCCCATCTGTTCTTGGTTCAAAATAATCATATTGCTTCCCTATATTCCAATTCATATTACCACCAAAACTCATTAATTTTTTTGTTTGACCATTTAAGTTGAACCCAATTTGTTTACCTGTGTAAGTCCCTGGTTTGTATAGTCTATTATAATTTGCTCTAAAATTTATTCTAAATCTATTTAACTTTTCTGTTGGTTCGAATATTTGATAAGAAGCGTTTAAGGAAATGTTATTATAATTATTTCTAAATAAAATTCCCATATCATTGATATCATATTTTTTATCAGCTAAACTATGGCTAATACCATAACGGTATTTACCGCTTACTTTTGCTAATCTAATTCTTGAACTAAACCCTATTTGATTATTATCTTCAAGGTTTATATTACTCATCTTAGCTTCACCACTAACGTTGTATTTGTTGGCCTTATTAGAAATATCGAAAAGTAAGCCAGTAACGTTGGCATCTCTAAAATTGCCACTTCTGGTTACATTTGTATTTATAAGACTTACCGATGAATTACCGTTAAACTGTTGGTCAATTACCAAAACATTATAATTAGTCAAAGGTTCTACCACTTCGCTTCGATTTGTTAAAATAGTTTCTATTTCGCCAATATTTGGATTAAATATTTCCTCAGTTTTCGTAATTGTTGCTTCAGTTTTTTCTGTTATTGCATTAAAAACACCTATGCCAAGTCCATTTTTAGTACGTCCAGAAACCTTAACAGCGTTCAGTAGTTTTACAGAGTTCGGATAATTTGTAATCTCTTCATTGGCTTCTAAATCAGGATTTCCAGTAGGTGAGTTTCCTATACGTCTTGAATAAAATAGATTTCCTTTATTAAATAAGTCAATACCTTCTTTAAAAAATTGACGTTGTTCAGAAAATTCTTGTTCAAAAGGGCCTAAATTCAATTCTACATTATCAAAACCTGCCTGACTAAAATCAGGAATTAGGGTAGCGTCTAGTGTAAAATTTTCTGTGATACCATATTTTATATCCATACCAATACTTAAATCTTCGTTAGTTATTCCATCAAAAGAACGAACTACCGACGATGTAAACGGATTAAGGCTTAATCTAGCAGGAGGCTCAATGTTTTTGATACCTCTTAATTCGCCATGATATTGTCCAATTCTACCCTTGGTTTTATCAATAGGGTTCCATGTAAGTTGTCGGTTGTCATTCATGTGTCTTCTGTGAAACTGAATCCCCCAAGTTTGTACTTCTTGATTAGAAAAACGCAAAGCAGAGTAAGGGATTTTTATTTCCGCAATCCATCCATCGTCAACAATTTTAACTGAACTGTCCCAAACAGCATTCCATCCCCAATCTTCGTTTCCATTTGATGTTACTACTGCATCACCTTGTGTACCTGTGCTAAAAATTAAAAACTCTGTATCATTCTGGGCATCGTTATTGGGATTTATAGAAATTAGAAAAAAATCGGATTGTCCAAAATTATCCCGACTTGTTAATTGTGTCATAATGTTATCTGGATTGTCATGAAGGTAAGCTGCAAAGTATACTGCATTATCGTCATAGGTAACTTTTACAGTAGTTTTCTGATGGTCTTCTTCAGGAGTCCCCATTGCTGGTCTAAACTCAACAAAACCATTAGCTTCATCTGCCTCTTGCCAAGCTTGGTCGTCTAAATTAGCATCAATCTTTGGGGCAACATCAGCTCTTTTAAGGTCTAAGAATTTTTTGTTTTGTGCAACAGTATTTGAAATATAGCATAGCAGAAGAGATAGAAAAAGAATTTTTCTCATTTTTTGATTTGTTTTTTGATTGATTGAATTAAATTACCTTTTATAAGGACTGCAATAATTATTGATTGTTACATTATTGCAATATTACATCTAACAAATGCTGTAAATTCATAAGCAAACGTTAAAAATTAATCCAGATTGTTAATACTTTGGTAAGGAAATGCAGATATTCATGACAAAACTTTTTTGTTTAACTTTATAAGCACAATGACTGATAAAATTAAAACCGCAATATTTGCCAATGGATGCTTTTGGTGTACGGAAGCTGTATTTGATAGGGTAGAGGGTGTAGAGCAAGTTGCATCAGGTTATACAGGAGGATTTATTAAAAACCCAGCTTATCGCGAAGTTTGTAATGGTACAACAGGACATGCTGAAGCCGCTAAAATTATTTTTGATGAAAGTAAAGTGAGCTTTAAAAGTTTACTTGAAATATTTTTTGCAACACACGACCCAACAACACTAAACAGACAAGGTAATGACGTTGGTACACAATACCGTTCTGCAATATTTTATATAGATGAAAATCAAAAAGTAGAAGCTGAAGCATTTGTGTCGTTATTAGAAAAGGAAAAAGTTTTTGATGCTCCTATTGTTACAGAAATTAATAAATTTGAAGTGTTTTATGATGCAGAAAAGGATCATCAAGATTATTATAATAGCAATACACAGCAGGGTTATTGTCAATTTATAATTAATCCGAAGCTAAAAAAGTTAGAACAACATTACAAAGACAGATTAAAGTAAAATAAATTATGCCATATAAAAGTTTTGAAGAGTATTGTATTAATGTTACAGACGATGTTAAAGAACGATATCAAGAAATAATAAATGATTTAGGTGAAGACTCTTCTCGCGAAGGGCTTGCCAAAACACCTGAACGTGCCGCCAAAGCGATGCAATTTTTAACTCAAGGGTATCACCAAGATGCTAACGAGATATTAAGAAGCGCCATGTTTAAAGAGTCGTATAATGAAATGGTAATTGTAAAAGATATTGAATTGTATTCGCTTTGCGAGCATCATATTTTGCCCTTTTTTGGAAAAGCTCATATTGCCTATATACCCAACGGACAAATTGTAGGATTGAGTAAAATACCTAGAATTGTTGATGTATTTGCGAGACGCTTGCAAGTACAAGAACGTTTAACTGAACAAATTTTAGATTGTATAAACGACACGCTAAACCCACAAGGTGTTGCTGTTGTTATTGAAGCCTCACATATGTGTATGATGATGCGTGGTGTGCAAAAGCAAAATTCTGTAACTACAACTTCGGGTTTTAGAGGCTCTTTTAAGAATATAGAAACGCGTAGTGAATTTTTAAGATTGATTAGCGAGAAGTTGTCTTAAAAATTTTGATATAATTCTTTTTAACAGAAAGTGTTATTATTTACCATGAGCTTTAATGAAATAGGCAAATACAAAAAATTACTATTAGGTCTTGTATTTGATGCCATTGGATACGCATCATTTATAATTCCAGGAATTGGTGAATTTTCAGATATAATTTGGGCGCCAGTTTCTGCTTGGGTAATACTAAAAATGTATAAAGGCAATACGGGAAAGATTGCGGGAATTGTTGCTTTTATTGAAGAGATTTTACCAGGTTTAGATATAATCCCAACATTTACGTTAACATGGTTATACACGTATCTCTTTAAAAGTAAAAATTAGTTAATAAATAAGTAGGCTAAGTTGTTTAGAGTGTATAACTTATATTAATATTAAAGTTCCTTCCTATATTAAATATACCATCTGTTTTAAGACGTGATAAATGATTAATATATTTTTTGTTTGTTAAATTACTTCCAGATACAGAAATTGACAATTTATGCTTTAAAAACTTCACTTTTCCTCCAAAGCCTACACTTAATAAATTATAGCCATTGGTTTTAGTTTCAAAAGAACTAATCTTATTTTGGTTAAAGACAGTTTTTAATTTAATAAAAGCATAGCCTTTTGTAATTGTAGTATTATCAAACTCTACTCTAAAAATATTACTAACCGAATTTGCAGGAATTAATGGCAGATAGTCGCCATTGTCTTGTTTGCCTGTCACTGTTTCAAAACTACTTTCAATATGCAACCAATCTAAAGGATGCGGATGAAAATGAAAACCTAATTCACCACCATATAATTTGGCGTCGTCTTGCAGATAAGTAAATACATCATTACCTTCCATTATATCACCGTTAGGTGATAAAAATATATAATCTTTCACTTTGTTATAAAAGGCATTGGCAAAAACTTCGAGATGTTCATTTTTAAATTCTAAAGCTAGATCGGTTTGAAAATTTTGTTCGTTTGTGAGGTCTATATTTCCAATTTCAAAACGATTTGTGCCTTCGTGAACACCATTAGACGTGAGTTCTGCTAAATTTGGTGCTCTAAATCCTGAAGCTAAGTTTAATCTTGCTGTTAGTTTTTCTAAAAGACTTGTTTTTATGCCTATAGCACTATTAAAACTATTATAGTTTTTGTTTGCGTCATTTTTTATGTTGATTGCTCGCGTGTCATATCTTACTCCAAGTTGTAAATCGGCGTTTTCAAAATGAATATGAGAAACTGCTAAAACCCCAAAATCGTTGGTGGTTGCATCTGGAATAAGTTGCTCTGGACCTAGATTAGTGTTAATCTGGTTCATGCCTTGTATACCAACAATAGTTTCAAATTTTCCAAGTTGTGGAGTATTATATTTAACATCATAATTGAAGGTCTTAAGCTTTAAACGCAGTGCAGGAGATGAAAATTCTTCAAATTCCTTTCTATCATTATACAGATAACCAGCAGTAATATTTATGCTTGAGTTATTGAAAAATACAGTAGATTTCGAACTAAACACATGATTGGTGACTTCTTGAAAAGGAAGCAATGGTGATTTATTTGTAGATTGAACACCAATTGTCTCTGGGATTCCAGTTTTTAAGTTGTTGATATTGTATCTAAACTCAGTTTTAAATGCAGCATTTTGATACCCAATACCCGCTTTAAAATCTTGTTCTCTAAAGCGTGTGTTTGTTACTCTATAATCTTTTGTTTTATAATCTGAATGCTCAGCTAGACTACCTCTAAAAATTAGCTTAAAATTATTTGGAGACGTTTTAAAACCAGTATTTGTAGAATAGCCTTGAGTATTTGAGAAATAGTTAAAATTCACATCACCACTTGCTGTATTTTGAGATGCAAATTTTTCAGGATTTAAATACAATACACCACCCAAAGCATCGCTACCGTAGAGTAGAGAAGCAGGGCCTTTAATAACTTCTACACTTTCAATGCCGGCATCACTCACACCCAAACCATGTTCACTACCAAACTGCTGATTTTCTAAACGTACACCTTGCGTATAAACCAAAACTCTATTACTACTTAATCCTCTAATTACAGGTTTGCCAATGCTAACACCTGTAGTGACACTTTCTACGCCGGCTATATTAGTAATGCCTTCAGACAGAGTTACGGCACCTTTTGCTTTTAGGTCTGACACTTTTTCTCGCTCCACTTTCATCACATTCTCACTTTGAAGCTTATGGAAAGGGGTAGAGATGATAACTTCCTCCATTTCAATAGCTGATGCGGTAAGTGCAATGTTTAAAGCTTGTTGCAAAGGAATACTAATTGTTTTAGAAAAGGTTTCGTATCCAATTATTGAAATTATTATTTTGTAGTTACCTGATGGTAAGTTCGGGATTATGAATTCCCCTTTATCATCAGTTATTGCTCCTTTTTCTAATAAAGGGAGGTAGATATTTGCAAAAGTAATAGGCGTGTTAGAATTATTGTCAGTAACAATACCTTCTATTGTATGTTGTGAATATGCTGTTGTTATTGCTAATAAAAGCAAGCCATTTAAAATAGTTTTCATTTTTTTTGAGTAATGATTTAGTACTTAATTTTGAAGAATTTTTTATTTTCGTTTTAGTATTAAATCATTTGCGGAGGACCACGAACTAAAAATGGTAACGGTAGATATTTACTTTGGCAGGAATAATGCAATGAAGTAACTTGATAATGTTCCTGCTTGTTTACAAATTGAAAACTATTTGTATCAAAAAACCATTGTGTATTTAATTTAAGCTTACAGAATTCACAGTCCAGATTAAACTTATGAAAGTGTGTTTTTTGAGGGTTTTTACAAATCTCATAAGCACTATGTACTTCAAAAACATGAGAAAACTTTACAAAAGTTGGAGTAAGCAAAACTAAGGCTAAAACTACAACGCTTAATTTATAAATAGTATGTTCTTTTATTGGGTTCACTATTTACTTATAAATTGTTTGAGACCAAGTCTATAAAGCATTTTTTTTGCAAAATTCCAGAAGAAAATAAATTCACAGAAAACCCAACCGAAAGCAACTAATAAAACTTTATATACAGGTAGGACCAACAAAAACTTTAAAAAATAAAATAATGCCATTCCTAAAATGAAGGTGTTAAAGTTTTCTTTTACCAAACCAATAGTATCAAAAATAGGTTTAGTCGCTAAAACAGAAATTGATCCTGTAACTGCAAACACCATAAAAATGCGTATGACTTTCCATTTTTGATCTACTTTCCAGCGCTTTGCTAAAAAAATGAATAAGGTCAATGTAAGTTTTAATAAAACCAAACAAAAAATTATTGAAATAGCTAATGTTAAGAAAACCTTAGAAAAAGGAAAAAGAGACGCTAATTTATATGCGGTATAAGCCAAACTTATTACAGTAATAAAGGGGAAGAAAAGCTGCCAATTTTTTGAAATTTCCCAGTATTTATTAAATTTTTGCATGAAGGATTTTAAAACAACAAAAATAAAAAAAGAAATTTAAATTCTAGGCACAAAACCTGTTAATTGTTGTTTGTAATGTAATTGAAAATAGATAAAGTAATAATATAATTTATAGTTTACTTCGTAACCATAATCTATTGATGGGTTGTAATCTATTTGTAGTTCATAAAGATTGGGATTATGACGTTGCGGATCTAGAACCCTATTATTCCATTCTACGACATATAACCAATTTCTTCCTTCTAGAAAGGATTGCGAATAATAACCTTCTGGTTTTGCAACACTTTGTAACCAGAAATTAAAACCAGGTTCTATGATAACGATTTCATATTCTAATTTATCATTAGCAATGCGTACAGTATCTTGATTAGTTGTTTTAACCTCTGAAGTAGAAGTATTTATTTTTTGAGGAGTTTTACAGCCATAAATACCCAAGGAAATAAATAGTATTATGATGTAATTTTTCATTTCAGCACGTTTTTATTAAAGATACTAAATTTGGTTCGTTTCAAATTCAAAATCTATGTCTTTAACAAAAATATAAATTAATTGAAAGGCTTATCTTAAATATAATGCTTACTACGTAAGTTTGTTATTTACCAAACAAGCGACCTAAAAGACCTCCAAGTCAGCTTTTCTTTTTAGAGCCTCCAAGTACCATTCCAGCAACATCATCAATAATACTCCCATCACCATCAGCATCTAGCATAGACTCTAAAAAACTTTGTTCTGATTGTTTTGAATTACCATCTAGAAAACTTCCGAGTAAGCCCTCAACGCCAGACGCATTACTCATATTTTGTTGTCGTGATTGTTTACCTAAAACACCCATTAAAATAGGTGCTGCAACTTTTAACATTTGTGAGACAGACCTTGAATTAACTCCAGATTTGAGACTCAAAGCCTTGGTAACATTTTGTTCTTTATTACCAAGAACTTTGCCTAGTATCTTACTGCCATCATCTATAACACTAGTATCAACACCTCCCGAAAATAAATCTCCAAGATTGTTAAGTATGCTGCCGTCGTGCTTGCCATTTAGAGCATTCATCAACCCTTCTGCACCTTGAGGAGAAGTAGAGTTTTTTTTCATAGCCTGCATTAATACAGGTAATGCCATGGTAAGTACACTTCCTGTTTTACTTTCGCTTTGTCCGGTTTGACCAGAAACACCGCTAATTATTGTTTTACCTAAATCGCTACTAAGTAAATCTAAAATTCCTGCCATAATAGTTGAGTTTGATAAAAAATGGTTTAATATATTAATGGCTTCAATGTACAAAAAAAGTCCTAACATTTTTGTTAGGACTTAACTTTTATTGATTGATAATAAAAGGATTAGCTTATTTTAAGAGACTAATTATTTGAGTAGCTAATTCTGATCCTATTCTGTCTTGTGCTTCATTAGTCGCTGCACCAGTATGAGGTGTTAATGAAAGTGACGGATGCATTAGCAGCTGAATTTCAGGTGTTGGTTCTTTTTCAAACACATCTAGAGCAGCTCTTGCAACTTTGCCATTAGAAATAGATTCTAATAATGCCACTTCATCAATTACACCACCACGAGCAGCATTAACTAATATAACGCCATCTTTCATCATA
>Ga0114932_10003389_pt1 | contig 15648 bp, 20 predicted proteins | sample 2SBtaG_2_FD_87286 | JGI IMG/M metagenome (GOLD analysis project Ga0114932, IMG submission 87286) | Deep subsurface microbial communities from Kolumbo volcano to uncover new lineages of life (NeLLi) - 2SBTROV12_ACTIVE470 metaG | ecosystem: Environmental > Aquatic > Marine > Volcanic ...
AAGACCACGTCGCACCCAACCGCGGCGATCATCGGTGAAGGTGCGCTCATTACCGAGTCCGACCCGGTCGTTGGCCAGGTCACCCTCGACGCTTACAAGTACGGTTTCTCGACTCAGATCTCGGCCGAGCTCGAGCAAGACACCGGCGTGGATCTGACCGGCTACTTGGCCGAGGCAGGTGGACGTGCCTTGGCCAACGGCGCTGGCGCTCATTTCATCACCGGTACCGGCACCGCTCAACCGAACGGCGTTGTGAACGGTTCGACGCTCGGGATCACCGGCGCTACCGCAGTGTCGGGAGCGTTCACCGCTGACAACCTGATTGACCTGTTCTTCTCGGTCATCGGCCCGTACCGCACCAACGGATCGTGGTTGATGTCCGACATCGGCATGCGTGACACCCGCAAGCTCAAGGACGGCAACAACCAATACTTGTGGGCGCCTGGGCTAACCGCAGGCGAACAGTCCACGATCCTTGGCCGCCCGGTCGTCACCGACACCAACGTCGCTGACCCGGCCCTATCGGCCAAGTCGGTCGTGTTCGGCGATCTGTCGAAGTACATGATCCGCGACGTGAGAGGCGTGCGAGTCGAACGTTCCGTCGACTTCGCGTTCCAGAACGACCTGATCACGTGGAGGTTCTTGTTCCGCACCGACGGTGACCTGATCGACACGACCGGCGCGGTCAAGCACTTCGCCGGTGGCGCTACCTGATCTCTGGTTTCAAACCCAGAGTAAATCCCCCTCCAGGTGGGACCAGCCCCGGCGAGAATTACGGACAGTCTCGTCGGGGCGCCCACCCGGCAAATCCAAACGAAAGGCGCACCGAATGCGCGTGAAGATGCTCGCAGAAATATCCGGCACCCGAGACGGCGTGCCGTGGCCCGCAGTCGGCGACGTCTGCGACGTGCCCGACATCGAAGCCGCCGAGCTCGTCGCTGCTGGCTACGCTGAAACAGTAGCCGCCGCACCGAAACCGTCCTCGGTCAAGAAATCAGCCGCGGCTAAGAAGGCGTAACCGGCATGGCGTACACGACCGTTGCCGGCGTGCGAAGCCTGTCAGCCGGCGACGATGTCAGCGACCCGGCCCGGTTCTCTGACACAGTTGTGACCAACGCCATCGCAGTCGCCGAAGCTCTCATCGATGACGTGACCGGCACCTCATTCGAGGCCAAAACGTTCGACTCGACCACAACCGGCACCGGGACAACGTCAACGCTTCTCACCAACTCGGCCACAAACCGACAAATAGTCCACCCGATCAGTATCACCGCCGTGACAATTGATGGGTCCGCGTTACTTGCATCGCAGTGGGCTGCATGGGTGCTTGACCCGGCCGGAATCATTTACCGCGACAGCGGCACGTTTCCCGCGGGGGCAACACCTCGCAACATCAACATTGTGGGCACCGCTGGCCGCACCACAGCCGCCCCGCTCGAGATCAAACAAGCCTGCGAGCTCATCACCCGCGATTACCTCCTGTCGTTGCATGACCGCACGTCAACGCGTGCGTTGCAAACCTCTGACGAGTTCGGCACGACCGTGTACGCCCAACCAGGCAAACACGGTCCGACCACGATGCCCGTGGTGAACCAGATTCTGCGCCGGTATTCGGCGCTCACGCCGGGGATCGCTTAAATGGCCGAGTTGTCGCTTATCCCTCAAGTCGTGTCGACGCTGCTTTCACAGTTCGCAGCGTTGCCGGCGCTGCAACAGGTACAGGTCGATATTGGTGCTCCCGGCACCGACGACACCGCCACCGAAACGGTCTGGTTAGCGGATTCAGACCAGTGGACGTTCGAGCATCGGGTCCTGTCAGGCGGCCAGGCATCCCTCGCCCGCGACGAAGAAGCCACGTTGCCGTGGGTGATCGAGGTCCGGTCCAAAGTTCGCCGCATCGATTCGTTTCTTCGAGCGTTTCAACTCGTCGACGAGATCACGTATCACGTCGCGTCAGACCCTCGCCTCGGTGGCGGAATCGCCGGGCTGGTCACGGCGACGTTCGGTGACGGCCGCTACGAGCTCGAACAGGCAGGCAACAAACCCAAAACGAAGGTCACTCTCGACCTGAACATCAAAGGACAACTACGGCCATGACGATCACCTACACCGGCGGGATTGCTCTGGACCTCGTGTTGCCGTCAGGACCGCGCCGGGTCAACACCGGCGACACCCTCGACGGGCTCGACGACGCTGACACTGAAGCCTTGTCGCAGCGCCCCGACTTCACGATCAACAAACCCACCACCAAAAGCCGCAGGGCTAACACAACGGCCGTAGCGGCCACACGGGAGAACTGACAATGGCTCTACACGACGCCGCCTATCACATCGGGGTTGAAACAACGTATGACACTGCGGTTACCCCGACTCGCAGCTACGAAGTCAAAACGTTGCAACCCGAGATCGAAACGCAAATACTGCACCGGGTCGGGCATCGCAAAGGCGCTCAGGCCAAACGTCACGCCAAAACGATCGTCACCGGTTCCAAGCACTCCGTGACGATGGACGTCATCGACAAAGGCATGGGGCTGCTGCTACAAGGACTCGTCGGGTCCACAACCGGCCCGACCCAGGTCGCCACGACCACCGCGTACACCCAACAGCATGATTGGACGACCGGCGGACCGGCGAAATCGTTAACCGCTCAGCAGGCCATCCAATACCCCACAACTGGCGGCGGCGTTTGGACCTTGTCGGGCAACAAGGCATCAGGCTTCAAACTTTCGCAATCCGCTGACGGGCTGCTCGAGCTCACCGTCGATTTCGTGGGCGGCTCAGCCACCACCGCCACCGCAGAAGCAACCGCCGCTTACACAGCGGCGGCGGGCGTGTTCTCGTGGGCTGACACTGTCGTGACGATCAACTCGGTAGCGTTTGACGACGTCCGAGACTTCGAGTTTGCGCTCGACGCTGGACTGAAAACTGACCGGCACCGGTTGCGCGCTAACCCGATCCGCAAAGAGTCCGCTCACGCCGGTTACGCCTCGCCGACCGGCACGATCGGTATTGATTGGACTGCTGCAACATTTTACGACCTGTTCATCGCCGGGACCGAAGTCCCGTTGAACGTCAAATGGTCGGCAGCCGCTAACGCGATCGAGGCCGGTCACACTTACGAGTTCGAGCTTGATATTCCCGCGATCGTGTTCACTGGCGAAGCCCCGTCGCAAGACTCCGACTCGACCGATCTAGCGTCGCAATCGTTGCCGTTCGAGGTGGTCGAACCGTCGACCGGTGCTCTGTTCAACCTCAAGGTCAAGTCGACCGACACGGTCTTGTAAATGGCTCGCCGTAACGGCGCAGAGATACAGGTCGAGAACCTCCGCGATCTACAGCGGCAACTTCGGTCAATCGATCGAGATTTAGGCAAAGAACTACGCAAAGCCAACAAATCAGCCGCCGAAATCGTCGCCGAACAAGCGGTGAAAGAAGCGCCGCGCAGGTCCGGCCGGCTCGCGAAATCCGTTGGGGCTCTAGTTGGACAACGCGACGCCAAAGTCAAAGCCGGTTCGGCGGCACGGGTTCCATACGCCGGTCCGATCCATTTCGGGTGGGCAGCCCGCGGGATCAAACCAAACCCGTTCCTGTACCGGGCGTTGTCCAAAACGTCTGAACAAGCCAAAGAGGTGTACCGCACCAAAATCGACGCCCTCGCCAGACGCGCCGAAACGACCAGGAGACGAACTTGACCGACCAAATTGACCTTTCGGCGATGCTCGATGACCTCACCCTCGACGACATTGATCTAATCGAGTCCTCCACCGGGTTGGCGTTTGACCAGATCGATACCGCTTCGGCTGGTGTGACGCTTCGTGTCGCCGGGTTCATCGTGTGCCGCATCCGCAACGCCGATGCCGCCGCATCCGAGCTTTGGAAACAGGCTGGAACGATGACGATCCGCCAAGTCATGGAAGCGATGTCGGACCCAGCCGACCCTTCACAACCCGGCATCGCCGGGACCGGTTCCTAACAAAAGTCGAAATCTCGACTCGGACAGGGATCTCGTTTACCGAAGCGGGTCGGCTCACACGCCGTGAAATCGGCTGGCTGTTAGCCGCCACAACCAAGGACTGACGCCGCATGGCCAAACCGATCAAAATCACGATCTTGGGAGACGCGTCGCAGTTCCGGCGCGAAGTCTCCGGGGTTAGTGATCGGCTTGGCAGCTTCGCCGGTTCAGCGGTCAAAACGGCTGGGATAGCGACCGTTGCCCTCGGCGGGCTTGCAGCCGTTGGGGGCGCTCACCTGTTCGGTGTCGGCGAAGATCTCGTGTCGCTTGACACCAAAATCAACACCGTGTTCTCGGGCCAGTCGCTCGACCAAGTTTCGACATGGGCCGACACGGTAGCGGCCCGTATGGGGTTGACCTCGACTCAAGCGCAAGGGCTCGCCGCGAACGCTGCTGACCTGCTAAAGCCGATGGGGTTCACCGCTGACCAAGCGGCGTCGATGTCAACGGAAATCGTTGGGTTGTCCGGCGCCCTGTCCGAGTGGTCAGGCGGTCAGCGCAGCGTTGACGACACTGCCCGGATCTTACAAAAAGCGTTGCTCGGCGAACGCGAGTCGCTCAAAGAGCTCGGCATCTCAATCAACCAGGCCGAAGTCGATGCTCGAGCGTTGACTGTCGCTCAGGCCGACGGCCGTGACGAGATCACGGCGATGGACAAGGCCGCCGCGACGCAGCAGCTCATCTTCGAGAAATCTGCCGATGCACAGGCCGCGTACGCCGCCGGCGGAAACGAACTCACCGCCGCACAAAACAAGCTCAAGGCTACCGTCGGCGACCTCCAAGAAAAAGTGGCACGGAAACTGTTGCCAGTAATGACCGATCTGGCGACGTTTGTCGCCGATGACGTCGTGCCGGTGATCGAGGAACAACTTCCGAAAGCGTTCGAGTTTCTCAAAACCGAAGTGGTGCCTGTCGTGCGCGACATGGCCGACGTGATCCGAACAGCGTTCGGTGCCGTCGTGCGCTGGACCCGCACAAACTGGCCCGAAATCCAGCGGGTTATCACCGCGGTGGTGGACCGTATCCAAACCGTTGTGACGGTGGTTCTCGACGCGGTGCGGATCGCGTGGGAGACGTGGGGCGACGACGTGTTAACCGTGCTGCGCGACACGGTCGGGCCGACAATCGACCTGATCAAAGCAGTCGTGCAAACGCTCGAGGGTTTGATCGATTTCGTTGTTGGCGTGTTCACCGGTGATTGGGGTCGAGCGTGGGACGGCATTAAGGCAACCGTTGACGGGGTCGTTGACGCCGTAACCGCTGCGCTCGAACTGCTGTGGATACGTCTCAAGTTCATTGTTTCAGTCGGGATCGACACCATCCGGCTGCTTTGGAACTGGTCGTTTCTTTCCGACTGGGTCTCGACGGCTGTCGATGCGGTTGTCGGGTTCTTCTCCGATCTACCGGGCCGCTTCGATGGGCTGGTGGAAGACGTCCTCGGGGCTGGCAAAAGTCTCGGGTCGGCGATCATCGACGGTATCGCCGACGGTGTTTCGGGCGCTGCCGGGTTTGTTGCTGACTTCGCTTCTGGCCTTGTCGGCGCGATTACGGGACTGATCAACGCTCAAGTAATCGACCGGGTCAACTCGCTGCTCGAGTTCTCGGTGAGTCTCGGCCCGCTTGGCTCTATCACGATTGATCCGCCGGACATCCCCCGGTTGGCGTCGGGCGGCTCGTTCTCAGGGTTGGCCTTGGTCGGCGAACGTGGCCCGGAACTGGTTTCAGGTGTCGGGACGGTGCGCTCAGCGGCCGAAACCCGCCACGCTCGCAGCGGCCGAGGGGTTGAGGTTGTGAACAACTTTTACGGGCCGCAGTCACCGGCCGAGATCGAGGCGTCAATGTTGTGGTCGTTGCGAGGATCGGCGCTTTAGATGCCGGTCACATCTGATTTCCAATACCAGTATGGTGCCGTCGATTTCGGTGACGGCACAGCTATCGACGTGGTCGCTCATTCCGGTTTCGGGATGCCGCCGGTCAGGTCTGCCGATATGGCGGTCGCTCGCCGTCACGGTCAGCACCCCGGCGATGATTTCGTTGATGGCCGGTTTGTTGAGATCACGCTCGAGGTTGACGGCACCGGGTCGTCCACGCTGGATGTGTTGGTGGCGTCTTTGACCGCCGCGTTCGCTCCCGGCGGGGTCGAAGCACCATTAACGTTTCAACTTCCAGGGTTCGCTGGCGGCGGCAAGCGGCGAGTGAACGTCCGCCCTCGACGGTTCGAGCAGCCCGGCACTTTGGAACAATCGAGAGGGTTGGCGACGGTCGAGTTACAACTGTTCGCTACTGACCCCAGGGTCTATGACGACGCTGAGTCGTCCGGGCAGGTCGGGTTGCCTTCGGGAGGCACAGGGTTGACGTGGCCGTTGACGTGGCCGCTCAACTGGGGCGCCATATCAACATCGGGCTCGGTGTTCGCAACGAACGACGGGAACTTCTCAGCACCGGCCACGATCCGGGTTGACGGACCGGTCGTGAACCCTCGGATAGAGAACTTGACGGCCGGTCAAACGATCGAGGCCGATATCACGGTGAACACCGGCGACTTCTTGTTGTTTGACACAGCGGCCCGCACGGTCATGTTGAACGGCACAGCGTCGCGGTACGCCAACCTGACATCGATGTCTCAATGGTGGGATCTCGCCCCCGGGTCGAACGAGATCCGGTTTCGAGCGTCGACCGCAACTGCTGCGGCGATGACAGTGACGTGGCGATCAGCGTGGATCGCGTAAGAAAGAGAACATTTTGACGGTCACCGGAAAAGTCCATCTCCAAAACGCTGGCGCTGACGCGGCGGAAGTGCGCCGAATGGTCGCCGCTCAAACCAACGACGCTGACGGCGTTCTCGGGTTAGGCGATTGTTTAGTCACGCAAGCAGCCACGCCGAACATGACGGTCGATGTGGCGGCGGGCCGCGGTTACGTCCTCGGAACCGAAACTGCCCAACAGGGCACCTACTTTTTTGAGAACGACGCGACGCTGTCAGTGACAATCGCTGCTGCTGACCCGACGAACGCTCGCAAAGACTTGGTCGTGGTTCGAGTCCAAGACGCCGTGTATTCCGGCGCTGTGGATGACATCACGATCGAGGTCGTGACCGGAACCCCGTCGGGCACCCCGGCCGAACCGACCGTGCCAGCAAACTCGTACACGCTTGCTTTGGTCGATGTTCCGGCGTTGGACACATCGATCGAGAACGCTCAGATCACCGATCGACGTTCGGTTCACAACCCGATGTATCAACTGGTCACGTTCACCGCGTCGGGGTCGTTCACTAAAGCGTCGTATCCGTGGGCCAAATCCGCCCGCATACGTTGCGTCGGTGGCGGCGGTGCCGGTGGCGGCGCGGCTAGCACGGCCGCCGGTCAAATCTCTGAGGGGTCCGGCGGTGGTGGCGGCGGATACGCCGAAACTTCGGTGACGATTTCGAGCCTGTCAGCGAGCGAAACCGTGACGGTCGGCGCTGGTGGCGCGGGCGTGTCGGGTGCGGCTGGCAATGGTGGAGTTAGTTCATCATTCGGCGCATGGTGTGTAGCTGGAGCTGGAGCAGGCGGAAGCACGATGCCAACTGGAACCACGGTGAGTCACATAGCTGGTGGCACAAGCGGACAGGGAACCACCGGTGACATACTGGCGTCTGGAGACGATGGTGGATGGGCATTTAGGGTTGAGAGCTCTGGAACGGCCGCGGCGGCTCACATGAACACTGGCGGCGGTTCGCCGCTCGGCGGAACGCAACGGTCCGCTAACTCCGGCGTGGGCGTAGGCGCAGGCGGAGTCAAGTACGGTGGTGGCGGATCAGGCGCACGTTCAACGAATGCTGCTGCTCAAGTTGGCGGGTCCGGTGCGGGCGGTGTCGTCATCATCGAACTGTTCGGATAGATGGCTGACACCCGATTGCTGTACGCCGGGATCAACGGCTCAGTTCTCGGCGAACTGCCATATCAAACGCTGACGTACACCGAAACAATCAACGCTCCCGGTTCGCTCGAGGTTGTGATGCCGTTACGGCCCGAAACGGTCGGAGCGGTCCAAACCGTCACAAACCAAACCCTCACCCCGGCCGCCTCAACATTGTGGGTTGAACGAGACCAGTCAGTCCGGTTCGGGGCGCTCTTCTGGGCGCCCACAGCAACCGCCGAAACGAACACGCTGCAACTCCGCGGTAACGGCCCCCTGTCGTATCTGCGACGGCGCAGCATCCGACAAACGTTGACGTACAACCAAGTCGACCAGTACAGCATCGCCAGAGCGTTAGTCGACTACGCGCAAACGGACACCGGCGGCGACATCGGGATCAACACGTCCGGCACAGATCTTGCAGGCGTGTTGCGCGACCGCACTTACGAATCGTGGGAACGCCGCAACGCCGGCCAAGTCCTCGAGCAGCTCGCAGCCGTCAGTAACGGGTTCAGGTTCGGGTTCACTCCGCGTCGCACCGCGACAGGGTTTGATTGGTTGATGACATTCGGGCCCGGTTCGGGCCGGTCAACCAACCACGTGTTCGAGCTCGGCGCTGACGCTGCGCTGCTGACCTACACCGAATCAACCGACAACCTCGCTAACCAGGTCGACGCCGCTGGCGCCGGTGAAGGCCCGTTGCGGCTGATCCGGTCGACTTCGAACCCTGCCGCGTTGGCGTCCTACCCGCTGCTCGACACGGTCGTAACACACGTCGACGTGTCAGTGCCATCGACTCTCGACGAGCACGCCGCGTTCCGGTTGGCTCGTGGCGCGGCCCCAGCGGCAACAGTGCGGCTCGGGCTGCTGCCGGACACAGTCCCGGCCCCCGGAAGCTACGGGGTTGGCGATGTGGTCACAGTCCGCGGGTCGCATGGCTGGCTCAACGTTGACGGGAAGTTTCTTATCACCGCGATCGAAACGTCAGTGTCAGGCGGTCGAGAATCGGTCACGGTGACCGGCGTTTCGTGGGAGTTGTTCACATGATCGACCCGGCTATCGAGCCTGATTTGGCGTCGCTGCTGGCTGATCTGCGCCGCCGGGTCGCTTTGCTCGAGGGTTCGACCGGGAAAGGCGGCAGCACTTCGTCGAACGGTTTCAAGGTTTATGACAGCGTCGGGGTTTTGCGGTCCGAGATGTTGCCGACCGGGTTGCGCGCCTACGAATCAGACGGGTCTTTGCGGTGGTCGTCGACCGGCCAACCAACAGTCCAACAATGGCAGTCAGCGGTTCTTTTGACCGGTGTGTCATCGATCCTTGTGGGGCCGGCGCTGGCCAACAACATCGACATAGCGACGCTCGATATTGCGTACTCGATCGATGTCCCAGCCGGCACAACCGCAAAAATCAGCATCAGCCGAGCGTCGCAAACATCGTCGTTTGCCCTTTGGACCTCGCCCGACATTGTCGGCCCAACCACGGACACCAGCGCCGCTTCGTGGGGCGAATACTTCACCCACATCAACCAGACGCTCTCAACTGCCGGCGCTGCGCCATGGCAGATCACCACATCGCTCGACCGAGTATCAGGCACCGGTCAATGCGAAGTGAACCTTCACCAACTTGTGTTTAAACCATCATAAGGACCAACAAAATGGCCAACATAATCACCCAAGTAACCGACTACATCCGCAACCGCGAATGGGTCGCCACCATGACGGCCGCCACCGCCGTTCTACTTTGGGTCGAGAACCAACTGACATGGATCTCCGACACCGTCAACCAGGTCCCTGTGTCCGGCGCTCGCACAGCCGACTACGCCATCGTTTTGTTCGGCGCATGGTCAGCACGCAGAAACGTCAACTCGCATCGGGCCGTCGCTGACCTTCTCGACGCTCAAACCGGTCAACCCTCAGACATCTAAAATGTTTCGGCTTATCCCGCTCACCGCATGGACGGTGTACGGCCGGTGGGGCACCCCAGCCATGTTCTCTCGCGTCAAAGGCGCAGTGATCCACCACTCCGTAACAGTGAACAGCGGCGACTCGATCAGCGACGCCCGCACCGTTGAACGAGTCATCTGGGGTCGACGCATCAAATCCAAATTCGCGATGGTCGCCTACAACTTCCTCATCACCGTCGACGGGACAGTTTTCGAAGGTCGCGGGTTCAAATGGCGCAACGGAGCCAACAACAGAACCCGAATTCTCGCCCCGCTGCTCACCAACCGCACCACCATCTCGATCTGTTTCGTCGGGAACTACCACCCAGGCGTCGCTGGTGTCGCCACCATCACCCCAACCCCGCAACAAATCAAAGCCGCCGCCGCTCTCATCCGCCACGGCGTTTCCACCGGGCAAATCAAACCAAACCCTCAGATCGTCCCGCACTCGAAACTGCACGCCACGGCCTGCTGCGGCAACAACCTTCGCACCCGAATCCCCGACATCATCCGACAAGTACAGGAGCCGACCATCATGGCTAACGCCCCAGCGACCTCGACAACCCTGCCAGGCACGGCACGCACCGATTTTCTTGCCGGGGTCGAGCTCGGCATCTCAGCCGGCACGAACCCAGCCGAACTCGCCCCACGAGACCAAGCAATCACGTTCGCTTACCGCGGGTACGCCAAAGCCGCTGCTCACGCCGACAAAGCAGCCGACGCCGCCGCACAGGAAGCGATATCGGTGCTCACCGCAGCGTTAGAACACCAAAACCGTATCATCGCCGACCTCACAGCCAGAATCGTCGCTCTCGAAACCGCCCCCACCCAAACAGGACCATTCGACGTCCGCGTTGTCGCCGTCGGCGCTGCCTGATCCGATGGCCCCAATCGTCGTTGTTCTCATCGGCGTCGCCGCTACCGCTGCTATCAGTTTCGCTGGCTGGACCGCAACCAAACTCATGTCGATCGATTCAAAAGTGACCGGTCTAGTCGCCCGCGTGATGCACCTCGAGGTCGACACCGCCGAAAACACGAGACAGATCGACGAAACCAAAGCCGACCTCGCCGACTTACGGGTAACAGTCGCCGTGATCGAGGCCGGGACCGGTGGCTGACGGCACGATGACCGCAGCAGCCGCTGCGGTCAACCAACAAACGGCCGCAGCCCGGCCACTACACAACGCCTCCGCCGCGGTGTTGCCTTTCAACGCCACCCTCGGGGCAACCGCCCCCCTCAACCCCATGACGGGAGCGACAGCCGGATGAGACGCCTTAACACCACTGAAATTCACTACTACGACCTCGTCCCGCCGTTCGTGGCGCTCACCGCCCGGTTTGTGCACATCCCGTTCCTGTGGGCCGACGGCGTCACCCTCGGCCGGTACGTGTTCCTTCGCGACGGATTCGACGAAACAAGTAGCCACATCATCGCTCACGAGCTCGTGCACGTCCGCCAATACCGCAACCAAGGCGTGACCCGCTTCCTCGCCGCCTATTTCGCACAATACGCACAATTTCGTTTCGCTGGGTACCCGCACCGCCTGGCCTACCTGCACCTCGACGCTGAACACTCCGCACGCGAACTCGTCAACAAATGGATAGCTCGGAACGAGGCAGCGAAATGACATGGGTTCAATACACATACCTCGGGTTGGGCGCCGCGTTGATCGGGCTCGAACTGTGGGCGATACTCAACGACCGGCCCGGCGATACCATCACAGCGACCGTTGAATCGTCACCACTGTTGTGGGTTCCGGTAGTCGTGTTGTGCGGTTGGGCGCTCGGACATTTCACCCTCGGCGTTTGGGCTGAACGAGTCGGCGGTGTTGTGCTGCTTGTGATAGCTCCGCTGGTTTGGCGTCAGCAACGCCCTGATCTGCGGCGCCGCCGATGAACCCCGCGTGGACATACCGGGCTCGATCGTCCCGCATCGTTGACGGCGACACGATCGATGTCACCATCGACCTCGGGTTTCGAGTCGTCACATTCCAACGGTTGCGCCTAGCCGGGGTCAACACGCCCGAAATTCGCGGCGCAGAACGCCCGGCAGGGCTCGACGCTACCGAATTCGTTAATGAATGGATCGCCCGGGCCCGCACTGCTGGCGACGATTGGCCCCTCGTTATCAAGACCGGCAAGACCGGCAAGTACGGACGTTGGATCGCACGCCTCTACAACACCGCAGGCGACTGCCTCAACGACGACCTCGATTCGGCCGGCCACAACAAAACCCCCAATTACGGACCAGGCAACTGGACCTGAGCGACTGACAGGACCCTCCAAATGGCGATCGATGCTGACATCAGCGTGGCGGTAAACGGCGACATCCGATACACCGGCACAACCTCGAACTACACCGTGCTCGAGTTCCACACCTTCATGGCACAACTGGGTGACAACGCGACGTCGACCGGTGACGACATCCACGACGCAACTTCTGACGTGGCCACGAACCGTTCGTTCGACACCATCATCACGGTGAACGCCCCGTACAACATCGATGACGTGCTCGCCCAACATCTGTACGGCGGGTCGATCACCCAATCCGGCGGCGCAACCGTGTACTCCGGTCTGCAAATCAAAGGCTCGGTTAACGCCGCCGCCACCCAACTCGAGGTCGTGCAAGACAACGCCTTGCTCACATCGTTCTGGGGCACACAAGCATCAGGCGGTCTCAACGGTGACGCTGCCAACGGTGTCCTCGCCCGCTTCCTCGTCAAAACCCGCACTGCCGGCGCTGACATCGACGGCAAACGAGTCAGAGTTCAGGCTCGCCACTGGGGCGACACGTACGCGTTCTTTAACATCACGCTCGGCGTGGGCGAAGAAACAGCCGCGATCGAAACCCTACCCGATGGCCAGAACGACACGCTTCAAGCGACCGTGACCGCCTACACTCACGTCACAAATACCGAGGGTTTCCAAACAATCGACCTGAACAACGGGAACGGCGCCCAGCCCTACTACAGCCAGTGGACATACGGAGCGAACACCTCCGGCGACGGTCTCAAAGGTTTGTGGGAGTTCGGCAAAGACCTAACCGGGAACGGAACCGCCAAAACGATCCACGGCCTGAACGGCGAACTGTTCCTCGGCCCCACACACTCGTGGGGTTATGACACCGAAGCGGGTGGGCCGTTCGTCGAGGACGAGATCCTCGCGTGGGGCACCGAAATCGCGTACGACACCGAAGCGGGTGGGCCGTTCACCCTCGGCGAGTACGTCACCATCGGAGCGAACGGTGCAGCGGGCAAACTCGTGCACCTGATCGACGCTGGATTGACCGGGACCATTAAGGTCGCTCTCGAAGACACCACGATCACTTTGCTCGACGGGGATGTCATCACGGGGTTGACGTCCGGCGCCACCGCCTCGATCAACCTGACCATTACCGACAACGGTTTGTCAGGAGGGACTGGAGTGCTGTTGGCTCTCGACGACCAAGGCTTGACCGGCAACATGTACGTGCAGCTTTTGAGTGGTTCCGCTCCGGTCGACAACCTCGAAATCTCGGGCCAAACGTCGAACGCTACGTGCCTGGTGAACCTCGCACCAGTCGTCAGAGCTGTGCCGAAAGTGTTCCTCGGGGCCTACACCGGCGCGATCCAAGGCGGGTACGGGCTCGGCGTGACCGCCGGCGACCTAGTCGCCGCGGATCAGATCACCGACCTGCTCAACGTCAACCAGGCGCCACCTGATAACCGGGTCACCTCGGTGACCTCGACCATCATCGGCCAGGACTACGTGCTGGTTGGCCCGAACAACGCCGGAGCGTTGGACAAAACGCAACTAACGGTTTTGACCGCTCTTGTTGGCGCGACCGAAACCGCCATCGTTTGCAACGCGGCGATTCCTGGGAACACCCCCGCCGCTGGAACACTGCGAGTCATCACCGACGCCGGTGTGAACCGGCTCGTCAACTACACGTCGTGGACAGGGTCAACCTTTACGATCCCGTCAACGTCTTTCACCGCCGATAACGTCTCGGCGCTCAACAACGCTTACGTCACCTACATCGACAAGCTAGCGACCTCAACCGCCGAGTCGTTCACGTCGGTTTACACAGGACCGGCAACGTTCTTCGCCTCCGTCAAAAACGGTGTTGCCCCCAACAAGCCGTTCCTATCGACGGTGTCACACGGCAACTCGGTCGGAGCAGTACACACACTAGACGCTTAACGCCGAGGTCTGATCGATGGCTACCCTGCACTCACGTCACAACTAACTGACGTCTCCCTCGACCCTGGGTCTCTCACCATGGTTGGAACCGGGAACGCACCAGCTTCGGAGACAGTGATCCAACTTCAAGGTACTAACGCCGGTGCCATGGGCCACTCGGGATCTGTCGGACCGACAAACCCGACAAGCATCGCACAGTTCCGGGGCGCCTACACCACGGTCCCGTCCTTCTCGCCGACCGGTCAACATCTTCACTTTTGGGTTCGTGACCTTTACCCGGTACGCGCCGCCAACCTTGGCGGCGTTTCCGCCTATCTCGGTGGCGGCGGCGCTCTGTATTACATGACTGGGCTCGACAAGGGCTACTTAGGTGACTGGTTCCATGTCGTGCTCAACCTCGATGCCGGCACCCGACCGGCCGCGTCGATCGGAACTGCCCCCGCCGGTAACATCACCCGTGTCGGCTACTGCGGCAACATCTCGGGAACCAAAAACGAATCGTTCTTGCAAAACTGTTACGTCGACGCGATCCGTCGCGGGGCGGCTGGCTCAGGGGTCACGCTAACCGGAGGAACAAGCGGCGACCGCTTGACGTTCAAAAACTGCGCCGACGCTGACACGGCCGCTTACGGCCTATTTCGCGATCGGGGCGGCTCGTTCTTCATCGAAGGCCCAGTCACATTCGGCGGGGCAGCGTCAACGACCTGGTTGCAAGAATCTTTACAAACCTTAAACTTCGCGAACCTCACCGTAAACAACGGCACCGGCGGCAACACAATCGTGTCGGCCGTCGCATCTGATTACTACCGGGTTACGTTGGCCGACGCGACAACTGGTGTCACAAACATCGATCTGACCGACGTCACCTTCAAAGGGGTTTCACGACTAGTACCGTTTCAGTTCACCGCGGGGCTAGGCACCAACGACGCATACGCGTCGACATCAACCACCTACCTGTTCGGGTCGACCGTCACTCTCGGCGCCGGGTGCACCTCAAACACTGACCGGTTCGTTGAGTGCGTGACAGTCATCCCAGGCGGGATCACGTTAACAACCCCATCATTCTCTAACTGTGACGCCGTCACACTCACAGCTACCGGTGACCAAATCAGCGGCGGCACAACCGGCCTACACAACACAGCGACCGGCTCGGCGTTCATTACCACCGACTCTTTGACCAAAATCTCCAACCACAGTTTCGACAACACCGGCGGGGTTGGGCACGCTATCGAACTCACTACCCCCGGCACCTACACGCTGACCGGTTGCGATTTCACTGGGTACGGCATCGACGGGTCCAACGATGCAGCCATTTACAACAACTCCGGCGGCGCCGTCACTGTCAATATCGGCGGCGGCGGGTCAACCCCTACCATCCGAAACGGCGCCGCCTCAACAACCGTCGTAAACAACTCCGTAACAGTCAAACAAACATGCAAAGACGTCAACGGGGTCGTGATCGCCTCCGCCCAGGTTCTTTTACAAGCCGATACCGGCGGGTCCTTGCCGTCATACGCCGCGGTCACAATCACCCGAACGGGCACGACCGCGACCGTGACCCACCCTGCCCACGGCGTCCCGAACGGCTCGAACGTCATCATCCGCGGCGCAGACCA